>ERZ773042.602-NODE-602-length-24315-cov-45.958079_pt1 | contig 24315 bp, 23 predicted proteins | sample MGYA00511664_ERZ773042 | MGnify/ENA primary metagenome ERZ773042 (study PRJEB29015, sample SAMEA2737984) | human oral metagenome | biome: human oral; feature: human-associated habitat; material: dental | place: China | collected 2036 ... | reverse complement strand
CGAGTGGCAGTGCAGCTTACACTGCCAAATGGCATCGAGCGTACCGAAGCGGTACGCTCAGGCCCGAGTGGCAGTGCGATCGGTACGCTCGGGGTCGAGTGGCAGTGCCACCCACACGAGGCTCCACGCTCGGGGCCGAGTGGCAGTGCAGCTTACACTGCCAAATGGCATCGAGCGTACCGAAGCGGTACGCTCGGGGTCGAGTGGCAGTGCGATCGGTACGCTCAGGGTCGAGTGGCAGTGCGTCTCACACTGCCACTCGGTGGTGAACGTGCGGGTGTGAAACGTTCGGGGTCGAGTGGCAGTGCCACCCACATGAGGCGGTACGTTCGGGGTCGAGTGGCAGTGCCACCCACACGAGGCCGCACGCTCAGGCCCGAGTGGCAGTGCAGGTCCGGGCGACCTTCGAGCCGGCGGGTGCTGCGCCCAGTGCCGGGATGCGCCCCAAGAGGAGTTATCCCGAGCCTTGCCCGGAACGGTCCCTCCGTAAACAACGGAGCCTTTAATCAGGGCCTCTTAGGGAAGCACTGATTATATAGGCCGATGGGTTGATTTCATCCACCGGGGGACCTGCGGGCGGCGCGTCGGCGCTTCGGGCCGGGCCGCACGCCGGCCCGCGTTGGGCCCGCGCCCCGCCCGCGAGGAGACGCCTTGCCGCTCTTGGCGGGCTGGTCCGACGCGCACTGCCATCCGTGCGTGAACGTACCGCCCCGCACGTTCACAACCGAGTGGCAGTGTGAGACGTACCTCCCCGCACGTTCGCCACCGAGTGGCAGTGTGTGCTGCACTGCCACTCGGCCCTGAGCGTACCGATCGCACTGCCACTCGGCCCCGAGCGTACCGCTGCGGTACGATCGACACCGAGTGGCAGTGTACGGCGCACTGCCACTCGGGCGTGAACGTACCTCCCCGCACGTTCAGCGCAACGTGGCAGTGCCGTGGCGCCGCCAGGCGCCCCCGATCGCCGATCGCCTCCCGCAACGTCCGTCGAGCGCCGCCGTGCCACGCGCCTTTATGCGAGGAAGAGCCTCTCGAGCACCTGCAGCACGCCCTCGTCGTCGTTCGAGGGGCAGATGGCATCGGCTGCGGCCTTCGCGTCGCCGGAGGCGTTCTCCATGGCATAGCCCATCCCTGCGTAGCGGAGCATCTCCACGTCGTTACTGCCATCGCCGAAGGCGATGACCTGGTCGGCAGAGACATCCCAGCGCCTGGCGAGGCGCTCTATGCCCGAGGCCTTGTGACAGCCGGGAATGATGATGTCGATGGAGCCGTGGCCAGAGGTGGTGGGTACCATCAGGCCCGCAAGTCCCTCGCTGAGCTGACCAAGGTAGCCACTGGTCCTCTCGTGGGGTACCTCGACGAAGAACTTGATGATGGTGTCGTCCACGTCGCTAAAGTCATCGACCCACCTCAGGCGGTGGTACCACGTCCGCATGCGGTCGCACCATGCCTGCGTCACGGTACCGCGCTCCACGTAGGCGCTCTCGACGCCGCACATGACTCCCCTGACCTCGCTGTGGCTGTGTATCCAGCCGATGGTTGCCTTAACTGCCTTGGGCTGTGCCTGTCCCACAAAGACGACCTCGGGACCGTCCTTGACAAAGGAGCCGTTCTCCGCCACAAAGGCCAGCTGCTCGTCGTAGCTGGGGAAGAAGTCCCGCAGCTGCCAGTACTGGTTGCCGCTCGCCACTACGAAGTGGCAGCCCGCTGCACGCAGGCGAGCGAGGATGGGCCTGAGGCGTCCCTCGTTGATCGTGGTGTCACTTCGACAGAGCGTGCCGTCCATGTCCACGGCCACGACCTTGATGTCCGACATGCTACTCCTCGTCCCTTTGTCCGGCCCCTACGGCCCGCCTTCTGGATAGTGTTTATTAACTTTCAGTTTATTGTACTGTAACATGATATTCGTGCGCCTGATATGCCAGCCAAATTCCTTGTCACGCTTGGTACGTCGGCGGATCGCGGGTCTGCTGTCGAGCTGATCAGGGGGTTCGACGCCGACGCGCTGCTCGCCGACGCGCGCCTGCGACACTGACGAGGCCCTGGCCGAGGCGAGCGGGCGCGGCACAGGGGCGCACGTCCCGCCGAAGTCCGACAGGAGGGAGAAGAGGGCGATCGGCCCGCACCCATACGAGTAGAGGCGTCTGGTGGAGAACGCCTTCGAGAGGGTCAGGAGGTGGCGCGGCCTCGCCACGCGCTACCGCGAGCGGCTCTCGTCTCTCGTCGCGGCAGTCCAGATCCGCTGCACTTCACTCTGGCTCCATATCTTGTGACGACACAACCTAGGCTGTGTCATACCATGGGCCGAATAGATAGGTCCATAGACCTAATAGATATACTCTAATATCTGAGGTAACATGAGTTATCAAATAATATAAAGGTATTGGGATTTTGTATGCATAGTGAGGGGGTTATCGTAAAGGACACTAACAAAGCGATAAAGCATATGTTTTTTCTATATCCGATAGCGTTACCCTGTTTCTACTTGTATAAGAGAAAAATCAAGCGGCAAGGTGTTGCGTACGCTGCTCGTCTATGATGGCTGGAATAGTGGTGCTGCGTTCGTGAACTTCGACTTCACGAAGTTTACTGACACCCATGGGATATTCTTTTGGAAGTGATTTCCAATGAGAAGGTGCGTCGTCGTGCTTGCGCTGCTGATCGGCGTGGGGGTATGCCTTGTGGCCTGTGGCCGTGAGGAGGGGGGGCCTCCCACCACAGCGGACCTCTCTGGTGGCGTGAGCGATGCGAAGCCACCACCTGAGTTCAGCGGCGTGCTGGTGAGCGTCAACGAGCAGGAAAAGACGTTCGCCCTTGAGGGGAGCGCGGGGGATGGGCCCATCAAGGTGACACGATGGTTCCAGTGCGTCCACGAGCGGCAGTCTTGGCCCCTCATCCTCAAGAGGTGGGAGAGTCACCCCAACGTCACGGTCAGCTACTTCGAGAGCGAGGACAAGCCCGAGGGCATTACGCTTGTCATGAGCGTCTATTTTGAGGGCGAGCACGACTCAGGGATGCATACGTTGGAGGAGGTCTTGGACCTTCCTTTTGCCCCCAAGTTCAGCGGCGTGCTGGTGAGCGTTAACGAGCAGGACAGGACGTTTGCCCTCGAGGGGCGCTCGGAGGGCGAGTCCGATGACGTGACACGCTGGTTTCGATGCGTCCACGAGCGGTATTCGTGGCCCTTCATCCTCGAGAGGTGGAAGGACCATCCCAACGTCACGGTCTACTACTTCGAGGGTGAGGAGAACGCGGATGGTCCCACGCCCGTGGCGAGCGTCTACTTTGGGAGCGAGTACGACACGGGAAGGCATACGTGGGACGAGTCCTTGGATCTTTCCTCTGCGTCCAAGGATCCTGCCTGAGGCATAAAGGTGACGCGCTCTGTCCGGCAGCGGCAGGCGTGGTCTTGGCGCACGCCTCGAGTACCTTGTGCTCGGCGGCTGTTGCGTTACTGTGACATCGCACATCGTGCAGCCCTACATGGGCAGGCTTGGGTGCCATAATAAGAGGTCTTTGCGCGACAGAGCGCTGCCGACAGAAAGGAATGCCGATGGCAGCAGACAATCCCTACCGTCTTTACCTCCCAGAGGACAGGATTCCCACCCAGTGGTACAACCTGCGTGCCGACATGCCCGAGAGGCTTGATCCCATGCGTCTGCCTGACGGCAAGGCCGTCACGTTCGATGACATACGCCCTGTCTTTGCCGACGAGCTCTGTCGCCAGGAGCTTGACGACACCACGACGTATTTCGACATCCCAGAAGGCGTGCGGGAGATGTATAGGGTATATCGGCCCTCTCCTTTATGTCGGGCCTACAACCTCGAGAGGGCCCTCGACACGCCCGCGAGAATATACTTCAAGTTCGAGGGTAACAACACCTCCGGTTCCCACAAGCTCAACTCGGCTCTTGCCCAGGCGTACTACGCCTGTGAGCAGGGCCTTTCGACCATCACCACCGAGACGGGCGCCGGTCAGTGGGGAACCGCGCTCTCTGAGGCAGCCGCGCACTTTGGCCTCGACTGCGACGTGTTCATGGTGAGGGCGTCCTTCGAGCAGAAGCCCTTCCGCCGCAGCGTGATGCAGACCTTTGGCGCCAACGTGACGCCCTCCCCCTCCGAGACGACCGAGGTGGGAAGGCGGATGTATGCTGACGAGGCTAACCGTTCGGGTTCTCTGGGCACTGCCATCTCGGAGGCCGTCGAGCGCGCGCTCCACGTGCCCGAGAATCGCGGTCGCTACCAGCTCGGCTCCGTCCTCAACCAGGTGGTGCTCCACCAGTCCATCATCGGCCTCGAGAGCTACGATGCCCTCGCAGAGCTGGGTGACTACCCCGACGTCGTCATCGGTTGCGCGGGTGGCGGGTCAAATCTTGGTGGCCTCATCGCCCCCTTCATGCGCGACAAGATCCAAGGCACGCACCCCAATACGCGCTTCGTTGCCGTCGAGCCTGTGAGCTGTCCCTCGCTTACGCGGGGGCGCTATGCCTATGACTTCGCGGATACGGGCCAGACCTGCCCACTCGTGAAGATGTACACCCTTGGCAACGGCTTCATACCCAGCCCCGACCACGCAGGGGGGCTTCGCTACCATGGGATGAGCCCCATCGTCTCGAGGCTGCGCCATGATGGCCTGCTCGACGCCGTAGCCGTTAGGCAGACGGACGTCTTTGCGGCGGCCACGCAGTTTGCAACCCTCGAGACCATCCTTCCCGCGCCCGAGAGCGGCCATGCCATTCGCGTCGCCATCGACGAGGCGCTCAGGTGCAAGAAGACTGGCAAGGAGGAGGTCATCCTCTTTGGCCTTACTGGTACCGGGTACTTTGACATGACCGCGTACGAGTCCTACAACAACAAGACGATGGTCGACTCCGTCCCCACCGACGAGGACCTCGAGCGGGGGTTTGCCACCATTCCCGCTGTTCCAGGCATCCAGGGCGCGGGCGGAGCGCCCTTGGCGTGATCTTTCGTGCGGTCGTGCTCGTGCGTGGGTCTGCGTGCGGCACGTAAGGAGGCGTTCGTGAACAGTCAGTGGCGTCCGCGCGTGTACGGCTACGGCTCGTGTCTTGGGTGTCCGCAGGCGATGGAGGTGTGTCTTTGTGGGTCTGTTCTCTCTCTTTGGTAAGGCCAAGGGCATGGATGATGGCGTAGCTGAGGCACGCAGCACCGAGGGGGCCTTCCTCATTGACGTGCGCGAGCCTAACGAGTTCGCGTCGGGTCACGTCGCGGGTGCCACCAGCCTGCCCCTCTCCGAACTGGAACGTGTTGGCGAGCTCGTCGAGGACAGGTCGGCACCCATCTTCCTCTATTGCGCAAGCGGCGTGAGGTCCGCCCGCGCGGCGGACAGGCTCAGGCGCAGGGGGTACACGAACGTGCGCGACATAGGAGGTATCAAGGACTATACGGGTCCGCTTGAGTAGGGTCTTGCGGGGGCTCTTCCCTCAGCTCCCAAGTGAGTGAGGGTCGGACGAATCAGGCTTCTCTCTCTGTTGGTTGACGGATACGCCGAGCAGGACCGCAACTGCCGTTAAGATCAAGACAACCAGGTCCGATGTACTAGGAACAAAGTTGCCCCTGAGGAGCAAAGTCACCGTTATTACCGCCTTGCACAGGAACAGGGTGCTTGAGAGCACCAAGTACGGAACGATCCTCTCGACATCAGTCGAGGCCCGGATGCCACAGATGCCTGCAAGTAGTGTGAACAGACCGAGGTCAAGACAGAGCACAAAGGTTGACGTCACCTGAGATGTTTGATGTATGCCAGACTGGTATACGCTCGCATCCGGCTCAGGGGGGAGGTCAAGGAGCGTGAGTGCCGTAATTTGCTGGCTTATGACCCCAGGCTGCGAGGAAGGGTTAAGGAGAAACAGAGATGCCAGAAGCAGAAGGATCCCTGCCATCAGGTAGACGATCGCGATGATCATGAGACCCTTCTGGGCAGCAGTCATCTCACCCTTGTCAGCATTAGCAGAATAGCTCAAGAACACTCCTTCTGAGGTGCCCCATAACCTACGAAACCGATATACTATACATTATTCCGTAAACCATGTCATTGTATTCCCTCTCAGAGCTTAATTATCCTGAGAAGTCTCATGTCTAGGGGATAGGTCTGCTGGTCTCTGTGGTGACGATCCTACCTGTGGCTGTACGATCGATAACGGCTGGAAAGAGGCATGCGGTCCTCGCGTCTGGAGACGCCGGCGTGCGCTATGGGTCCAGCCGCGTGAGCTTGAAGCCTGCAGAACCTCGCTCGGGTGGCAGGCGGCGCCACAGAGAGGAGGAAGGTCGGTATCCTCCGCGAGGGAGCTCGACGTAGACTCACGGACCTATCCCTGTCCAGAATGTGCTTTTCCGTGAGGTGCCGGAGACAGAATGCGGTTTTCCGTGAGGTGGCTCGACGTTTGCCCAGGTGAGGAAAAGCGCATTCTACGGAAAAGCGCACTCTGGCTCCGTCCCTCACGGAAAGACGCACTCTGCGTGACTGCTCGCGCACAGAATGCGCTTTCCCGTGAGGTCCAACGTGCAGAATGCGCTTTTCCGTTACGTCACCCATCCAAAATGCGCTTTCCCGTGAGGTCCAACGCCCAGAGTGCGCTTTTCTGTGAGGTGGCTCGACGTTTGCCCAGGTGAGGAAAAGCGCATTCTACGGAAAGGCGCATTCTAGCTGCGGACCCTCACGGAAAGACGCACTCTGCGTGACCGCCCGCATGCAGAGTGTGCCTTTTGGTGAGGTGTGCAGGCAGAATGCGCTTTTCCGTCACGTCGCCGGCACAGAATGCGCTTTTCCGTGAGGGCGAGACTTCCAAAGGACGGACTGGTATGCCAAGCGAACATTCGAACGTTTCACATTAAGCTATCTCAAAGCTCTAATACGGCAATGATTTCGTCTCCATCCATATCACCAGTTTCAGTAAAGCGAAATGAGCTATACAAGTGACGGGCGACAACATTTTCTGGCTCATAGGACAGCCAACAGTACTTCGCCTTGCCACAGGGGAACGATCTAACAAAATCCAAACCAAGGGTGATAGCCTTCTTACCGAAACCCCTTTTCTGATACTTTTGATCGATCATTAAGCGCCAAAGGCTATAGTTTCCTTTGGCTATCCTCGGCGTACCGTCCCAGCAATCGTCAACATCAAAACCAATCATCAAGAAACCTACTGGGGTCTCTCCGTCATATATGCCAAATGAAAACGCATGTCCGTTTGCCGTAATGGCGATGTATGCCTCGATGATGCTGACGTCATTCGCTGCGACAAAGTCTCTTTGTGACTCCGATACTTTCAATTTGAGGATGTCCCAGACGTTCTTTGCGGTTATCTTCTCTAGATGAAGCATGACTCACATCTCATCAACAAATTTTGTTCCTGCCATAGGTTCCATTCCTGGCAAACTATAGTACATCACTCAATGAAGCCCATGTCTCCTATAGGTAACGTATCTGCCTTGCTGCTGATAGCAGAAGTGGTCAGTCGCATCAAAGAGCTCGTCTATGTCGTGCGCGGATGGGGTATAGTTCTAAATACTCACGTGACGTCTTAGCTCTTGGGTTTGCGACCTTTGGCACCAATTTTTTGATGCTGCGGCCCGTTTTGGAAGGTGATGTGGTGATGAAGACGTCAGGTAAGATCATAGTGATAGTGATGGGCGTCCTGATGGTTGCCTCAGGTGTGTACTGCATCGCAGTCCCGGGACTGACGTTTCTTGTCCTTGGGTGGGTTATCGGATTCAACATGATCTTGGATGCTGTCGGTAACATCTGCACATGGGGAGGCCGTCGGGAGCTTGGACTCGCGGATGGCTGGACCTTGGCAGGTGCCATTGCCTCGCTATGCTTTGGCATCATCCTTATCGTCAGCGAGACGATGCAGCTCGCAGTCGAGCTCTTCGTCGCATACACGGCCGCCCTGTGGCTTCTCTTGATCGGCCTTTTCCGCATCGTGCGCTCCTCACACCTGCATCGCATCCATAAGGAGTTCGATACGCGGGTGATGGCGAGGAATTGGTGGGTTGTTATGCTCACAGGCATACTGATGGTCATCGTCGGCGTCATGAGCTTCATGAATCCCGCCATCGCAGCTGTCGCGATCGGTACCATGGTCGGCGTCGGTATCTTCTTCGCTGGCGTCAATCTGCTCGCAACGGCATGTATCGTCTAGATCCGGCACTGGGCGTGCCCTCAACGGCACGTCTGAGTGCCGCTATGATCCGACTTGCCGTGAGTGCCATGAGTGTCTCACGTATCCTGCGCCACCATTGATCGCAGCTTCTCGAGAAGGGCCGCAGAGGCTCGCGAGAGGCTGCGATGGCGCTTCCAGATGACGGAGGCGCCAACGCGCACTGTGGGTTCCAAGGGCACAAACGCAAGGTCTTCCGAAGTGAGGGACGGCAGGCCGTCTATGCAAAGCGCATTTGCCACACCGCTTTTCACGATGGGCGTCGCGTTTGCGATGAGGTCAAAGTGACCCGCGAGCCTCATCCTCCCAACATCTAGGGTTCCACCCGACCACGTTGTGAGGTCAAGAAGCTGCCTGCTGATGTGAGACGAGCGTAGCAGTGGCATGTCCTGCAGGTCTCGGGGAGTGACGCACGACCTTTCTGCCCAGTCGCTGTCGCTTCGGGTGATAATCCCGACCAGCTCTGTCGTGGGCAGGCGCAGGTACTCGTAGCGCTCGAACTTGACGGGTCCGAGTAAGAGCCCGAAATCAAGCAGGCCGTGCTCGAGTCTCTCCTCCACCGTGTCAGCATTTCCACTGAGGAGTTCGCAGGTCACCTTGGGATGGCTCTGTAGCAGCGATGCGAAGGCCTCGGCGATCATCCTCGTGGCACAGGTCTCGACGGTACCGATGCGAATGCAGCCAGAGAGCTCGGCCTCACCGCCCTTCGCCTCGTCCTCCATCCGAGTCACGAGGGAGAGGATCTCCTCTGCCCGCTGGCGCAGGCGCAGGCCCACCTCGGTTGGGATGGTACTTCGGTTCGTGCGCGTGAAGAGCCTCGTGCCAAGCTCCTCTTCTAGCTCGGAGATTTGCCTGGAGAGGGTCGGCTGCGTGACATGCAGGGCGATCGCCGCCTCGGTCATGTTCCTCTTCCTGGCTACGGCTAGAAAGTACCTGAGGGCCCTGAGTTCCATACTGCGCCTTCCTCGTTCGAGCCTTCTACCTTCGATGCAACCAAGACAACCAGTAAAAGTGTATCTCTCCGTTGGTATTGCAATCAGCTATTTCTATATATCTAATATAGACATTTTACATTTCGGCTCATTCCTAGGCGTACACCCATTAGGATAGTTCTGACAAACGGATAACGATGGGGGACCATGTCAAAAGACGCGAGGTCAGACAGGGGACGTCATGCCACGGTCAGCGTGCCATCTAGGAGCTTCCGGCGGGTGCCGGGTGCAGAGGGGTCGTGACGGGCGTGGCCTCCTGAGCTGGCATCGCGCCCGCATCGTTTGGCAAGGTGATGAGGAGAAGCATGTTGCTGAGTGAGAGGTACACGCTCGCCGACGGGACGGCTATTCCCAAGCTTGGGCTGGGGACGTGGCTGCTGGGCGATGACAAGGCGTACCAGGCCGTCGTGAACGCGACGGGGGTGGGCTACCGCATGATCGACACGGCCCAGTCCTATGGGAACGAGAGGGGCGTGGGCGAGGGTGTGCGCAACTGCGGAATCACACGTGAGGAGCTCTTCGTCGCGTCCAAGGTTGCGGCGGAGCGAAAGGACTATGACACCGTACTGAGGTCCATAGACCGCTCTTTGACCATGATGGGGCTCGACTATCTCGACCAGATGATCATTCACAGTCCCCAGCCCTGGACTGAGGTGAACCAGTCTGACAACCGCTACGAGGCGGAAAACTTGGAGGTGTGGAGAGCGCTGGTCGACGCGAGGCAGGCGGGCAAGGTGCGCGTCATCGGTGTCTCGAACTTCAACGAGCATGACCTTAGAAACATCCTCGATAACTCTGATGCCACGCCCCAGGTCAACCAGGTGCTGGCGCACGTGAGCAACACACCCTTCGAGCTCATCCGCTTCTGCCAGGACCATGGCATCCAGGTCGAGGCATACTCGCCGATCGCCCATGGCATGGTGCTCAAGAACCTACAGATAGCGAAGGTAGCCAAGAAGTACCACGCGTCAGTCGCACAGCTCTGCGTGCGCTATGACATCCAACTGGGCCTGGTGGCCCTTCCCAAGACGACGAGCGTGGAGCATCTGAGGGATAACGCGGACGTCGATTTCATCATCTCTGACGATGACATGCAGAGCCTGAAATCCATGGAGCGCATCAAGGACTACGGGGCCAGTTCTCTCTTCCCGGTGTATGGGGGTAGGCTGTAGCGATATCATGCCAGGCAGGGATGGTACCGTGGGAAGGAAGCTAGGCATGGTTACGCAGACGGCAGGACACGACGCGCTCGGAGACTTTGCCCCAAAGTTCGCAGAGCTCAACGATGACGTGCTCTTTGGGCAGGTGTGGTCGCGAGAGAGTGAGCTTCCTCTCAAGCTTCGCTCCATCGTCACGGTCAGTGCGCTCATAGGAAAGGGGATCGTCGACGATTCGCTCAGGTATCACCTACAGTCGGCGCGCGAAAACGGGGTCAGCAAGACGGAGATGGCCGAGCTCCTGACGCATGTGGCCTTCTATGCGGGCTGGCCAAACGCCTGGGCGGCGTTCAGGTTGGCGAAGGAGGTCTACGCCGATGCGGAATCCGAGGGAGGGTACGTCGAGGGACATGGCGGCTTCTTTGGTCTGGGCGAGCCAAATGACGCCTACGCGCAGTACTTCATAGGGAACTCCTACCTAAAGGCGCTTACGACGCCAGATGATCCCATTGCCATCCACAACGTGACCTTCGAGCCGGGTTGCCGCAACAACTGGCACATCCACCACGCCACCACAGGGGGCGGGCAGGTGCTCATCTGCGTTGATGGCGAGGGTTGGTACCAGGAGTGGGGCAAGCCCGCCCAGGGCCTGAGGCCGGGTGACGTCATCGAGATTCCTGCCGAGGTCAAGCACTGGCACGGAGCGAAGGCCGACAGCTGGTTCAGTCATCTTGCGTTTGGAATTCCCGGAGAGGGCCTCTCGAACGAGTGGTGCGAGCCGGTGAGTGACAAGACGTACACGGCGCTGTAGCCCGGGATCGGGGCAGGCGGACAGGGGTGTCGTGCCGCCTTGCTGCAGCTTATCTAGAGTCTATGGCCTCGTCGTTTGCGCGGTCTGTGGCTCGGCTCATCGTAGTCCTTTGCCCTTCCTTGTCGGTGATGCGGCTGTGGTTGTATGGTCAGTCATGACGGCGTGCCCCCTTAGATGTCTCTCCTGTGCCCTTACCGGATTTCTCGACATCTGGTATGTGAGCTTGTAGTCGCCTGCTCATGAGTCGCTCGTTGAGGACTTCGTCGCTGTCTTTCGGGACTGCGATTCAGAGCTTTGATCTCTTTCTGGGTGGGTACACTGCCTCAAGATAGTTCTACATGGGTTTCCATTATCTGTTCTCCATATGGCTACAACCAGTTCAACCATAAGAGTCGAGACAAGGAGGGAAGTATGTCAACCCATACACACGATGGAGGTTCTGTTCCGAACGCGGTGCGAATCTGCCCAGAATGCGGCAGCCCCATCCCTACCGCACAGCCTGCTGTGGGGATCGCGACACCTACGAACACATCCTCCGCAACAGACACCATGCCTGCACTTACAGAGACGGCTACCGTGGTGACGCAAGACTCACAGGGGGATACAGAAGAGGGGGGCGTCCAGGACGTTACGACAGGTGATGTCATCAGCTCAGTGGATGAGGGGGTTGCCAGGGAGGTGGAGTCGCCCACGGATCGGGCAGATTCACGTGGTACGTCGTTCTTTGTGCCCGATGATTCCAAGTCCATAGACAAAGGGACGAACGAGAGCTTGGGTGAGGGGCAGGAGGATGAGGGGCCACCGCTCTCAGAGGCGGTTACTCAGGAAACGCGTTTCAGCACGACACATGAGGTGGCCTTTTCCCAATCCCAGGAGGATGACTACCAGGCACAGCCAAATCCACAGTCACAGGGACCACATCCTCGGGGACAGGACGCGCAGCAGGGACCCTATGCCACTTACGCCCAGCCGCAGGGGCATGACGCGCAGCAGGGGCCCTACGCCACCTACGCCCAGCCGCAGGGGCAGACATATGATCAGCCCGGAGCGTCGGCTACGCAGGCATACCCGCAGCAACCAACATCATATACGCAGGTACAGGTGTTCACGCAGCCCCCATACCCCACTCGGCCAGTATCTCGCAAGAGCAGAGCGGCGGCAGGATTGCTAGCGATATTCTGCGGGATACTCGGTTTTCACAAGTTTTATTTAGGATACATAAGTGCGGGTATCATCATGTTTTTGCTGACCTTCTTTCTTTGGTGGACCATTGTGGTGCCTCTCGCCATGTTTCTTGTGAGCATCATTGAGGGCGTTATGTATCTCACGAAAAGCGATGAAGAGTTCCAGCGAATCTACGTGCAATCTCAAAAAGATTGGTTCTGATACATAGAGTCCGGTTCTTTAGGTCTTTCTCGGCAGTGAGAAGAGCGTCATCCTGAGTCCGACGCGTAACTACGTGTCGAGGAGGAGTATAGCAGGTAGGCGGCATGAGGCCTTGGGGTGCAGAGCCTTGTGGGCTTACCGACTTTTTGGGAAGATCTCTGGCGCGTAATTGCTATATAATTAGTAGGGATTAACTGCACCCTCTGATGGGGGTGCAGCATCTCTGTTACAGTACGCCTTGACAATTGTTGATGTGGCAACATATCCCGAGGGACAGGTTTGCCTCAAGAGAAGGAGTCGCAGATGAAGCGCAAGACCGAGAGCATGATGGATCACGTTCCCGAGCATGACATGGATAAGCTCAAGTTCATCCTCGAGGTAAAGGATGCCTACAATAGCGGCTCGATCACCCTCGAGGAAGGCCGAAGGCGCCTGCGCGAGCGGGTGGACTCCATCAAGCCGTACGAGGTCGCCCTGGCGGAGCAGGAGCTCGAGGAGTTCGAGGAGGGGCAGTGCCAGAAGGAGGACATCCAAAGCATGCTCGCCCTCTTCGAGGGCCTCATCGATCGCTCGCGCCCAGAGCTTCCGGCTGACCACCCCATCGCGCGCTACTACGCAGAGAACGACGAGCTGGAGAAGATCTGCCTGTCCATCGAGGACCTCGTCCAGTATCCTCCCATCAAGAACCAGTGGCTCAGCATCTACGATAGGCTGAAGGAGTACAAAAAGCACCTGTCCAGGAAGCAGAATCAGCTCTACTCCATGCTCGAGAAGAAGGGCTTCGACCGGCCCACCACGACGATGTGGACCCTGGATGACTTTATCTGGGAGGAGATCGGCACGGCTCGTAAGCTCCTCGATACGGACGAGGAGAGGTTCATCGACATGCAGCCGACGCTCGTCGCCGACATTCGCGACCTCATCTCGAAGGAGCAGAACGTCCTGTACCCCACCTCGCTCATCCTGCTCACACCTGACGAGTTTCGAGACATGACTGCAGGCGACCACGAGATAGGCTTCGCGTGGATTGATGCGGGAGAGAAGCCCGCGAAAGACGATGGCGCCAAGGGGAAGGGCACCACGTCCGATCTCTCGCAGGACCTTCTGGAGTTACTCGGCAAGCACGGTCTGGGCGGCGTGAGCGCCTCCTCCAAGCTTCATGTGGCCGAAGGCTCGCTCACGCTGGAGCAGATCAACCTCATCTACAAGCATCTGCCAGTCGATCTCTCCTATGTGGACGAGAACGAGCTTGTGTGCTTCTACAGTGACACCAAGCATCGCGTCTTCCCCAGAAGCAAGAATGTGATCGGCCGCGACATCATGAACTGCCACCCGCGCAAGTCTGCCCACATCGTGCGCGAGATCATCGACAAGTTCCGTAGCGGCGAGCAGGAATCCGCCGAGTTCTGGATCAACAAGCCAGACCTGTTCATCTACATCACCTACCTGGCAGTGCGCGACAAGGACGGCACCTTTAGGGGCATCCTCGAGATGATGCAGGACTGCACCCACATCCGCAGCCTTGAGGGCTCCCAGACGCTACTCACGTGGAGCGCGAAGGAACATGGCGGTGAGTCCGCCGACGGCGATGGTGAGCAGGCGCAGGACTCGAAAGCGGAGGGATCTGCCGCCTGTCCGGACAAGCAGACTGCGGCGCCCGCTGAGGGGTCGTCTTCCACCAAGGAGTCGTCACCTGAAGAAGATGAGGCACCCGTCCCATCCGCCCAGGCGACGAGCCCGATCAATGGCGACACGCGCCTGCGCGACCTCCTTGCGGCCCATCCCTGGCTCAAAGACGCGTTGCCGCAGGTGAACGAGAAGTTTGCGCTGCTCCACACCCCGCTCGCGCGGGTGATGATTCCCAAGGCCACCGTTCGCATGATGGCGGAGCGCTCTGGTATGAATCTAGACGAACTCTCGAGGAGGATCTCCGAGCTCATCAGTGCGCACGGCGAGTAGTCGTTGTAGGCGTCCCGTCTGCTGCCGCTTGCCCCGTCCATCTTGGCGGAACGTCTGTCTCGCTCGCGCCGGCTTGCTCGCCATGTGGCGCCGCGCGGGTCGGATGCCCTCGCATCCCAAAGCCTGCAGGGTGCGAGGGCGCAGTGTCTTGCCAGCTCAGGGCCATATGCCACGAAGCGTAGCAGTCAGTATGTCCCGTGCAAGCCCTTGTTGCTGGCCAGCCCCGTCCCTAGCCGATACCTTGTGCTCGTTCGGTCACAACCAACGAGAGGACAAGGAATGGACGCAGTCGAGTACACGTTTCAGACGGACCCGCAGGCGGGCCCAACAACCACCGATGCGGCAAGGAGCGACATGCTTTCCGACAGAATCAGAGAACTTCGTAAGAGGGCTGGGCTTTCCCAGGACGCGCTTGCCGAGAGGATCGGCGTCTCTCGGCAAGCCGTCACGAAGTGGGAGACGAACGCTGGTCTGCCTGATATCAGCAATTTGACGGCGCTTGCGCACCTCTTCGAGGTCTCGGTCGACGAGCTACTCGAAAACACGCCGCTTGCCAGGGCGGGCGAGAAAGGCTACCTTTTCACGAGCCTTACGCAGTGCGATGTGAAGGACGCGAGGAGCTTTGACATCAACGTCTGCGGGTCGCGCCGCATCGTGGCGGAGCCGAGCCCCGACGGTCGCGTCTGCGTGCTTCTGGGCAGCGACACCATTGGCCTTATTGACAAACTGAGGGTGTATCTGGACCAGGGTCGCAACTTCGATGTGGACGTGACTCGCCTGGAGGGCGTGACGGATGCAGAGTGCCGGGAGGGCCTCGACGTCATCGTGCGCCTGCCACAGACCGATCGCGGCGTTGAGCTTACGGGCAACACGACTGAGCTCGTCCTTCGGGGTCTTGACTGCCCACACGTGGAGTTTGGCGGTAGGGTGAGCACCGTCGTCATCGATGGGCTTGTCGGCCACGTGGAGCTGGACGCTAACGGAGACGTGGACGTCAGCTGCGCCTCACTGCCCGACAAACTCGACCTCAACCAGCATGGGGCAGCATCTAGGATCGTAGTCCCAAAGGGAGCCGAGTTTGCCACGCGCACGCGAGGTATCCGCAACAGGATCGTTCTCGAGGGCGTCGAGGAGGACGAGAACGCATGTCACGTCATCGAGCTCAACGGCTTTGCGAGCGAGCTTACCATTGTCGGCGCCTGAGGGGCGCGTGGCAGGCGACAATCGCTTGTGACATTGGGCGCCGCAGGGAGGCAGGCGCCGCTGGGAGACGGCGCTGCGTGCCCCGGAATCTGCCGGGCACTATCCCGTGGGCGTTTGCCCAGTTGGCAGCCAAAACTCGGTACCCCTCAATCTGAGGGGGTTCGGATCCTGACAGGGCTGGCGGGGTTCGGGGTCTGACAAGACTGGGACTCTCGCCCTCAGACGATGGCGCCGTCCACGAGCGTGAGGCTTCGGTCGCAGCATGACGCCACGCGCTCGTCGTGTGTTGCGATGAGGGCTCCAGCGCCACCTTTGCAGGCGTCCCTCAGCAGGCCCATGATGATGCCTATCAGCTTCCCGTCGAGGGCGGCCGTGGGCTCGTCGGCAAGGATTAGTCTTGGGCCGACGACGAGTGCCCGCGCGATGGCGACGCGCTGCTGCTGGCCTCCGGACATGCTCGAGGCCCTCCTGGAGTAGACGTCCTCGCCCAGCCCCACCTTGCCCAGTGCCTCTCGTGCCAGCTCGCGCCTTCGCCCTCTCGGCAGTCGCGGCGAGGCGTACTCCAGGGGGATCTCGACGTTGGCGATGCCGCTGATGTCGCCTATCACAGCGTAGCTCTGGTGGACGGTCCCCACGAAGGAGTTGCGCAGCCTCGCCCGACCCCTCTCGTCATCCGGTGCGGCCTCGCCCGAAAGAAAGACGGTCCCGCCCGTCGGGCGCAGCATGAGTCCCGCGAGGGAGAGGGCCGTGGACTTCCCGGAGCCCGACGGTCCCATGAGCGCCACCATCTCTGCCGCCTTGACCTCAAGCGTGACCCCGCGAAGGGCCTCGACGGGGTCGGGCTTGGCTCGGAAGGACTTCGTGACGCCCTCCAGCCTGAGAAGACAGCTCACCTCGATCACTCCCTTCCTGGGAACACCCTGCGCATGAAGGCGCAGAGGAGCGCAACATAGACCAACAGGATGCTGAGGAGCGCCGCGAGCGCCCCGGTGCCCACCGGCGGTCCAAGGAGCGTCAGCGCGAGGCACGAGGGCACGGGAAGCGCCAGCACGCCCACCGCGAGAAACGACGCCAGCCTGACGGCAAGTGCAACTTTTGTGGCCCCACACATGCGCCTGATGGCGAAGGCCCTCCTCTCTTGCCTTAGGATCTCGTTCGTGGAGGCGCAGAACGAGAAGAGTGCAAGGGCGAAGAAGGCCACCGTCGAGATGAGGTAGAGGCTCGCCCGTACCATCAGTGCCGCGAACCCCCGGGGCTGCACGACGGCTATGTGTTGTGGCACAAGGTAGAGCTCGCCCTTTGCCGCCTCGGCGATGTACTCCTCGATGAAGTCGTCCGACACGTCAAAGAACACCGCACGCAGCACGAGCTCCTCCTGGGCGATCGTGCCAAGCCCAGAGAACTCTGCCGGTGTCACCTGCAGCACCTGGCAGCTGTCGAGGTCCATGCCGGCAGAAGAGGGGTCAAACCACACGGCGCCACCCCTGAGCCTGCCTGCGACGGGGATCTCCTTGCCCCTTAGCCTCACGAATGGGGAGGTCTGCTCGACCTTGACCCCAAGGAAGGCACCGGGGGTGGTGGACGTAAGGCCCAGGTCGGAAAACAGGCTCCGAGCCCTTCCGCCAACCACCAGGATAGTTTTTGCGCCGAAGTCCTCCGGGCTGTCCGCCTCAAGGTTTCCGATTACCGATGAGTAGGCCCTACCCTCCTCGATCTTCTCTGCAAGCATATCGAGCAGACGAGGGCTCGTGTCGCTTACTGGCCTGAGGGGAGGATAGAAGCAGGCGAAGGTGGTCGCCCCCTCCCTCCTCACGGTGGCCCCACCCCTCAACACTCCCACTTCCACGATGACATCCCCCAAGATGAAGGACAACGCAAAACAGACGAGCGCAAAGATGAGGGTCGTTCCCGCAAGCTCGCGCCAATGGCGCAGCGCCAACCGCATCCCGCCCGTGACCTCCTCCATCAGTCGCACCCCCTTAGCGCGCTTACTATTGCCCAGCGAAGTACCAGGTACATGAGGACAAGAAGGACCAAAGCCGAGAGACCCGTCGTGAGGCAGAGGCATTCGAGGAGCCCCTCGGGAGGCGGGGCCTGGCTCACTGCCCCCGTGAGGACGGCCGATGCTGCTGCGCCTCCAAGCACGCCGACCAGGATGGGAACCATGCAACCGACAAAGTCCCTCCTGACCATGGTGCGGGCGGTCCCGCCTGCCAGGTAGACGAGCCTGATGTCGTCGCGCCTGCCTGTCGCAGAGACCCTCCAAAAGACGCCAGTGGACATGAGCCCAAAGACGAGCAGAAAGGAGGCTATCACGAACATCGGGCTACTCACCAAATCGAGCCACAGCGGCCGTTCCTCCAGGCCTCCCAGCTCAAGGTCCGTTGAGAGCAGCAGGGGTCGCAGCTCGTCGAGCAGCCCCTTTGGCATGGAGGAAAGCACGTAGGTCCCGGGGATGAGCCGACTTTGCCTCGACGGCACGCAGACGCCCTGCAGGGTCCCGTTGTTGTCGTGCGTCGGGTTGATGGTGTCGATAACGTCGGATCCCTCCGGAAGGAGCGTGAGCGGCAGCCCGGCCTCCCATCTGCCCTCCGAGTAGCTGCCCTTGAACAGGATGACCTGTGGCCTGTCGCTTGGCACCAGCCTTTCTGCGTACTGCGAGAGCCAGGGGATGATGCCCTCTGAGTCCAGCGCCCACAGGACGGGGTGACCGTCTCCGTTACCATCCATGATGGCGGCCACCCCGTACCTTGAGAGCAGGTCCGCAAGGCGTCCCACGCTACCGTTGGAAGTGGTATCTGCCTTCTCGCCCGTACCTACGTTGAGGATGCTGAGCGCGACGGCATCGTCGCCAACCCCACGGACCGTCTCCGCGCTATCTTGAAGCGTCCAGATGACGGCCCACGCCATGAACGAGGCGAGGATGCTCACGAGAAGGCTGGAAACCAACGCTTTGCGGCCCATGAGAGCTCATCCCTTCGTATAATCCCCTACAGGAAGGCCAACTTGTTGGCTGTAGTATCCCAGATGTGGGCGTCGTTGTCTGTCATCTAACGGGATGCAATTTGTATTTAGGTTGTCAAGCCTGTGTCTCGCAGGAGCATCTCTCGCAATTCTCGGGCGCTGTGCACCCCAAGTGTCTGATAGCTGCGCAGTCGGTACGACTTGACCGTTGCCCGCGTCGTCTGGCACGAGGAGCAGATCTCCCTTGTGCTCTGTCCCAGGGCGATGCTTAGCGCCACACGTGCCTGGAGCTCCCCAAGCCCTCGTCCCTCCAGGTACCGCAAGGCTCGGTCGGTCTGTTTGCGAGATAGCTGCCTGGGGGCGTGGGCGGCGCTGACTGCCTCGAAGACGCAGAGCAGGTCAACGGCGATGGAGGACAGGCAAAAGTAGAGGGGAATGTCCGAGAAGGTCATGTCACCCATCTGGACGGAGAAGATGCAGCTCAGTCCCAACAGCAGCACTCCGTCAGTGCCCCTGAAGAGAAACGCGTCAACACCCGCCTCGAAGGTCCGTATCAGCTGCGTGGCGGTACGGGGCAATCCGTCTGATTGCAGCATTGTCTCCATCCCGAGCGCGATCGGGCAGAGCTGGAGGCAGAGCACCGCCCAGGGCAGGTAGTCGGGTGATTGCATCCAAGAGAAGTACATGGTGATGGGAAACGAGAGGGCGCACAGCGGGAGCACCGCAGGGCTAGAGGGGAGGCTGCCGACATGGGACGCCTTTGGGCTGGCAGAGGGCTCGCCGATGAGCTGGTGGCCTGAGGCTAGCCGTGAGGCGGCCACCGCGACCAGGATAAGCCCCAGTATCCATGCAACGTGGCGAGACGTGTCGAAAAGCATCATCTCGCCCACCTCAAGCTCAGTCGGGGGCCTCAGGACAAGTGCCGCCACAAAAAGGCAGATCCATATGTTCCAGCAAAGTGCGGAGGAAGGTTTCCTCTCCGCCGTTTTGCTGGATCCGTCGGTTGGATCGGGATCCTTGGCCTTTTGGTTATCTGCAAACTGTAGCAACGCGTCCTTCCCCGATACGTTCAGTTTTTTGTAGCCACGACGGCGGAATGTCGCGACCGTAGACTCGGCTATGCCCAAGTTGCCCGCGATTACCCGTGCGGACTCGCCCGCCAACGTCTGCGCGAGGACCTCAAGCTCCCGATCTGTCAGCGTATGACCGCCATCGGCGCTGCGAAGAAGGGACATGCCCGTGTCGTAGGCGTCCGTAGCGCTTGGTCTCGCGTCCGGTTTCCTCTCCCTGTGGATGAGAGACGCGAGGTATGGCAGCGTGACAACAATGATGAACACAACGAGTAACAGATCCCAGCCGGCGAGGGGCGCGTTCTCATCAAAGCCATATCGGATGTCACCGAGGACGATCGACCTGAGCGCGATCGCGCTCAGCTGCCCACATAGTAGCAACAGGGCATCGAGTTGGGAGGGACACCAGCTTGGCACGACCCTTTGTGTCACGAACAGGACCATGAGGGCAAACGCTCCGCAGAGGACGAGCGATTCTGGGGCCGAGTCAATGCCTGTCTGCTCCGAGAGCGCAAAGGCCATCATCGGCAGGATTGCGCCCATGCAGAAGAGTGTTGGCCTGTGCGATCGGGACAGGGGGTCCTCATCACCGGAGGCGAGCACCCACCCCAGGGCAGAGAGGACAAAGTATGCGAACTCGGCGAGGGAGAGCCATTCGTTGAGCGCGATGACAAGCTCAGACTCCAGGGGCTCGCGTCCCCGAACGATCGAGATCGACTCGATCACCGTAAGGGCGAGCATGGAATACAAGCCTATGGCGATAAGGGCGCCCCTTATCTTCGCTCGTCGGGTGGCCCCTGTGTCTGCGGAGTACGCCTCATACCTGTCCCACAGCACGACAAGCGCGATTGCGACGCAGAGCGCGGAGGTGTCGATGAGGCCGGGAATGACCGGGGCCGAGATGTTGCCCGTGACATACGGTACGCTTGCTAGGCCGGCAAGCCAGAGACACCACTTCTTGCGCGAAAGCGTGAGCTTGTGTTCCTGCGACATCCTGGCCCCCGAATCGTCATCGAGAATGTATGCCTGCACATACAGTATGCCTAACGGCGGCTCAAAATGGAATCGGCATCTGGCCTGAGCGGCACCGATGCGGCGAACTTGGGTGGTCGCGCGGGGCTGGACTCATTCCCGCGAAGGGCCATGCTATTCGGAGGGCGGAATGGGCTGACAACCACATACAAGCCGGGTGAGATGGCGTAGGCGATTCGCGGCCTCGTTTGAGGCGTTGGGCTGAAGTCTCGGGCTGTGCCCCTCTCGGACGGAACCCTGGAGCTCAACCATCTGGACGGGTGGCAGGTGAAGTCGGGTTCGGCTAAGGTCGCGTAGGGCCTCGAGGTCCCGACCGACGGGTGCTCGGCCCAAGCGGACCGTCCGTGGCGCTTGGTGCGCGACGACGTGAAGCGAGCCTGGATCGACGGGAGCCTCGCCACCGTGGTCACGGAGCTGGGCATGGCCAACTTCGACCACTTCCTCCGCAGCATGCAGGAGCTAGGCGGCGACATGGGCGTGCCCATCACGTTCTTGGAGCAGCATAACCCCGACCAGTTCGAGATCGTGAGCTTTAGCGAGGACAACCTCGCCAAGGAGGCCGGCATCATGCAAGACCGTACGGGACACACGAAACCAGAGGTTGAGGAGGACGGCAAGTGCAAGAACGTATGGCGCGCATCGTCATCCGCAACCTGCGCCCCGAGCCGTGCAAGAAGGCCTAGCATGCAGATCGAGCGGCGAAAGACCATCGTCAGTGAGGTGGTTGCTGGTTACCACAACAATGCCTACAAGGTCATGACCGGCCAGCAGCTACTATCGCCTTCTGCGAGTACATCGACGGTGCGTTCGGTGTGGGTAACCAGTACTTCTGCAGCTTGCCCGACGATCAGATGCAGGTCATTCTCGGCTACAAGCTGTTCGTCTACGTGTACGACGGTACCGACTCCGGGAAGCGGGGCTGGTTCCGCATTATCAATATCGCGGGCGAGAGACTGACCGACTAGGAGCTGCACAACACCGCCTACGCAGGGGGACGGGGGACTGGGTGAGCAACGCCAGGTGCTACTTCTGTCGCTTGATAGGCGGGTCCGCGAGGCATTCCTGGCGATGACGATAGACGCTTCGAGCGTTAAGCGAACGTGCCTTCTGGCACGTTCGTAGCGAGGAGGCGCGAGCGTTTTAGCGAGCGCTCTCTATGGCCAATCTTCAAAAGCACTTCGCCAAGATGAGGGTGCTGTCGAACGTTGAGAAGCGGGGCGAGGACGGCTACACGATAGTCCCTGGCTTCTACTCGAGCCTGAACCACGCGGGCCGAAACGCCATCTAGGGAACCATGAAGGTCCGCGGCCGCGAGGGCGAGCGCCACGATGCCTACGCGGGTGACCTTATAGCGCATCACATTGATGACATGCCGATCTGGGTGTTTCTGGAGGTTATCGACTTCGGTACGCTCGTGGACTTCTACCTGTTCTGTGCGACGCGCTGGGAAAAACGGCGAGACGCTGCAGGAACACTACGTTCTTAAGAGCGTCAAGGCGCTGAGGGACGCGACCGCGCACTCGTTATGTGCAAATGCACATAACGAGTGAGAGCAGCAATTCCGCACCGTCTTGACGCCTTTGAGGATGTAGTGCTCCCCCCTCATCACGCCATCGTCCCAGCGCCTTGAGCAAAAGAGGTAGAAAGCGAGCAACGTGCCAAACGTCACGACCTCCAGGAATGCCCAGATGGGCATGGCCTCTCCGTAATGTCCGATGATGCACCCCTCGCCCTCGGTGCCAGGTCGTACGTCCGGTTCCTGTTGGCACCGTGGGCAACCACGACGCCCCGCTCGCCCAGGCGACGCATGACATCGCGCAGCGTGCGGGGTGAGACCTTAAGGGTGCGTGCAATGTCAGAGGTGCGTGAGCTGCCATTTTCCAGTAGGTACTGGTACACGAGCCTATCGTTCTCGGGCATATCCCTCCAAGCGGGGTGTTGCGATTCTAAGGGTTCGGCGGTTTGTCGGCGGTTTGTCGGCGGTTTGTCGGCGGGTTGTCGGCGGGTTGTCGGCGGGTTGTCGGCGAACGCGTCGTTGCGGTGAAACACAAAGTTGGTGCCATCGGCCATACGCTGGTACTCGATACAGATGTTGGCATTTGTGCAGAGGTCTCTTACGCGTGGGATGCCCGATGCGTATGACTCGATGTCCTTCGATCTGTAGAGGGTCCTCGCTATGAGCTCGTTTCGAGTGAGCGACGATCTGCTCTTTCCAGACAAATGGGCCTCGGGATCCTGGCCCTCTATGAACCATCCGGGGTTAAACACCTCGACGCTGTCATTGTAGATATCTATCTGTACACAACCTGAGGAGAGCCAGTCACGATGCGTGTAGGCATTGATCAGGATCTCGCGTACCGCATCGGTGGGTATCTCGGGAATCTCCTCACGTGGCCCCATCCCCTTGATGACGAAGCGCCTCCGTGTGTTGTTGAGGATATATGTCTGTGCCTTACGCACGAGTTCGAATAGGGTACCGGACTCTTGGTGCAGGTCCAGAATCTCGGTACGTGCGTGTGTCGCGAGGATGCCCATCTTGAGCTCGACGTCGCGAGAGGTGCAGAACAGGACTTCGGCAGCGTTGGTTAGATGGTCACCTCGTAATAGTCCGAGTCCTTCAAGCGTTGCCTCTACTGATGCGAACGGCTCCTCAATGCGACCACAGGCATTTCCACGACTGACGAACGCTCTGAGCTCCTCCTCGTCGATATCGAGAATCGGACGATCTGACTCCCACTCGTCCCAAGGCAACTCATGGGTGCGGGCGTAGAGGAACATCCTGCCGATTTCCTCCTGAGACATGGGGACGTCCTCATCGGCAACGCGAGTCCGAAAGCGACCGTGGCAAGAATACGGAGGTTCTCTACCAACAAACGACACGCGAATGTAGCTTCGCCCCTCACCGTCGTCGAGTCTTTCGACGGAAGGATGGATCGTTGGAGATATTGAGCTGGCGACGGCTTGGCTGACACGCCTCAATGTGGATCCTGCAACGTCCTGTCCAGTTACCTCGCCGTCGTCACGAACACCAAAGTAGAGCTCACCCGCTCCATGCTTGTTGAGTATCGAGGCGATGGACTCTATACCCTCGCGCAGCTCAGACGTCGTCTTTTTGAACTCGACGGTCTCGGTCTCCCTTCCAAGGTTCAACGATGCCAGCCTCCCCTCGCCAGCCGGACCGGTGGTATGTCGATGATTATAAGCGATGTGGGCGCTATGCTAGACGATATGACCCGAACTGAGGGAGTGGAACTTATCTCTGGGTCGGGGTCCCAAGGGGACCTCCCGTGAGCCGGGATGGTTCCGTCGCGGCAGGGCGGCGCCGAGGCGCCACGACCGACGGGAGGGTCCCCATGGCCATCCATCGTGCATGCCTCGGGATCGGCGGCCACCCGTGAGCCACGACGATATGCGCGTCGGCGGGGTTCGTGGCCTCCCCGAGGCCTCTCCGGCCCGGCCGATTCACGCCCCCCCGGGGGGGACGACGGGCGCGACGCGGGGGGCCGTGCGCGACTCGCCCTGGCTGGGGAGGCCGACCCGGCCAGGGCGTCCCCGAGCGGG
>ERZ773042.601-NODE-601-length-24356-cov-6.382618_pt1 | contig 24356 bp, 28 predicted proteins | sample MGYA00511664_ERZ773042 | MGnify/ENA primary metagenome ERZ773042 (study PRJEB29015, sample SAMEA2737984) | human oral metagenome | biome: human oral; feature: human-associated habitat; material: dental | place: China | collected 2036 ... | reverse complement strand
GCGGATTACCGGTTTGCACTTGCTGCGGTTGGCGACGGCGGCGCACTGTCTCGTACAATGCAAACTATCGCCTCTGACCAGCGGCAGATATATGTTGCAGCTAGGCGGCTGGATTTATGCTAGTTATTCTCGGATGTTGCCATGTCATTTCCCGATTTTCCTGACCCGCTGCAATCGTATTGCCGGCGTTCGGAGGAGTTTGGTCTGGTTTCGCCGCATGTGGAAATTGCCCAAAATGATGAGGCTAGACAAGGGATTCTGAATGAGATGGGGCGTGTCTCGCTGGGCCTGCCGCCAATGAAGCCTCGGTCAATTGATCCCTCTGTTCTGGTTGACGGACAGGCAGTGAAATTGAGCAAGATTGATCCGAGTTTTGGGAATTATCTGGCAGGACAAAATGAAGCGATGCGGCGCGGTTATCGGGCGGAATTGTTGGTAAATAGAGAGTTCGGCAGGAAGCTGCTTGATTTATGCCAGCGCGTCAATGACGACTGGCCAGACGCTGTTCGGTGCCAGCGCAACCCGGACAATTTGCGAGAAATTGTCAGGCAAGCCGGGATGTGTGGCGCCGGACGTCGGTTTGACGGTATCTATGAGTTGTGAGTGTTTTTTAGTAGCTAATTGTATAATTGGGCGTGGCTGCCGACAGCAGTAAAAATGACCGCATCGTCTGATAGATAGCGAAAATGCAGCCTCAAATCGCCACCAGCGCTGATGGAATAATGTCCGCTGTATTCACCGGTCAAGGCGTGGCAGCGTAGTTTGGCAGCGTGCGGATTTTCATGAACAGTGTAAGTGAAACCTCAACCTTTTTACGTTGCTTTTGAGAAAGTTTGGCAAATTGTTTATCAAAGTTCCGGTGCGTTTTGATCACCATTTACAGACTCCGCAAATGAGACACTAAGTCATCCGGGTTATCAAATGTCTGAATATTCTTACCCTCCGCAATATCCTGCTCCGTCTCCTCAATAATCTCCTTCAGGTACGGTGTTGGCTCTAGCGGCGCGCTAAGTGTCACCCGCCCGTTTTCCATCGCCTCGCGGGCAGCTGCCATGACGAAAGCACTGGTACTGAGCCCTAGTTTTTTAGCAAACTGGGCAATGGCGGTTTTAGTTGCTTCGTCGGTGCGGATGGTTAATTGTGTGCTACTCATATGGTGATTATAGCGCAAATACTATACCATTGCAATACATCAGTGATACAAAAGCCGTCAATTCTACGACAATTTACTCAATACCTTATCCACCAGTCCGTATCTTACTGCTTCCTGAGGACTCATCCAGTAGTCGCGCTCCATGTCAGCTTTAACCTTAGAGAGCTTCTGGCCGGTGTTTTTAGCCATGATTTTAGCCAGCATTTCCTTCACTTCCAGCGTTTCTTTTAGGTCAATTTCCATATCGGTCACCTTACCGCGCGTGCCAGAAGACGGTTGGTGAATCATCACCTTGGCGTGCGGCAGGCAAAACCGCTTGCCCTTGGCGCCAGAGCTGAGCAAAAATGCACCCATGCTGGCCTGCAAGCCAATGCCATAGGTCGCCACATCTGGCTTGATAAAATTCATGGTGTCATATATCGCCATGCCGTCATAGACGCTGCCGCCCGGGCTATTGATATAGAGCGAGATGTCCGCTTCTGGATCAACATACGCCAGATGTAGCAGCTGCGCCACCACGCTGTTAGCGGTATGCTCGTTAACTTCCTCGCCGAGGAAAATGATCCGCTCATTGAGCAGCCGCGAATAGATATCAAACGCCCGCTCGCCGTCGGCTGATTTTTCGATGACAGTAGGAATAAGGTAGTTGGTTGGTTTGTTCATAAACATAATTATAACATAATTATGCCTAATGTTTAGGATCAAGCTAATGGGGCTTTTTCTTATCGGTTTTTCTGGCGTTTAATAATAGTTGGTTGCGTTCGCTGGTGCGTTGTTTGGCTTCTGCTAATAGCGCTTGTCCTTCGGGTGTGTCTAGTTCTATAATCCTCATATATTCTCCTTCATCGCCGTATCCCGACACAACAACGATATTCAGCTGCTCGTCGGCGTAGATCACGTTCTCCGAGTTGTCGCCAGGAATGATATCGCGAAACAGGCTAATATCCAGCAGCGCTGTCTCTCTGCCGTCGTTCCAGGTAGCAAATACGCCGATTGTTTTCTGTGCATCGGCAGACTCAAACGGCGTGTTTTCATCTTTTACACTTTGGACGATCGGTCCGAAGAATAGCGTGTCAGCGTCTGGTAGTATTTGTTTCAAGGCGTGGTCTTTTGGCAGCATTATTTCCACCCCGAACAGCTTGCCAGGTTCGTAGGATAATGGATACGTTCCTGGTTCTGGTTCAACGCAGATTACCTGCCGCCGCGGATCTAGGAAAGCTATATTTGGCGGTGAATAAATCGGCAGACCTTCTGGCGACTCTTCTTTGTACGCGCCGGAGTTTCCCATGACGGAGCGCGGCGAGGCGTATTGATCGACTGTATTATCGTAGTTCTTAATCAGTCCGCAGCCGCTGCTAATTAGATTTTGGATAGTGTCAACTGCGTACAGCTGTGTTGGATGACCGTTTGCGTCTTCCAGATGGCAGTTCATGACTCGTTCGTGTCCCAATCCTTTGCCCAAACCTCTGGGACTTAGGAGGTGGCCAATTTCATGCGCGTAAACGCCGCTGGCAGGCTTATCTCCCGTCGGTATACGAATCCAAGGATAAAATCCTTCGCCTTTATAGATAGCCTCGCCGCCAACCTTATTGTTTTCTATGCCTGCGCAGTCGATGACCAGCATTACTATCGAAGTTTTACCTAGCTTGGCATGATAGTTGTCTGCTATTCTTTCCAACTGGTTGTTGGAATAATATGCTTCCGTCGTTCCCTCTTCAGTTTGGCGCGAACTGTCGGGTTCGGTATTGTCGTTGAAAAGTGCGGTATTAAAGCGGTATGCGCCGCCGGTTGTGTGGGTAATTCGGGCAGTTTGCTCGGCTATATCTCTTCTGATCTTATCGTCGCCGTCATAACGAGCCAAGCCGTCGGCAGCAACTGTCACGACACCCAGATTGACGGTGACTGGAGAAAATTGCGGGTTTCTTTCCTGATGTACGCCGGGTGTGGGAATGTTGTCCGGACTGTCGCTGGATATACCTCCGAAGCCTAAAAAGTCTAAGGTAGCCGCCGCAACTAAATATTTAACGAACTCCCTCCTGGACATGCCGGGGTGCTTTTCGTCTGGCGTTGAGCACGCAAAAAACTCCTGTGGTGTCATTGGCGTATATTTACCGTAAACCAAGTCCGCCGAAATTACGAATTCAGCTTCACGAGCTTATCGACGGTTTTATCGGTGATCATTCTGTTGGCGATATCGCGGTGAACTTCCGGATTATCAAACTGGGCGGCGGTTTTGGCGTCCTTGCCGTACTGCTGTTTGAACACGCTGATTTGCTCCAGTAATTCTTCGCGAGACACTTCGATTTTCAATACTTTCGATAATTCAGCTAAAACTAATCCGGCTTTCACGCGTTTTTTAGCTGTTGGACGAGCTTCTTTTTGTTGCCAATCGTCTTCGTCTTTGAACTTTTGCGAACTTAAATAACTATCAAACGACAGCCCGCGGTACGCCAAATTCTGCATCAAATCCTGTTTTATCGACCGCAGCTGATCCTCAATCAGCAGTTCCGGCAGCGCAACCTTGCTGAGTTCTGTCAGTTCGCTAACCAGCTCGTCTTTCAATTTTTCTTCCGCTTCGCGTTTTTTCTGCTCTGCTAGTTCGCGCTTGATGTCGGCTTTTAGTTCTTTCATTTCGGTGAATGGCCCGCATTTGGCGGCAAATTCATCGTCAAGCTTCGGTAATTCTAGCTCGTTTACTTTGTGCAGTTTGACGCTAAACACGACCTTTTGTCCAGCCATTTCTTTAGCGTGATAATCCTTCGGAAATGTCAATTCCAAATCGAATTCGTCGCCTGCTTTATGGCCGGACACTCCCTCTTCAAAGCCGGGAATAAATTGCCCGCTGCCCAGTTTTAAGGCGAAATCCTTAGCCGATCCGCCATCAAACGCCGTACCGTCCTTTTTACCGGTGAAATCGATGATTACTTCGTCGCCGTTTTTCGCGGCGCGCTTGGCCTCGGTTTTCTTAACATAGCTTTGGCGGATGCGTTCAATTACTTCGTTAACTTCGCTAGCCTCGACTTTAGCGGCGGCTTTTTTGGCTTTCAGGTTTTTATAATCGCCCAGCTTGACTGGCGGCACAACTACTGCTTCGGCTGTAAATTCTAGTTCCGCGCCAGGTACAAACTTTTTAACCTCGACATTTGGGCGCTCCAGCGCTTGAATGTCTTCGTTAATGAAGGCCTCGGCGACGGCTTTAGAGATGGCGTTTTCTAAAATCTGCTCCTGCAAAGCGCTTGGGCTAACGTGCTTGGCGGCAACGCTGGCGGGTACTTTACCTTTGCGGAATCCAGGAACTTTAATATTGCGCGCCAATTTTGCCAGGGAAACTTGCTCGGCAGCTGCCAATTCGCTCGGCTCCAAAGAAACCGACAATTGGACTTTGGTGTCTGATAATTTTTTTACAGTCGTCTTCATAGACACTAATTATAACAGAGATGCGGCTATATCTCAAATAGCGAGTCGTCATCGTCGCTGTCGTAGCGCCGATCCTTGACAATTGTGATCATTCTGTCAAAGTCAACTTTTTGTTCGTTGGACTCCGCCAGATTTTTTACCGTGTACATGCCGTTTTTAATTTCATCTTCGCCGATGAATACTGCGAATGGGATTTGTTTTTTAGCGGCAGTTTTAATCTGTTTATCTAGCTTGCGGCCGGTGATGTCCAGCTCAGCCTTTACGCCTTCGGCCCGCAGTTTTTGCGCCAGCGTATCAGCGCCGGGCAGCGATTCTTTGTCTACGGGAATAAGATAAACATCGGTGTGCGATACTAGTTGCGGCAGCAAACCGTGGACTTCCAGAAATTGCTGCATTGTCGTTGCGCCCAAACCAACGCCAACTGTGGCTACCGGTTCAACGCCAAACAGTCCGACCAGGCCGTCGTATCTGCCGCCGCCGAACAGCGCCCGGTTATTTTCCGGCGAATTGTCAAAGAACTCGAACACGGTGCCGGTATAATAGTCCAATCCGCGCATTAGCGTTATGTCAAATATAGCGTTTTTTATACCTTTTTTGACCAGCAAATCCATGACTTCGCGAATCTGCTTAACGCTAGGATCGTCAGATAATTCTTCCGGCAAGTCGTTCACCGATTTTATGCCGATCATCTCTGCGAGTTTTGGCAGGCCCTCGTTTGCCTGGCTGCCGAAAATCTCAACTGCTTGCTGCTTAAATTCCTCTGCGGAAATTTTATTTTTTCTGTCAAGCAGCTTGGTCATCATTGAGGCGCCGACGATGTCCAATTTTAGGTATCCGTCCATTAGCCGGTTGATTAGCTGACGGTGATTGACCCTGACGGTAAACATGTCTTGCTTGGCGCCGAAATTGATTATGCTGGCATGTCCCATCTCAATAATTTCTGCGTCGGCTGCGGCGCCGTCCACGCCGAACAAATCGGCGTTTAATTGCCAAAATTCGCGTTCTCTGCCCCGCTGCGGCCGCTCGTAGCGCATAAAATTGGCGATTGAATACAGCCGTGCTGGCATTGGCATTTCCTGCCGCCTCGCTGCTACCATCCGCGAGATTGACGGCGTCATCTCCGGCCTGATCGCTACCATTCGTCCGCCTCGATCCTGAAAAGCGTATGTTTGTTCGCCCGCCAGTTCTTGGCCTGACTTTGCTAAATAAATATCTAGCGGCTCCAGCAGCGGCGCTCCGTATTCCTCGTAGCCAAAACTTTCCACTGTTTTACGCCAAATGTTAAAAATGTAATTTTGCAAGCGCTTATCCTCGGGAAAGTAATCCCGCGAACCTTTGTAGCTTTGGGTTGATAAGCTATTCATTATGGTTACATTATGGCACCTTAGAGCGCGGATTTCAATAATTGGCCTAATCAAAACCGCCGCCCGCAGTAAGCAGGCGACGGTAAAACGAAAACAAATCGGTTGTAAAATCAAACAAATTACGCAAGCTCGACGGTTGCGCCAGCTTCTTCCAGCTTTTTCTTTGCTGCTTCAGCTTCGTCTTTAGAAACTTTTTCCAGGACTGGTGCTGGAGCGCCATCAACGATAGCCTTAGCTTCGCCCAGACCCAGGCCGGTGATTTCCTTAACAGCTTTGATGACGGCAACTTTCTGTGCGCCGACTTCTTTCAGGGTGACGGTGAATTCTGTTTTTTCCTCGGCAGCGCCGTCGTCGCCGCCAGCAGCTGGACCAGCCACCGCAACTGCGGCTGCAGCTGGCTCGATGCCGTATTCTTCTTTCAGGTATTTCTTCAATTCATTAACTTCCAGAACTGTCAGTTTGACCAGTTCATCAGCTAATTTTTTAATATCAGCCATGGTATTCTCCTTAGATTATTGATTAGTGATCATCTCGAGTTATCCAATCTTCAACGTCTCCTCTTTTCGCGCCGGGCGCCTTCAGGGGCGCTCGGGCTGCAATCGCTACACGGAGACTTATGAAGATCAAATAACTCGAGATGATTGATTGCTAAACTTAAGCCGCAGCTTTGGCTTCGATGCCGGCCAGTAAGCTGTGCAAATTGCCGCCCAGCGCGCCCACGGTGTCGTGGACTGGTGAGAGCAATTGTGCCACCACTTCGGCGATGAGCTGGTCTTTGCTTGGCAAGCCTGCCAGCGCTTTGATGTCAGCTTCGTTGATGCCGAGGCCCTCACCTGAGAAACCACCAGCCAACTGCAGTGCTGAATGTGTTTTCGCAAACGTGTCCAGAACTTTGGCTGGCATGACCTCATCTTCGGCGCTAATGGCATAGACTAATTGGCCAACTAGGAGGTCGGTGTCGGTTTCTTTGTAGGTGTCGACGCCCTGCAATGCTACGCGTACCAAACGGTTTTTGACCACCTTGATGACGACGTTTGCCTCGCGGGCAGCTTTGCGTAGTTCTTGCAATTCAGCCACGCTCAGACCCTGATACCGCGCAAATGCCGTACCTTTGGCGTCTTTCAGAAGCTCGGTTAGTTCAGCAACCAAAGTTTGTTTTTTATCGCGTGAAATTGCCATAAAAATCCTTTCTTTGATTGAGCTAATTTGTGTGATTCGACCGATTTGTTAACGTGCGGTAATGGAGAATCTGGTTCTTGTTTACCCAAGTTTTAACCGGGCAAATAAAAACGTCTTTGATTCTCGCACTACCAAAGACGTGATTAAAACAGTTTTGTTTCATCCCTCGGCGGCATTTTTATACCTCAGTTTCCTTCGGTCGCGCGCTGTCTTTGGTAATGTTCCTTAGAATTGTAGCAGAAATGACAACGGGATGCAAGATAATTCTGAGTTAATTTTTATTGATTTCCTTTCGGGTTGGGTTGAAGTGTTGGGGTTGCCAAATCACGCACTGAATTATTATATAATACTACACGGTTATTGCAATATAAACGTGCCTCGGTGCAGGTTTGACTAAGCTAATCTTGAAAAATTATAAGCGCTATGATAGGATCAGGGTACGTAATAGTAGTTTTATCATAAAGGAGGGCGAATATATGAGAAAACTATTAATGCTAATATGCACAATGGTACTTGTCGCGGTTTTTATGCCGGCACGTGGTGTAGGTGCGACATACTTTGGCGGAAAATTTCCGCATAGTCCAGGCTCCACTACTACACTTTACTATAAGTATAACGATCCTCATCGGTATAACGGGAACGTTTGGCAAGGTGCGGCCAACTGGCGTAACGCTGCTGCTAGAGTAAAGCCGACTCCGGGAGGTCCTAGTATAAAACTAACCGTAGTCGATGTATATGTAGATGACGGCTATTACGGTAAAACATGGATCAATCCAGGTCTGTCTGCAGCCACATACACTTCTGCTGGATTTAGACTCAATCAGCGCTACATGGATTCACTAAATGATTTTGATAGAACGTTTGTGGCCACTCATGAATTTGGGCACACTTTGGGACTTGCTCACACACAGGGTACATCAGAAAATAGCATAATGCGGTCTGGTGGAGGAAACTTTACATTTCCTTGGTACAATACGCCGATGCCGTACGACCGAGGTCAGATAAATAATCTATATAATTAATTGGTACGCTAGAAAAGAGGGTAATATGAATAAAAATAATCGTCATGGAGATAGTTTAGTGAACAAGAAAAAAGCGTCTATCTTAATGATAGCAGTGTTATTATTGGCTGTTACTATTGTCCTATGTCTAATATCATTTTATCAGGTTAATACTCGCAAAAATACGCCAATGCGGACAGTGCAGATGTCTACTATGCATCCTGTCTACGGGTCTGTGGAGTCAATGATCAATGCAAAAGAGACTTCGCTGGTGGCAGAAGCGGTGGTTATGGACAACGGAACGGTACGGTCAGTTCGCGACGTGGCTGATGAGAATGTGCCACCAGATGTGCACACTGACTATGTCATTGAGCTGACAAGAGTTATCAAGGGGGACGCTAGAGTTAAGTTGGCAACTATTGCTCTTATGGGTGGTGCTGTGAACGGAACTAATTACGTCCTAGAGGGTGTGCCGACCTTAAAGAAAGGTGATCATATTCTAGTGTTTGCTTCTAGTGGGCGTGATGGTAAGTATTATCCGCTATCTGGCGGAACAGCAATTGCAAAGTATAGCGGCAGAGGCCAATACAGTTTGACCAAGGAAACAATTGCTGGTAACGGAGATAACGACAGAAGTTTTACTGCAGATAGCTTGGAAAGTATGGTGAAGTAGGTTCGCGGAGCAGTTTAGGTTAACATTGGCATAAAATAACTCCGCTAGATTTCTTGGGCGGAGTTATTCTATTTTGGGTGCGTCGCGCGCGAAACCAATATTACAAACTAGTTTCAACCTTTACGCTCGGCCCCATGGTGGTGGCGACGGCGATAGATTTGACGTAAATACCCTTGAGACTGGATGGCTTTTGGGCGTTCAGGCTAGCGAGGAAAGCGCGGGTATTCTCTGCCAGCTTATCGGCGCCAAACGAAACCTTACCGACTGACAAGTGGACGATAGCCTGCTTGTCGACGCGGTACTCAACTTTGCCGGCCTTGGCTTCAGACACAGCCTTGGCGACGTCGGTGGCGACGGTGCCAGACTTTGGATTTGGCATCAAGCCGCGCGGGCCAAGCAGCCGAGCGTACTTGCCAAGTTTCGGCATATATTGCGGAGTGGCGACTAAGATATCAAAGTTCAATTCTTCCTTGTCTAGCTGCTTCAGGAATTCCTCATCGCCGATGATGTCTGCGCCGGCTTTCTTGGCAGCGGCATGTTCGGTTTCTGGCGCGAAAACCGCCACGCGAACGTCTTTACCGGTGCCGTGCGGCAGTGCTACGGTCGAGCGGACGTTCTGGTCGGCTTGGCGCGGATCAACGCCTAGGCGAACGTGAATTTCAACGCTGGCGTCGAACTTGACCGGGCTGGTCTCAGTCGCCAGTTTCAACGCTTCGTCAAGGCTGTAGAGCTTATTTTTCTCAATCTTCTTGGCAGCTTCCTGGTATTTCTTGCCGCGGCGCTCCAGGCGTGGACGCGTGATTGGCTTCGGGCCTTTCTTGACATGAGCTTCGGCGTCGTCGGACTGCGGCGTGGTGTCGCCAGCTTCTTTACGGGCTTCTTTTTCGGCTTTTTCAGCAGCCTCGTCGAGGGCTTTTTGGCTACGTTTGCCGGCCTTGGCGACGACAGCTTCGCGCTCGGCGATAACGTCTTTGTCTTTGGTTTCGTGCGACTTACTGTCCCCAGGTGTGTCTGTTTCAGCCTCGGCAATTGCCGCCTCAATCTCAGCGATAGTGTTCTTGTCGCTGACTGCTAATTGTAGTTCTGCTGCTTTTTCTAGCAGCTCGGCTTTTTTGGCCATGATAATCCTTTCTGTGGTACAAACGGCGACTCGCGACTTCGGGTGAATCTGCCTCCCAGCATTGATTTGATGATGGGTTAATTATAGCATAATGGGGCGCCGGCGGCTAGCCTCTTGTCTCGTCGGTCCAGGTGAAAGGCATGATACTAAGGAGATTATCAATTGGCACGAAATATACACGCTGACTGTCGCTTACGTCTATAATCTGCAACATTGGTCTTCCTTGGCTAAGCGGAAGATCTGCTATTGAGGTTATTTTCTTCTCTCGTGCCTCAAACTCCGGAATAATAAAGTCGACGACCTCGCCCGTAATCTCAAGCGGACTCTTGTCTGGCTCGGACTTTACGGAGTCAGATTTGGCGATTTCTTCAGGCGAATATGAATCCGACTCGTAAGTGTCAATGTCAATAGACCAGTATTCTCTAGCTGTACAATGTATCAGGTGTTCTTGGCACAAGTATTCAAAACTATAATGTAGATCTGATAGTATATTCTTAATGGCTTCTTGGTTTTCAAGCATTGTTCGTTGCTCCTCAATATCGTCAGCGTTTATAAAATCATCGCTTTTAATCAGTTTTTCTGCAGCACTTGCGGCGCTGCGCAAACATTCGATCAAATCGTAGTCGGGCTCAAGCTCCATGGCGCGCGGTGCGTTTTTGCGAATAAATCGGTCAAGGTGTGTTGCATCAGGGATGATATAGAGCGAAGTATCGGGCGGACTGTTAGGGTCTTTCAGGGCAATAACCAGTCTTCTCTCCCCGTCTATTTCTAGCACGTCAAGACCTCGGGATAATAGCGTAAAATCTGTTAATTCACCTTCAATATCTCCCGAAGATTCTTTACGATACAGCATACCCGTTCCAGAAAATATGCCGTCCTGGCAGAAATTATCGCCGATAGTTTTCTCCAGATTATTTATCAGCTCGGCTAAATCGTCTTCGGAGCAATACGCTGTACCTTCAATGTAATCTATCATCCTCCGTATCTTCTCATCATTAAAAATGTCAATAACGTTAATGTCAATATCAACCGGCTCGTCAGTTATCTCTATATCAATAACGCCGCCGTACGGAATGGCATGAACGAAGCTGTCTGTATCGATTATTAGAAAATGAGGATAATTATCCCTTATTTTTACGGAAATATTTTGGGCGCGGATGCTGCCGCGTGCTGTGTCATCATCGTATTTCAGTTCGGGGTGCAGCGTTACAATTGATACAGTATTATCGTTAGCAATAGTGCCAAGATACTGATTGATATCTTCAACGGCGTTTACTTTAAGTATGGACTGCTCGCTTGGCGAGGCTGCCCGGTATCTTGGTTTCGCCAGCAGAGCGTCGATTTCGCGGACGCGGCTTATTATATAAGAGAATGTGTCGTTCGGGTCTTCGTCTGGTGTTGGATTTTCGACATCAAGCTGCAGCAATGTTTCTGGAGACAAAGGAACGGCTGTTTCGCCGATTTGAAGCGCTGCCACGCGCTGGTCGGTCGCGATGTTAACGCCGCCAGTACATTCTTCGGACATGATGGTCGTGTAAGTAAATAAACCCAATTCGCCGGTTATTTGCTCAATGCTTAATTCGCCGTTTGGTGATTCATGAGCGATTGTCGCGGTGGCTGTCTCGCCCAGACGCTGAGGATTAGAGTAGCACGTTGAAAGTTCCAGCGCTAATGTGTTAGGATGATTTTTCGGCGGTATATCGCCTGGCTCTTCACTGCTATAGGCGGCTAATTCTCGGTTTATAATTTCAACATTTTTCCAAAAGTCTGATTTTTCCAACTCGGAAAGTAAATCTATTCGTGCGATTTCTGGCTGGCGGCGTTCCATAAAGATTAGTTATATACTATTGGCTGGTATCAGGGCAAGCATAGGCGTATTCGGGCGCGGCTTCTGTTTTTCCCTGAGCGTCGCTTATTCAAACATAATGTTGCAAGGAATAATAAAATAATTGTAGGATTAAGGAATGAAAGAATGTATGAGCGGTATAGGTGGAAATGGCAACGATTTTGAAGGAAAGCCTGATGGTGGATCCGGGGCGGCTAAGCTGGATGTTCCGAGGCGGTGTGAGGGTTGTCCTTATGTAGAGGGAGTCACGCGCGAGCATGCTGCAGCTGCCGGTTTGGAAGAGAGGCGTAAAGATGTGGTACATAGGTCTGCGCAGTGTGAAATTGATGAAGTAACCGCAAGTTGTCCTGGTCTTACAGCAACTACGGCAGAAAGCCAAAGCAGCGAGGGCACTTTTAGGGGGTGTAATAGCCCTGTGCTTGATGAAGGTAAGCGTACTGGTAGGTACGTATCTTTGACAGATATAGTCCAGAGCAAGCGTGGCAAGCTATTTCGGTTTTAAGGGCGAGTTTGCTGCCTGATAATTACGATGGCAGTGAAGAAGGAAGATATGTCACTCCCCCGCACTGGATAGAAGAAATTCGCGGTGCCGATGACGAGTCTTAGCGGTATTGGCGGGCGGCTGGGTTGAGCGGCGCAATATATTTGCAAAATTTAGTAGAGTGTGATAGGATTAATAATCTATGGAAAGAAATGGTAGTACTGCAGGTGGGAATAATAGTAACTTTGAAGATATAATGTGTGAAAGCGGGGTTATCGACGAACTTGCCTCCCATCGCTGGGACATACCGGGCCGCTGCGCTATTTGTCCGATACTCGGTCTTGAAACAAGGGGATGGAAGGGTGTTGTCGACGGAGTTAAAAAGACCAGAGAGAAGATTCTAAAGGAAGGGGGAGGGGTCTTTGTTGGTATCGCTCGTCAGTCTCCTAGTGGTAAAATGGACGACTTAGCCTTAAATGATATTGCTGAAAAAATGCAAGCAAGGATTAATAGAATGACAGAAGGCTGTCGTGGTGTTGTAACGCTTTCAGGCGAGAGCGATAGGACTGGCAAAGTTGAGGGTGTATTATGTGATAGCCCTGTATATGATCCTGAGCCAGGAGAGACTACGTCAAATGAGTTTGTCGCTGTTACTAGAGAAAAAACAAAAGAGCATGGAGAATCTGGCAACCCTAGCGGCGAGCAAGATTCGTAACGTAATTTCAGACTTGACCTATTAAACATTCTTTCTTCTTCCATTTTTTGCTACACTAGTAATTATGGAAGAAAATACGAATATCACAATCACAGACATTCATGCGCGGCAAATTTTAGATTCGCGCGGTAATCCGACGGTGGAAGCGGACGTTGTATTGAGCGACGGTTCGTTCGGGCGGGCGGCAGTGCCGTCAGGCGCCAGTACTGGTTCATTTGAGGCGGTGGAGCTGCGCGACAGCGATGAGCTGGCGTACGGCGGCAAAGGTGTTTTGCAGGCAGTCAAGCATGTCAATGGAGAGATTGCCGAGGCTTTGAAGGGCGATGATCCGTTTGATCAGATTAAAATTGACCAAAAAATGCGCGAGCTGGACGGCACGCCGAATAAAGGTCGCTTGGGTGCGAATGCTATCCTAGCGGTGTCGCTGGCAGTAGCGAAGGCAGCTGCTAAATCGCGGCAGATGGAGTTGTTTGAATACGTCAATAGTCTGGCGGGTTCGCCGAGGATGTCTTTGCCGATGCCGATGATTAACGTGATGAACGGCGGTCAGCATGCGCTCGGCGCGACTGATTTTCAGGAATATATGATTATCCCAATTAGCGCGGCGACGTTTGCCGATGCGATGCAGATGAGCGCGGAAGTTTTTCACACGTTGGCGAAGATTCTGAAGTCTGAAGATTATCCGACAACTGTCGGCGACGAGGGCGGCTATGCGCCAAAGGTTCGCGGCGGTAATATGGAGCCGATGCAGCTGTTGTCGCGGGCGATTGAACAGGCTGGCTATAAATTGGGTACAGATTTCGGTTTTGCGCTGGATGTGGCGGCAAGCGAATTGTATAAAGACGGAAAGTATAATCTGGCGACAGAAAAGCGCGTACTGAACGCTGAGGAGATGATTCGCACGTATAAGGCGCTGCTGGGACGCGTGCCGGTTTTGTCGATTGAGGACGGCTTGGACGAGGAAGCGTGGATGGATTGGCAAAGATTAACTGCTGAATTAGGGAACTTTGCTCAGCTGGTCGGCGATGATTTGCTGGTAACTAATGTCCAGCGGCTGAAGCGCGGTATTGAACTAAAAGCCGCCAATGCGATCTTAATCAAACCGAACCAGATCGGTACGCTCACTGAGACTATTCAAGCAGTACAAGTGGCGAAAGATGCCGGCTGGAATACGGTGATGAGCCACCGCTCCGGCGAAACCGAGGATGTGACGATTGCGCATTTGGCGGTTGGCTTGGGTACTGGCCAGATAAAAACTGGCTCGATGTCGCGTTCGGAGCGAATTGCCAAATATAACGAGCTGCTGCGAATCGCTGAAAAATATCCGGATTTGAGCATCTCTCATCCGTTTTAAGACAGGCTGAGCCATCTGTCGTTTGGAGGGCTGGCTTCTCATATTTTGTTTTTGCCCGCGCGAGAGTTTTCTGGCGCGGGCGAAGTTTATCTCCTGATGTATACCACCTGGTTTTCATCGCCAAAAGCGACGATTTGCGATGGCTTCGCGCCTGATACTTCCCCGCTGTCGACATAAACCGCTACTGTTTCGCCAAAATATTCAACTGCTTCTGTGATATTCCTAGCTGGCGGCAGGTCCTTAGGGTTAGCGCTGGGCGCTAGCAGGCAGCCGGTGGATTTTATCAAACTGGATAGCGGCGAATCTGGTACGGCGCGAAACGCTAGCGTCCCGTTATTGCGCGGCAAGTGCGGCAAAAAACTGTCGCTGACGCTGATGGCGATTGTGGTCGGCCGATGGTTGGACAATTCTTGATATATTTTACGCTGCTCGCTGGTTAGCTCGGGAATGCTGCTTACGTCCGCGACTAAGATTATCGACGATTGTTCTAGGCTGCGCTGCTTGGTTTCGTATAATTTTTTCATGGATTCGGCTGAATCTGCCCGCGCTAAAATACCGTAAATTGTGTCGGTTCTCGCGACGATAAGCTGGTTATTTGCCAGCGCTTCCTTAACGGATTTATCCAAAATATTGTTTACTATCATATAAAAATAAGTCTAAAAATTTCAAGTTGCTTGGCATAAAATAACCCCGACGGGTATCGGGGCTATTAAATCTTCGCCAGTTAGCCGGCGATTTCTACGCCCATTGACCGGGCTGTACCAGCGACGACTTTCATAGCGCCGTCAATGTCAATCGCGTTTAGCTGGTCTTTTTTAACCTCGGCAATTTCCTGCAGCTGCGCCCGTGTAATTTTACCGACTTTATCTACGTGCGGTTTGCCGCTGCCCTTTTGGATACCGGCTTTTTCGCGGATTAAGTCGTCTACCGGCTGTCCCAGACAGTTCCAGGTGAAAGTGCGGTCTTCGTAAACTTGAAGATGCACAATGACATCCTTGCCCATCATGCCTTTGGTAGCTTCATTGAATGGATTGATGAAGTCCATCATATTCAAACCCCACTGGCCAAGCGTCGAACCAACTGGAGGTCCGGCAGTCGCGCGGCCAGCCGGAATGCGTAACTTTAAGTTACCGATAATTTTCTTTGCCATAACTCTTTCCTTACTGTTTTGTAGTGCGTAACGCGTGTTATTATAACGGAAATTATGCTACAATTCAAGCATGAGCATGCGAACTATTTTGCCGATTCGGCGCGTTGTTAATATTTTCGGCGTAATTGGTTATAACCTATTAGTTCCGGCGTGCGCTATCGCTATCGGCGTAGGCTTGCTGCAGCTAGCCTGGAGCGGTGCACTGGAGATAATCGGCATACGTCCAGAGATAATTTGCGTCCCGATTTTACCGTCCTCGCCGCCTGAGGCTGCGCCGCCAAGTCTGCCGCTTGCAATTAAGGCGCTGGATGTGGTGTTAACTTCGATAGTTACGATAGCGGTATTGTGCGCGGTAATCGTACTGCCGTACTGGCTGGGGCGCTTCAGCTCGGCTGTGCTGCGGCGGGCTATAAAGCTGTGCGGCAAATCTGTAACGTTGGATTTGCTGCTGTTTGGCAAGGTACTAGTCTCCTTAGTTGGCGCAGCATTAGCTTTGGCGATATCATTATACGATCCGCGCCAGTGGTTGATAACGGTAGTATTACTGGCGGCAATTATCGCGGCGCTAGTTATTTTCGCAGTACAGCACTGCCTTGCTAAAATCAGCAAGACAGTAAAAGCGGCGGACGTTTGGTAAAAATAGAACGGTAATCGGACGCTGCTTTAATGCTTAGGCAAGTTAGACTTTCTTTACCTGCAATGCGTCCAGCTCGACTGGCGTGTCGCGTCCGAACATACTGACCATAACTTTTAGCGTACCCTTAGAGGCGTCAATTTCGCTAACTGCGCCATCAAAGCCCTTGAACGGCCCGTCAATAATTGAGACAACTTCGCCTTCTGAGAAGTCAATCTGGTGCTTTGGCTCTTCGACGCCCATGCGTTTTTTAATCTTATTAATTTCTTTTTCAGAAACTGGCGTTGGCGTGGTGTCGGCGCCGACAAATCCGGTTACGCCCGGCGTGTTGCGGATGATATACCATGTTTCATCGGTCAATTTCATCTCTACCAACACGTAGCCTTGGAAAATTTTGACATCAATGATCTTACGCTTGCCGTTCTTAATTTGGATTTGCTTTTCCTTCGGCACCATAACGTCAAAGATCTTGTCGGCCATATCGACGCCGTTGATGCGCTGGCGAATAGACTCGGCGACTTTTTCTTCGTAGCCGGAATAAGTGTGAATGGCATACCACTGGCGGCTATCATCGTATCGTTTTGAACTCATAACAATCCTCCCTTATTTCAAAATCTGCTCAAACGCCCAGTTAAACCCGGCATCAAGCAGCAATATTACAATAACAAATATAAAAGTAAAGGCTAGCACGGCGACGGTCATTGCCCATGTTGCTGAGCGTGTTGGCCAGCGCACTAACTTTAGCTCGTGCCAAGCGCCCTTGAAATAACCGCCAACTGCGCTTAAAGCGTTTTTTGGCGATTTTTTGGCAGTTTTTACGGTTTTTGGTTTTTTACTTATCTTAGTTTCTGTAGTTTTTATGGTTTCTTTAGTATTTATATCTTTGGTTTTAGCTGATTTATTGGCTTTTTTCGGCGCATCGCCGGTAGCTTTAATGCGATGAACCGTGGTTTTGCTGGTGCTTGACTTGCCTTTCTGTGCCATAGTTTCTCCCAATTTAAAAAGTCTGTTTTTCACAGACTGTCAAGTCCAGTATAGCTCATTTGCTAGAAATTAGCAAATCACTTCTTGAACGGTTTAAGACTGAAACTGAACGCCGATCCGTGGTTTAGCCGGCTTTGTACTTCAATCTTACAATTAAGTTTCCGCGCTAATTTGGCAGCGACGTATAAACCCAGGCCTGAGCCGCTGGTCTCGCGGGTGCGGTAATCTTCGGCGCGGTAAAATTTATCGAATATTTTACCCAAATCAGCTTTGCCGATACCAATTCCGGTGTCTTTAACTTTGAATTTGATTTGTCCGTCCTTTTGTTTTTTGATAGATATTGTCACCGAACCTTTAGGGGTGTATCTGATGGCGTTGGTAATAAAATTCTGTAATAATTCCTGCAAATATAAGCTGGAAGCCTTGATCTCGCCCAGGCTGCTGCCGATATCCAAGTTGAATGCCAAGCCTTTTTCGGCGGCTTGCGGTGCGTACTCGTCGTTTAATTGCGCTGCAAATTCTGCCACGTTGATGATTTCCGGCTTGTCATCGACACCGCGTTCGGCGCGGGATAGCGTGCTTAAATCGTTGGCCATTCTGGCGAGGAATAGAATTTGTTTGTACGATTCGTCAATTGCCTGGGGGACTTTTTTAGCAGCGCCCTTTTCAATGAGCAGCTTAGCATTGCTGAGCGATCCTTCGGCGATGGTAATCGGCGTGCGCAGCTCGTGGCTTACTACGCTGATAAACTCGTCGCGCTCCTCTTCCAGGCTTTTCGCCTTGGTGATATCGCGGAGAATCAGGACGTAGCCGTCCGGCGACATTTTATCGCCGCCTTGGACGGGCGCAAATGTCACCTCCAGGCGCAGCGCTTCGTCGTTATCTACTTGCATTATGATATCGTCGCGCTGGCGGATAGCGATTGACTTGGATAGTTCCTTAAACGTGTCGAGCGGCGCCTTATTGGTGGTCTCCAGGCGTAAAATCTCGTCAATTGGTTTGCCGCTAATTTTATTATTGGTATCGATAAGATTTAACGCTGCAGAATTATACATGGTAATAATGCCGTGTTCGTCAGTGCTGATAATGGCGTCGGTGATATTGTTTATTAAGGTTAGGACTTTGCCCTTTTCGACATTTTCGCGCTCGCGGCTTTCATTCAATTTGCTATTAACGACTTTCTGAGTGAAATAAATCGACGAGGCGACCAGGCTGCAGACGATGACTGCTGTGCCGGAGAGGATTGCCATGATAGCGTATTCGGGGTGAGACTCCACGTTTAAGACGGCGCTGACGGTGATAGCTATGATAAATGCCATCATACCGGCCAGCAAGCCGTTCTTGCCTAGCATAGCAAAAGTAATAATCATCAATAAAATCCAGTAGGCGGTGAACGGAGAAATGAAGCCAGTTATGAACAGCGATTGCGCCAGCGATAATACATAATACACAAGAAGAATAAGCACCGATGACAAGCCGCCGTCAATAATCCGCGATAAAAAGGCCGTAACGCCAATTACTAGCCAGCTCATAGATAAGACGATCGCCAAATTTGGCGGCAAGCCGATGGCGGTTTCTGATATTGGCATAATGCCGAATTGAATTAATAAGCCGTGAAACATTAAGGAAACCGAGGCAATTAAAATGCCGCTTTTTAAGGCGATGGATGTGCGTTTTTCTTTTTTTAAGACACCCTTTAACATGTCAATAGTATAGCATAAGCGCAAACATCACGCATGGCGGTTTTACGGCTATATTAGCTATATGTGCGGCGAATATTTTTTTAGCTCGGCGCGGTGGATTTTATAGCCGGGGTCAAACTGGGCGACCTCGCGCCAAAAACTTGCCGAGTGATTCATGTGGCGGGTGTGGCAAAGCTCATGAATAATTACGTAATCAATCAGTTCAAACGGCAAGTTCATTAGTCCAATGTTCAGGCTAATCGTGCCGGTTGATGAGCAGCTGCCCCAGCGGCTGGAGGCGTGAGTGATTTTTGTCCGCTTAAAGGAAAAACCGTGTTCTTCGGCCAGGAATGACAATCGCCGGGGTAAATAACTTTTAGCTTCCTTGCGCAGTGCTGCGACGATTTTTTGGCGGATAAGCTGCTGGTTAGCGGCAGCCGCTATATCTTCATTCTCATTTATGCTGGCAATTATGCGAGTACCGGCGGTTTTTACGGTTGTCGTCCCAGTGGTCGAGCGAATAATTAAACTGTGGCTTTTACCGATTTGCTGGTCTGTTATGTAAGAGAATTGCGATTGATGCTGGTCTAATAATTTGCGGATTTGTAGGCGCGATGTTTTTATTACAGTTTTGACGGCTAACAGTGGCGCGTACGACGGCATAGTGACGCGCAACCGACCGTCCGGCGCGATTCGCAGGCTGATATTTTTCGCTAATCCTTGTTTTTTTACGACAATTTCCCCGAATTCCGAATCGGTGATTGTGGGCATAATCTATCCTATATCAATACGGCTATTTACGCGAAGCTCTCTATGGACTTCCGGCCTGGGCGCGCTAATGCTCAGATGCTTCAGTACGGCGCGCGCCTGCGTGCTGAAAGTATGCCGCCCGCTGATCACTGCGTAAGACTCGCTGTCATGCGGCGGTGAAAATTGTTTAAGTCTTCTTTCAAACAGCAGCTCGTCGCCGCCTGATTGCTTCATCCAGCGGTTTTTCGCCGTTGCCAAATCTGTCTGCACCCAAACCAATAGGACTTTATAGCCGCGTTCGCGTGCCATCCGGTTAATTTTTATCCGGGTTGTTCGCTGGTCGGTCGCGCCATCCAAAATGACGGTATGCTTGGTTTTTAAGAATTCGTCTAAGATTGACAATGTGATGTCGGAGATCAATTTAGTATCATCCGTCAAGGCCTCAAACTGGCTGGCATCGATGACTGGCGCATTGAATATCTTAGCAAATTCGGAAACAAACTGAGTTTTCCCAGAGCCTGGCGCGCCGACCATGGCGATAATGTGCGGCGATGATGGTAGTAGCGGTCTCATATGAAAAAATTATAGCAGAGTTTTGACTAATAAAAAAGATTCCCTTGCTTTCAGGGAATCGGACGAAGCTTGGCAGGGGCGCTAGGAATCGAACCTAGACCGGCGGTTTTGGAGACCGCTATACTAGCCGTTGTACTACGCCCCTTCGCTCGGCAGCGTCTTTATTATAGCAAACTATCCCGCCCTAAAAAAGAGGAAACTAGCCTTGTTTGATGAAACCGCTGCTGTTAAACCTATTACATAACGACTTTTCGCGGCTGATGAATTTGGCGCTGCTGGCGCGTCCGCGGCGCGCTGGGACTAGGGCTTTTTGCCGGTTCATTCGGCGTCAGCATTCTGGTGGCTTTTTTACGCAGTTGGATGGCTAGCTCTTCCTGACCAGCGTTGTCGTATGCTTCTGACAAAATCATCAAGGTCTGCGGAATTGGCTCTAATTCAACCGCCTTTTCTAAGGCGCTAATCATCTTCTTGCTGCGCCCCAGTTTTTCCTGAACTTTAGCATAGGCGATGTAGCGCGCCGCCAAATCGCCTTCTATCTCCAGGGCTTGTTCAAACGCCAGCGCTGCCTTTTCGTAATTTTCTGTTTCGTAATAAATCAGGCCGACGTTGTGCAGGCTTGAGGCGCTTGGTTCCAGGCTTTGGGCGATCTCGAAGCACTCGATGGCGTCTTTGTAGGCGCGCTGCTTGGCATATAAAATCCCCAGGCGGTTATAGGCCGTGGCGTTCTTTTCATCGACGCGCAAGATAGTCAGCAGCGCTTTTTCAGCGCGCAAATATTTGTTCTCGCGAATCGAATCCTGGGCGATGTTCCATAATTGATCAAGTTTATTGGTAATTTTTGTCGGCAAATCGCCCGTTTCTTTGATTGACGGATGATAAAAAACCGCCCAAATCATCAAAATTAGAATGAGTAGTAGTCCAAACATACCGCTATTAGTATATCACAAGTTGCAGTAAAGCTAGGCGTACATTACCGTTGGCTTTCAGCGATTTGGCGGCTGCTTCGGCGGCGGCGAGCTTGCTTGATACGGCAGCGTCAATGCCGCGGGAATGCACTTGAAAACGGATCATGTTGACGATGATGTCGGTGAGTAGCAACGCTTTTTGGCGGTCGGTAAAATATTTGGCGAGCGGTTTTAAGGCTTGATAATTATTTTTGGCGGCTAGTAACTGCTTGGCATAGACAGCGATTTCTTTATATTCGGCAAATTTTCCCGGGCTGTTTGCTAATTGGTTGATTAGCAGCGGCCGGCCGGCAGCCAGGAAGAGGATTTGCTGCTTAGTGCTGGCGTCCAGGTTATGCTGAGATAGCAGTTTGGCGTCTTGGCTGGGAGAAGTTTTATGAAGCTGGAGTAGTTGGCAGCGGGATCTGATGGTGTCTAGCAGCAGTTTCGGGTTTTCTGCGACCAGGATAAAATGAGTATTTTTATTCGGCTCTTCCAGCGCCTTTAACAGCGCGTTTTGGGCGGCTTCGCTCATCAGATTGGCGTCATTAATGATGATCACGCGGCGCTTATTGGCGTACGTTCTTAGATTGGCTATTAGGCTACGCACTTGCTCAACGGCGATGGTTTGCTTTTTTTCTGCAGGTTTAATGTAAAATACATCGCTGTCTTCTGAACTTGCAAGCTCATTAGCCGCACCGATTCCGTCTAATCCCTGCTCTGCCGCGATAAGCAGCGCGTGCGGCAGCTTGCTCGCAAATTCGCTGATTGTAGAGCGATCTTTGATGGACAGTATCGGTGCTTTCATAGTTTTTCCTTAGGTAATGCCTTGGGGAAATAGATAAAAAATTCCTCTGGAATGGCTGCTTCAAAGGTTTTTCTCTCGCCCGACGGCAGCGTGATTTCCAGTTTGTAGGCATGGAGCATCAGACGGCTGGCATTGGGCTTACTGTAAACGCGGTCGCCGAGGATTGGTGCGTTCAGGTACGCCATATGGACGCGGAGTTGGTGGGTGCGGCCGGTGGAGGGTTGAAGCTCAATTAGTGTCTGGGCGTCAGTCACCGCCAGCACACGGTAGTTTGTCTGGGCGGGCTTACCGTTCGGGTCAACGCGGAAGGTGCTGGGCGCGGCTGGGTTGCGGCCAATCGGCAGGTCGATTTTTGCGGCGGCTAGTTTCGGTACGCCGTCGGTCACCGCCAGGTAGGTTTTTTTTGTAGTGCGCTGGGCGAATTGCCGTTGTAAATGAGCGGCGGCGTCAGCAGTTTTGGCGATGATCAGCACGCCTGAGGTGTCGCGGTCAAGCCGATGGACGATGCCCGGCCGGTCGGTGTCCGAGGCAAACGAAGTCTTGAGGCGAATAATTTCCGCCACCGTCGGCTCGGTTGATAGCCCGCCTTTGGCGTGCGTCAGGAGTCCGCTTGGCTTGTTCACCACCATCACGTCATCATCTTCGTACAACACTGGCAGCTCCGCACTGGCCTGCTCCTGTTCTGGTAGCTTGACAGCAATCTCGTCGGTCTCGTCAACCTCAAACTTCGGCGTCGTCACCACTCGCTGATTGACCGAAATATGCCCGGCTTTGATGTATTTTTGCCAGAGGCTGCGCGAAACTGACGGGTCAAATGCCGTAGACAAGTGGATGTCCAGGCGCTGCTTGGTCGGCACGATGTGGAGCATGATAACAAACTTGCCTTGAAACGGCGTTTCGATACAGCTCGAATCAAGCGGGTTTGGCAAAATCTCAGCATTGGCTGGCTTGTTAGGCCACAATTCGTCAATTGATTCTTCATCGACGATCGAGCCGTAGAGCACGGCGAAGTGCTGTTTGTTTAGGATGAATTCTGCCAGCACGTGCGATTCGTCCGTCTGAACCTTCAGGTGACGCAAGGCTTTGACGGGCGTGTTGTCGTCAGCCAGGTGATATAGCCTGGCGATCTTGAGGACGGTGCGCGGCGAGATTTTCACGCGGCATGCCCTCTGCGGTTTGGGCGGCTAGACATCTGCGGCGCTTGATGTGGCGACGTTTCCCGTTTGGTGAGACAAGTTGCCATCACTATGCTATCTCCGCAGCCCCACGGCTGTTTGGACGCGGTGCAAGGTTTCGTTAGCGACGAGGTTCATGTCGCGCTCGCTGGACTCTAGTTTGTCCTCAATTGCCTGCTCGTCAACTGCCGCCAGGCGCGCTTGGAAATTCGCCAAGAATTCCGCCACTTCATCAGCCACGATTCGCTTGAAATCGCCGTAGCACTCCATGCCGGCAAACTCGCTAATTGTCTGCTCCAGCGTGACGTCTCGTCCGGCGTCTTGGCGCACCAGCGTCAAAATCTCCAGTAGATTGGAAATGCCTGGCTGGTTGTCACGGTCGTACTGTACCCTGCCCAGTGAGTCGGTGGTGGCACTCATGATTTTTTTGTGGGCTACCTCTGGCTCGTCGCCAAGGAAAATGACGCCTTTGCCGCTGTCGTCGGATTTACTCATCTTTTTGGCCGGGTTCGCTAGGTCTTTGATCCTCAGGCCTTGGTCTTTGCCGAAGAATTGGTGCTGCTGGACGACTGGTTTGGGCACGACGAACAGGTCGCCAAATTTGCGGTTCATCCGCTCGGCGATGTCGCGGGTAAACTCTAGGTGCTGCGTCTGGTCGTCGCCAACCGGCACGTAGGTAGCGCCGTAAAGCAAGATGTCGGCGGCCATCAGGACTGGGTAGTTGAAGAGACCGACGGAGGCACGTTGCTGGGCGATAGCTTCCGTGTTAATAATGGCATATGCTTCTTGTAGGGTTCTTGGCGGCGCTTGAAACAGTTGACTTAACCTGGCTCGTGCTGCATCATTTAGGATTTGATCGCTTTTTTCTTTGAATTGAGTCATCCTTTCCATCTCGCCAAACCCAGTGAAGCAATCCAAAATCCACGCCAGCTCGCTGTGGGCTGGGACGCGGCTTTGGCGGTACAAGTGAATCGCCTGGTTATCTAGCGGCAACCCCGCCGCCGTGTAAATCCGGGCATTACTGAGAATGCTGTCGTACAATTTACTATGGTCAATCGGCGTGGTGAAGCTGTGAAGATCGGGGATGAACAGATTGATATCATAATCGGCCGAGCGGCGCTTCGCCATATCGACAATCGGCAAAATGGCACCAAAATAATTACCAATGTGAATATCGTTGTTGGCGCGCACGCCGGTGAGGATGACGGGTTTGGATGGTTTCATTGTATTCATTATAACACTCCTTTGGTTGTTAAGTAACGTAATAAAATATTCATTGGGTCAATGGTATTTGGTTTTTCGGCGAAGGCGCAGGATAGCTCGGTGCAGCCTAATAATACCGGCGGACTGCTG
>ERZ773042.599-NODE-599-length-24435-cov-28.962756_pt1 | contig 24435 bp, 21 predicted proteins | sample MGYA00511664_ERZ773042 | MGnify/ENA primary metagenome ERZ773042 (study PRJEB29015, sample SAMEA2737984) | human oral metagenome | biome: human oral; feature: human-associated habitat; material: dental | place: China | collected 2036 ... | reverse complement strand
CCCCCGCCACGATGCGGACGTTGCCAAGCAGGTCGGGCACGTCGGCGAAGCCGGGAAACTCCGGGGGGACCAGCCCGTGTGCCGCGCATTCGCCCATGCACCCGCAAGCACGCTCGACCTGGTCATCAAGCCAACCGAGAAGGGCGCCGACGCTCGTGCCCCAGGTCGCATCGCCCTCCATGTCGTCTGCGGGATCGATGGGGACCACCAGCAGGCAGACGCCCGCCAAGGCAGCGCGGCAGAGGGCCACCGAGGCGTCATGCGTGCGGAAGTGCGTGAGGTGACCGTGGGTGTCCGCGAGAGGGGCCAGTGGCCGTGGCAGTGGCACCGGCCGACCCTTGGCATCATGGAAGAGCGTGCCATCCTCGGGGGCGAGGGCGTCCGGTGGTGTCTGGGGCTTGCGGGGCATGGGCGGCCTCCTAGCGCGTGGCGGGTGCCGACGCCGTCGGGGCATCGGGCCCTGCGCCCGAGACGCCCGCCGAGCGCAGCGCGGCATCCAGACGCACGAAGTCTGCCGTCGAGAGGGCCTCGGCACGTACGGTCGGCTCGATGGAGGCCTCCGCCAGGGCCACGTCGAGCGCGTCCCTCTCGAACCCTGACGCGGCCATGGAGTTGCGGATGGTCTTGCGGCGCTGGGCGAACGCGGCGTCGATTGCCGCGACGCAGGAAGCCAGGCGCCCCGTGTCGAGCGGCTCGGCCGTCTGGGGATCGCATGCGGGCACACGGTCGATGCGGACCACCGCAGAGTCCACGTGGGGCGCCGGCATGAAGTTGCCGGGACCCACCTCGAAGCGACCCGTGACCGTGCCGTACAGCCCCAGCTTGGCCGTGTAGCCGCCATATGCGCGGCTGCCAGGACGTGCGGACATGCGGTCGGCCACCTCGGACTGGACCATCACGACGGCGCGGCGGATGCTGGGCATCTCTTGGAAGGCCTTGAGGACGATGGTGGCCGCCACCTGGTAGGGCAGGTTGCTGACGAGCTTGTTGGGCGAGGCGGACAGGCCGTCTATGCCAAGCGAGACAAGCTCGGCCGAGAGGGACGCGCCGTCGACGTCAAGGGCGTCCCCCAAGACGAGGGAAAAGCGCTCGGAGTCACGCGCGCAGGTGTGAGCGAGGACGGGCGCGAGGGAGCGATCCGCCTCGACGGAGCAGACGGCACCCGCCAACGGGAGCATCGCCACCGTGAGGGTGCCGATGCCCGGACCGACCTCGAGGACCACGTCTGAGGTCCCCAGCTCGGCCAGACCGAGAATCCTCCCGATCACGGCATCGCTCACCAGGAAGTTCTGCCCCAGGCGATGCTTGGTGCAGAGGCCGAACCCATCGAGGACGGACTTCGTGGCACGCGGGTTGGCGAGCCAGGAATGCGGCAGCGCGGCGTTGTCCGACGCGGCGCTGGCACCCGGGATGCCAACAGCATCGGTACCCGAAACGCCGTCGGCGTCAGCCAGGCAGGACACGTCTTCTCCCCTAGGCCCTGGGCGAGAGGCGCGGGAAGAGCGCGTCGCCCTTGCTGACGGGAGCGTCCCCCGCCAGCTGGCCCCACGCGCAGGCGGCGGCGAGGTCGTCGGTTGTGGCCTCGTCCCCAAGGCTCATGCGACGCAGGACCTCTGCGGAGGTCTGGGGCATGAACGGTGAGAGCAGGTGGGCGCAGATGCGAATGGACTCGAGGAGGCTGCAGATGATGCCTGCGAGCTCCTCCCTACGGGCGGGGTCCTTGGCGACGGTCCAGGGGGCGGAGTCCTCGATGTAGTGGTTCGCGGCGTGGACCAGCTCCATCACGACGTCCTTGGCTGCGACGTACTCGATCTTGTCCATGTGCTCCGCATAGCGCCCGAAGATGCCCTGGGCGATGTTGCACAGCGGGTTGGGGCGCTCGGACCACCCATCCGCGAGCTGCGGCGTCTTGCCGTCGAAGTACTTGGCGCTCATGTTGAGCGAGCGGCTGACGAGATTGCCCCAGCTGTTGGCGAGGTCCGCGTTGTAGACCTGCTCCATGCGGGAGAAGCTGATGGCACCATCCTCGCCGGGGACGCAGTCGGTCATGAAGTAGTAGCGGTAGCCCTCGACGCCCAAGAGGTCGATGACCTCCTCGGGCGCGATGGCATTGCCGCGGGACTTGCTCATCTTCTCGCCCTGCCCGGTCTCCTCGTTCTTGACCATGAGGAAGCCATGCGCGAAGACGTGCTCGGGCAGGGCCTCCCCGATGGCCATGAGCATCGCAGGCCAGATGACGCAGTGGAAGCGGATGATGTCCTTGCCCACCATGTGGTACTGGGCGGGCCAGCGACGTGCGAACTCGGCTGCAGCCTCGTCTGTGCCCTGGCCGAAGCCCACGGCGGTCATGTAGTTGAGAAGGGCATCGAACCACACGTAGGTGACGTGCCTGTCGTCAAAGGGAACGGGGATGCCCCAGTCGAAGGAGGTGCGGCTGACCGAGAGGTCCTGCAGGCCGCCCTCGACGAAGCTACGGACCTCCCTCATGCGAAAGTCTGGCATCACGAAGTCGGGGTGCTCGTCATAGAGCCTCAGCAGGCGGTCCTGGAAGGCGGAGAGCCTGAAGAAGTAGGACTCCTCCTGCACACGCTCCAGGGGGCGGCCGCAGTCGGGGCAGAGGTGCTGGCCCTGCGTCCCGCGCTCCTCGTCCGCATGGGAGACCTGGGTCTCGGTGAAGTAGGTCTCGTCCGGCACGCAGTACCAGCCGTCGTAGGTCCCCTTGTACAGGTAGCCGGACTCCCTCATGCGCTCCCACAGGTACTGGACGGCGCGCGTCTGGCGCGCCTCGGTGGTGCGGATGAAGTCGTCATTGGAGATCTCCAGCGTCTGCCAGAGGTCCTCAAAGAACGGCGCCTGGCTGTCGCACCACTCCTGGGGATCCATGCCATGGGAGCGGGCGGCCTCCTCGACCTTCTCGCCATGTTCGTCCATACCGGTGAGGAACCTGACGTCGAGGCCCGTGGCGCGGCGATAGCGTGCCTGGACGTCGCAGAGGACGGTGGTGTAGGCCGTGCCCAGGTGCGGCCTGGCGTTGACATAGTAGATGGGCGTGGTGATGAAGAAGGGGGTCTTTGCCATGGGTGAAGTCTCCTAATGACGGATATGGCCCTGGGTCTTTGGGACTCTGGGTCCGGGCCGTACGGCGCCGTGGGGCACTGCGCTCCGCAACGCGCCGCACGTCGGGACGCCGTATGCCGTCGTGCAGCACCGCGAGGCGCCGCATGGGGACGCAGCAGGGCGCCACGCAGAGACACACGACGCACACGACGCACACGACGGCTGATTGTACCTCAGTCGCGGGGCCGGTCGCCCGCAGGAACGGCCGATTCCGAAGCCATCCGGACGAGGGGTATGCGGACGGGAGGGCATGCGGACGGGAGGGGGCATCCAAGCGGGAGGGAGCGTTCCGACGGGAGAAGCGTCTGGACGGCAGAGAAACTATTGTGAGTGGAGTTCGGGGCATCGCTCACAATAGTTCGTCACACGTCCGATTTCGGGAGTTCCGAGGATGGTAGGCGAACTATTGTGAGTGGATGTCGCAAACCGACTCACAATTCCTCTCCTGCCGTCCCCCAGAGTACGAATTATTGACGTGTGACGAGCTATTGTGAGTTTCTCCTTCACCATGACTCACAGAACTTCCCCTGCCATCTCGGCGGCTTCAAAAAATGGACGCGTGGTGAGGTTCTGTGAAGGTGTCCCACCGACGGAACGGTCAACGGAGCTCAACGAGATATCCGGCGGGGCGCTCGACGAGATGGCCGATAGGAAACCCGAGTCCAGTGGGCACCCGCAACCCGCCAGCGCCCGCAACCTATCGGCCAGTTGGTACCCGCAAGCAACCAGCATCTACAATAGGGCCGAGGAACATGCCACCTGAGCACACCGACGGGCGGAGGCACCATGCGCTTTCCAAACATCCTCAGGCACGTCCACGCGACCAACTCGACCAGACCGGATCCTCGGGACGGCGTCCTGTGCGTGCCCACGAGCGAGAACGTCCGCGACCTCGGTGGCATCCCCGTCCCAGGAGGCTCCACGCTCACACGCCGCTTCGTGCGCTCGGCAAGCCTCTCCGAACTCTCGGAGGAGGACGTAGACTACCTGGTCGGCTACGGCATCACGCTCGATCTGGACCTCCGCAGTCCCGAAGAGGTCATGCGCTCGCCCGACGTCCTTGGCCGCCACCGCGCCATCCGCTACCTCAACGTCCCCGCGCTCGACCTCAACCTCCATGACCCCGATCTCAAGGCAGCCCAGACAGGTGACGAGGAGCTCTCCTACTTCGCACGAGGCTACCTCAGGATTCTCGCCAACCAAGATGCCGTTCGGCGCATCTTCACGTTCTTCGCCACCGCGCGACCGACGGACTGCGTGATATTCCACTGCGCGGCGGGCATGGACCGCACCGGCATCGTAAGCATGCTCCTTCTCGCGCTCGTCGGCGCGGACGAGGACCACGTCGCAGCGGACTATGCCTACTCCTTCTTCCCGCACGAGGTCGCAGACGCGGCCATCTTCGGGGACACGCCCCCGCAGGACTTCGACCCACTGCTAGTCGACGTGATTCGCAGTGTCTTTCGCATCCTGCTCAAGCGCTATGGATCGTGCTGGGCGTACCTCTCGGCATGCGGGCTCGCCACGACACAGATCGAAGCCGTGCGCGGCCATCTCACGGGATAGGTCACCGTCCCACGGGGCACGGACCCACGCACCATGCCCGACGCCATGCCAAACGTCACGCGTCGACCTCAGCTGGTCGTTCGCGTGCAGGCAGACCATGCGTCAGCCTTGACCCGTCACTCATGCGCGGCAAGGTCCAGGATCCTCTCATAAACCTCGGCCCTGCTGGTCGAGAAGGGCCTGGCGAGTCGCTTTGCGAGCTTGCTCTTGGGCTCGCCCTCCTCCAGGCCGCGGGCGATGGCCTCCTCGAGGGTAGCGGGCACATCCCCTGGCACCACGGTACGCTGGCGCTCGGCAAGCTCCGCGGCGTCGGGAGCCCCGATGACGATGACGCACTCGCCCCGCAGGGTCTCCCTGGCGGCGAGCTTGCGCGCGACCTCCAGGCTCGCCCCGCGCACCACCTCCTCGTGCAGCTTCGTGAGCTCGCGCACCAGGGCCACCTGGCGCGCGGGGAACTCCTCGGCGATGCGATCGAGCGTCGACGCCACGCGATGGGGGGACTCGTAGACCACGAGGGCGCCGGGGATGCCTGCCAGCGCCTCGAGGCGGCTGGCCATGGCCGATGCCTTGCGCGGCAGGAAGCCCTCGAAGAAGAAGTGTTCCATCGGCAGGCCCGAGGCGACGAGGGCGCAGGTCACGGCTGAGGGCCCCGGGATGACCTCGACCCTCAGACCGCGGTCCAGGGCCGCGTCGACGAGTCTCTGGCCCGGATCGGACACGCCGGGCATGCCCGCGTCCGACACGAAGGCCACGCGCCCTCCCGCCTCGATCCGAGCGATGGCGGGCGCGACCCTCTCGGCCAGGACGTTCTCGTCGGCCCGTTGCAAGGGGACCCGTATGCCAAAGTGTGCGAGCAGCTTGGACGTCACGCGGGTGTCCTCGCACAGGAGCAGGTCGGCCGCACGCAGCGTCTCGAGCGCGCGGGGAGTGACGTCCCGTAGGTTGCCGATGGGCGTGCCCACGACGGAGAGGACCCCGCCGAGGGGCCCGCCCGTCTGCGTCCCTGCCATCAGCCGAGCATCCTGCGCTCGAAGGAGGCAAGCGCGACGCGGGCGTCCCAGCCCGGCAGGCGGCCCTCGGTCTTCCATGTCTGAAAGAACCAGGCGGGACAGGATCGGAAGGCACCGATCTGCTCGGACGAGAAGACGCGTTCGAGCGCTATGCGACCCTCGGGCGTCGTGACGGTATCGGAGAACGGCAGGGACGCGCACCACTTGCCCACCATCACCGGCAGCCCGCTGCTACCGGCAAGCTCGACCGACTTGCGGGAGCGGTCCGTGAGCATGCGAATGCCTACGGGTCCCGACGAGTCCACATGATCGGCATAGTGGTACAGGTGGCTGTCGAGCCAGACGTTGTGATAGCGGTCCTGTGACATGAAGTGGCGCCACGCGCCCGGTTGCCCGGCGTCGGGGACCACGACGACGAGGTCCTCCCCCGCAATCCCACGTACGGCCTCATAGCAGCTACGATAGTAGTTGCGCAGCTGGTGGGGAGGTACGCCCGGGATGACCGAGAGACCACGGCGAACCTGCATCGCCGGCTCGTCCGCCACCTCGATGGCCGAGAACGCCACGCGACTCGCATAGCGTTTGGCAAGGGCCGCCACCACCGAAACCAAATCATCACGGTAGCGCCTGAAGTCATCATGGTCGTGCACGAGATCCGCCTCGTGCCCCTCCGCACCGGGGTTCACGGCCAGCGCCAGCACGACCTTGAGCCCGATGCCATCGGCCCAGTCAAACGCGGCGTCCACCAGGTCCACGCAGCCCAGGAACGGCCCGGGGTTGGGCCCGGCGTCACCGAACACGTACCAGGGAACAGGCAGGCGCACGGCGTTGAAGCCGCGAGCGGCGATCTGCCGGAAGTCAGACTCCCCCAGAAACGAGGCGCGATGGCGAGAGACCCGGTCGTTGTAGCCCCTGCAGCCCACGGCCGAGACGAGGTCCGGCTCCTCGAGGGCTCCGGAGTCCACAAAAAGCTCCGGGGTCACCCACGGCTCAAGGGTCAACCAACCCGTAAGGTTCACGCCATGCAGCGCACGCTCCGCCACGGCTGCCCTCCTCTCGTCCCGTCGCGTCTGGCTTCGAGTATACCCACTCGCCACAAACATGCATGCCCCTGCGCAAAGCCGTTGCCAGGACCCGCGACGTTCGTCCCGGGGAGGCGTTCGTAGGCAACGGATCGGACGAGAGGGGAGCTCGTCTCGGCCAAGGCTCGTCTCGGCCAAGGAGAAGTGGACGTCACTCGCGCCTATGGCCGCACTGGCCTCATCATCCAGGACGTCGGTACGAAGGGCCTGGCCCGTAAGCCAGAAGTGAGTACTTTTTCGCCCCTTCAGAGGCACGTGACGCCTAACGAAGTTGCGTTTCTCAACATCGTCACAGGTACCAAGCCTACTGAAACTATCAGAAGTGAGCATTGGTACTCACTTCTGGCGATTGGCGAGACCGACACCGGGTTCCGGCGCTCCCAGCGCCGCCGATGTCCGGCTCCGAGACCCGCAAGGTTCCCCGATGGCCGGCCGGGCTTCTACGCCGGAACCGTCGCCTGCTCCGTGGGCGACGTCGGCATCGTCATAGCCGGAAGGACCACCCACGGCGCAGCGACATACGAGGGCGTCGACCCCATCAACGTCGAGTGCCCTTTTGCCCTGACGTCACCGATCCCGGTACCGCGGCGTGGGTGACAGGTCGTCAACTAATGCCGAATGGATGCCTGACAAAGAATTGTGAGTCCCGGCCATCCGAAACTCACAATACTTCGTCACGCATCCAATTTCACGACCCCCGTGGACGGCTGGCGAACTATTGTGAAAAGTTTTTCAACTTTAGCATCACCAGACTCACAATACTTCTCCACGCGTCCTTTGGGAGACGCTCTTTGGGATGGCTGAAGAGTTATTGTGAGTCTCCCGATCCCGCCGCTCATAATAGTTGCCTAGCCGTCCACACGGTCACGAAAAGCGGACGTGTGAGCAACTATTGTGAAAACAGGCCGAGGGACAGCGCCTCGGGGGCAGGGGCCGCAGCGTCCCCGGACGAACCGCTTTCCCGCCAGGCCATTCACCCGCCGGACCATCTGCCCGCCGGACCACCCCTCCCGATGCCTACTCCCCGAAGTAGCTGGCGCAGTTGAGGGGCGTCTCGTACACGTCCACCTGGCTGACGGGCAGGTGGCGTGCCGAGATTCGCTGGTACAGGTACCTGGCGAGGTTCTCGGCCGTAGTGCGGAAGGGCAGCACCAGCAGAGTGAACCCCTCGCCCTGGAGCGCCTCTATGGTCGACCTCCTGAGCGATCCCTCCTCGACAAGGAACATGTGGTCGAGCCTGGCCACCTCCTCGCGAACCGCTTGCTTGAAGGCGCCGAAGTCCATGACCATGCCACGCGTCGTGCCCTCGGCCTGCAGTTCTTCCTGCCGCACAGTGACAGCACGCAGAACACGCTCTACAGCAATGCGCTCACGCAGATTCGGCTCACGTCCGACAATCTCCGCAAGGCTTGTCCCCTGCATCTGTGTCAAAAGTGCAGTCTGCCGCTGTGTGAGCGCACGCACCTCGGAGAGGCTGCGCTCTGCCGCCGTTGCCGGCTCTGCGACTCCGCCCCCTGACGCACTCGCTGTGAGTGCATCCCGCAGCACACCAAAGCGAAATGCCGCCTCCTCGGAAGCACTGAGCTGTGCCTTCAGGAGGACAAGTGCCTCACGGGTCTCATTCGTCATCGTCGCTCACGCCTTATAATCCAGATTTTTCTTCAGATGGCGTACCTGCTCACCGCCGCCGCTCCCGTAAACGGGATCGACAACCGCACCGCCGATCTTGCCGAGCTGCCGATTCACCGCGATGAGCAGCCCCTCCATAAGGAAGGCATTTTCCTCACTGCGTTCCTGCACCTCCTTGACAAGGAGACTGAGCTTTCGGCTCGCCCCAAGGACGGACCGATGAGCCTCATCGGTCGGCGCGAGCAGCGCAAGTTCTTCCATCGTCGTCTCAGATGTTACGCCCGGCGTCTCCTGCGCAATCTGAGCGAGCTGCGTGAGACGCTGTTTTTCAAGAGTCTGCACCGCCTTTGCGAGGAAGTCCTCCTCCGCTGTCAGCTTCTCAAGTGCCGCCATATCGAGCGCAACAAGAATACCGCGCTTCTTTTCCTGAAGTGCACGAATCTTTTCGTACTGCTGATGGAGCTGTTCCAATGTCGCGGCGAACCTATTCCACATAAGTCGGCCCCTATATCAATAGCGCATCGCGAGCATCTTCGCCGCAATATCCGAAGAGGAAGGCGCATAGCTGCCGTCCGCCGTATGTGCTGCGAGCGCCTCGACGCGCTCCGAGCGCACATCGTCCATGCCGCGCAGCTTTTGCAGGATATCGCCAAAACTCTGCGCCTCACCCGAGAGCTCAAGCGCATCCGGATGCTGCACAGAGCCCGCCGCATCCACGCGGCGTGATCCCGTGATCTGGCTGCCCGCATAGAGACGGCTCACCGCCGAGACTGCATGATTGCTGATCCACATATTCTTCACCACCTAATAGTTTCCTCCGAAAATTGGTCGGAGTGCTTTCACATTCTTTATCGAAAAAAAAAGACGCGTACTTAAGAGTATTTTCTCAAGCACGTGTCCTGTAATCTTCCTCAATCACCGAGCGTAACATATCCGCGTCGACCGCTGCCGTCACTCACCGTGCGCATCCCCGAGGCAGATTTCTTGGCAACCGCCGCCGTCAGTTCGTCACGCATCTCCTTCTGGCACTTGTCGCAGTACTGGCCCTTCTGAATGGGCTCCCCGCATCTCTCACAGGGGAAGTTGAGGTCGACATCACTCGAGACAAACCGGCCCTCGCGGATCATGCGGCGGATCACCGGCTCCTGTACGCCGGTTGCCTCAACGATCTCGGGAATCTGGCTCTTCGGATGATCGCGCACGTACTCGACGATCTGCTTTTCCCACTGCTCTTCCTTCTCGCGGCAATCGACGCAGATGCGGGCATTGTTGATCGAGATGAATACCTTCCCGCAGCTTGAGCAGTTCTTCATTTTTCCTGCCATCAGCAAAACTCTCCTCTCAAATAGCGGATCGGCATTCGAAAGAGCCGCCGCGCACACAGACGCACAGGGGACTCCCTATTGATCCAAGACTATCTTCATTTATTTTCATCCGTATTTTACAACAGGACGAGAGAAAAATCAATACTGCCGAACGATATTCCGATGTCCGTCAGCGAATCGCTCGGTGTGCAAAGATCCCGCTCTCCGGTGCCAGTACGCGGCAGCTGTTCAGGACCACACCGAGCGTTGCCGTGTTGTGGATTGCCGCTGCCGCGAGCGGGCTGATCGCCCCGAGCGCACCGAGCAGCATCGCCGAGGAATTGATGAGCAGGGTCGCCTTGAAGTTCTGATGCACGAGGTGCATGGTCCGCTGTCCGAGACGCAGTGCCTCCACAAGACGAGCGGGGTCCTCCGAGTGAATCGTCACCGCCGAGGACTCCGCCGCAATATCCGTCTGCCGCCCGCCGAGCGAGACGCCCACATCCGCAAATGCGAGCGCCGGCGCATCGTTGATGCCGTCGCCGACCATCATGACCGTCCCGCGCTGCTTGAGCTGATTGACATAGCGCGACTTATCCTCGGGCAGGATCTCCGCGTGATAGGAGTCCACATCCATTGCGCGCGCCACCTCTGCAGCAACTGCTTTCGCATCGCCTGTGAGCATGACGATCTCGTCCACGCCGCAGCGGCGCATCTGGTTCAGCGTCTTCTTCATCTTTGGCCGAATGGGGTCCTCGATCCCGATGATGCCGATGAGCTTTTTATCGCGCGCGACGTAAAGGAGATTCTTGCCCCGCACGGCAGCGCTGAGATTCTCTTCGTCCGCAACGCCGTTCTCCTGCAGGAAACGGCGGCTACCGACGCGAACCGTACCGCCTGCAAATCCCTCGAAGTCCGGCACCTCGGCCAGCATGCCGCGCGCTACGACCGTCTCGGACGAGCGGTGCTGCGGAGCCTTCCACGCATGCTCTTCCACATATTTTTGAATCGCGACCGCGAGCGGATGCACAGAGTGTTCCTCCGCCGATGCTGCGAGCAGAACGGCTTCCTTTTCGCTTACCCCCGCCGCCGTACGGATGAACGTGATCTCCGGCACGCCGACCGTCAGCGTCCCCGTCTTGTCGAGCACAACCGTATCCGTGTGCGCAAGGGCCTCGATGTAGTTGCCTCCCTTGACGAGGATGCCGCGCTTGGCCGCGGCCGCAATCGCGGCCGACATCGCCGTCGCCGTCGAGAGCTTCAGCCCGCAGGAGAAATCGATAAAGAGCAAGTTCAGCACCCGCCCCCAGTCGCGCGTTGCCCCGTAGACAATCGCTGCGCCGAGGAAGGACACGGGCACGAGGTAGTTGGCCATCTGATCGGCGAAGTTCTGCACGGGCGCACGGCGCGTCTGCGCCTCCTCGACGAGATGGACAATGTGCGCGAGCGAGGTATCGCCGCCCACCTTCTCCACCGCAACGACAAGCTCGCCCGCCTCAACTACGCTGCCCGCATAGACAGGTGCTCCCTCGCTCTTCATCGCAGGCGCGGATTCGCCCGTGATGGATGCCTGCGTCACCGCCGCATCACCGCGCAGGACGCGCCCGTCGATGACAATTTTTTCCCCCGCGTGCACGGCAATCGTGTCGCCGGGGCGGACCTCCTCCACGGGCACCTTCCGCTCAGCCTCGCCGTCGGACGTCTCTTCGACAAGCCAGACATCGCGCTGCCCGAGCGAAAGCAGCCCCGAAATATGCGTGCGGGCCTTTTCCGCCGCGTAGCTTGTCAGCATCTCCGCACCATTGCTGAGTGCGAGGAGCATGAGGCTCGACTCGGGTTTTCCCGCGAGCACCGAGGCAACGACCGCCGTCGTTGTCAGTGTGTCGGCATTCGGCTGGCGGTCGCGGATCAGCCCGCCGATCCCCGTCTTGATAAAGTTGCGCGCGATGCCGAGCACAAGCAGGGAGCGCAGGATCTTGACCGCGGCAAAGACCTCCGGCGCGCCGCGCCGCAGGAGCTCCATCGCCGCAAAGCCCGCAAGCGAGATCACGGCATCGCGGCGGAACTCCGCCATCTGCTCCGTCGGCGTCACCGCCTTCTCCGCCGCCTCGCGCACCGCACGCGCCGCCGCCGCACAAATGCGCGCCGACGGAATCGCGCCCTCATGCCAGAGATCGATACGCCCCTCCCGCACGGATGCCGCCGCCACCGCAGGAAAACGGCGCATGCGTGCCGCAAGGCGCAGCGCATCTGCGCGCGGCAGATCTGCATACAGACGGAGCCGCGTATGCGTCAGCTTCATACCCTCCATCCTCTCATCAGCGTCAGTGCCCACCAGAGCATCTGCGAGCCAGGCGGCGTATTATTCGACAGGACGAGCTGACGAATCCCGCGCAGGACAAAGATCGCGGCAACCGTGGAACTCAGATCGAGCGCTCCGCCCGTATGCCGCTGGATCCAACCGCTGAAATCATGCACGGACCGGCGTATGCTCTGCGCGAGCGTCGCCGGCGGCGGCGCTGTCCGCCCCTCTGCAAAGATCGCCTCCAGCCCCTCCGCGAGCACGAGAATGTGCGCCTCGTCCTCCGGCGGATAGATCAGCAGAATGCTCCCGGAGGCAGCGTTTGCACGCACCGTGCGCACAAACGGCAGGCGCATCAGGCACACTTCGAGCACATTTGCAAATTCTTCCGTCAGATACGGTGTTCGATAGCGGCGCCGCCCGGAGGACGCGTGGACACACGTGAACGCCGCCTCTGCCGTATTGTTTGCCCGATACCGCGGCGGCGAGACAGTCTCTGCCGTCCCTGCAGGAACTCCTGCCGCACCGCCCGTTCGCCCGGACAAGCCGAAAAGACTCGTCGGCAGGCCGCCCGTCAGAGCGCCCGAAAGAGACGGGAACATCCCGCTCTGTGCCGTGCGTACACGGCCGCCGCGCGTTCCCTGCGCCGCAAAGGCCCCCGCATCGCGCGCACCGAGCGTCTGGCGCAGCATATTCGCAAGCGATGCGCCGAGCATCAGCCCCGAAAGATACGTCATGATGACCGCCTCCTCGCATGTGCACGCATATACTCCTCCACACGCCGCAGCTCTGCATTCGCACGCAGACGCTCCGGCTCATAGGTGATGAGAATCGAGCCCGTCGCGATATTCGTATCCACACGCTCGATCTCTGCGAACGTGCCAAGATGTGCCTGCACCTGCTTCTCCAGCGCCGCATTGTTCACCAGCTGCTTGCTGTAAAGGCGCACGCGCCCCGGCATATAGGAAGCGATATCGGTGGAGCGGACGAAGAGATCCGCCGCCGACTGCGGAACCGCGTTCTTAATCACATCGAAAATATTCATAGGAAGTATCCTTTCAAAAAAGGGCTGCACGCGATACCGCGCGGCAGCCCCGGATCCCTGAGAGCTCTTACTGCTCCGCCGCGGACTGTGCCGCGATCAGATCCTCAAGCTCTTCCTTCTGACGCTGGAGCTCCGCCAGCGACAGCTCCGCCTGGCCGGCCTCCAGTGCAGCCATCTGCTGCGTGCGCTCCTGCATGAAGCGATAGCCGAAAATACCCGCTACCGCGCCGACCGCAAGGCCGATCCAAAAATCTGTCTTTGAGAACATGATGGTTCCTCCTTTGTCATACCGTCCCCTTTGGGGACACCTTCGCTCCTTGGCGCTTTGCCTCACCAGTGAGTGAACGTCTCGTCGAAATCCCGTCCCAGAAAATACTTCTGAACAAAAAAGGCCGCCCATATGGCAGCCTTGACGGATCTCTCCGTGAGACGATGACAATTCCTGCGCCGTGAGAATCCCGGCAGTGTGCCGTCGCAATTCTCTCTGGAATCATCTCGTTGTTCTTAGTATAGTTGAGAATAATCGACATGTCAATGCTTTCGGCGTAATCAAGAATAAGTATTGGCATCATTCTCATATAAATATCATTATCAGCGTATATGATAATTTTGATCATTCCCGCACGCAACGAAAGGGGCCCCTCATGAAAATACATCCGCAGCGCTTTGCCCGCTTCCTCGCCGTCTGCTTCTCCATCTCGGCCCTCTGCTATATCCTCTTTCACCTGCCCGGCGGAGAGGACGGCGATCCGCCGACCTATAAGGCGGAGGTTCTGAGCGTCCAGGAGCTCGAGGGCGGCGCGACCGCATTCGCGCCGGGCAGCGCGCAGTATGAGGTGCGCATTCGTCTCGACTCCGGCCCCGCGGAGGGAACCGAGGCGACGATCACGCATCAGACGATGAACAATCCCGCCTTCGACATTCATCCGAAGGCAGATGAAAACATCATCGTGCGCGCCGAGGGGGAGGGCTACGCCATCGTCGACTACGACCGTCTGCCCGCAATGCTCTTTCTCTTGATCGGCTTCGCTGCGCTCCTCATTCTCTTCGGCGGGATGACAGGACTCAAAGCGCTCCTCGTCCTTCTCTTTGCCGTTCTCCTCATCGCAAAGGGGCTCATCGGCTTTATCCTCTTCTCTCCGACGCATATCCTGCTCTGGACCTTCCTCATCGGCTCCGCCATTACGCTTGCCACACAGCTCCTCGTCAACGGGTGCAACGTAAAATCCGCGGGCGCCATCATCGGCACCATCGGCGGTATCCTGATCGCGGGGATTCTCGCCATCCTCGCCATCCACTTTACCTACCTCACGGGCGTCGCCGAGGAACAGGCCGGCATGCTCAAGGTACTTTATCTGCAGGACGTGGACTTTCGTGAGCTCCTCTTCTCCGGCATCGTGCTCGGCGCGCTCGGCGCCGTCATGGATGTCGCCGTCTCCATCGCCTCTGCCCAGTATGAGATGAAGGCACTCGCGCCCAACACCAAATTCCGTGCGCTCGTTGCCTCCGGCATGAACGTCGGCCGCGACGTCATGGGCACGATGGCGAATACGCTCGTCCTCGCCTACATCGGCGGCGCGCTCCCGCTCATCCTGCTCATCTCCGCACAGCCCGACATCTCGCTCCTGCACGTCATGAACCTCAACATGATCGCAACGGAAATCGTGCGCTCCCTCATCGGCAGCATCGGCCTCCTCTGTGCCATCCCCATCACCGCCTACGCCACCGCATTTCTCATCTGTCTGCCCCCGCGCAGCAAAAAGAAAAAGGCGAAGGACGAACCTCCGCCGTATGATTTCGTGCGCTGCTGATTCCCCTACCTTTTTCGTACGGATTCTCTCACGGTACGCGCCATATAGTCAATCATCTCATCGGTAAGGCCCGGATACACGCCGAGCCAGAACGTGTCGTTCATAATGCGGTCGGTCGTGTCGAGGCAACCGACGATTCGGTATCCTTCCCCCGATGCGCGCATCTGATCAAAGCACGGATGCTTTGTCAGATTCCCCGCAAAGAGCATCCGCGTCTGAATCCCCTTCGCCTCGATGTCGCGGACAACTGCCGTCCGATCGATCCCCGCACGGCATGTCACGAGGAATCCGAACCAGCTGGGATCCGCATGCGGCGTCGCCTCCGGCAGGATGAATGCGTCCTCCATGTCTGCGAGTGCCGCGCGAAGGCGCGCGAAATTATGCCGGCGCCGCTCCACAAAGCCTGGCAGCTTCTTCAGCTGCGCGGTGCCGATGGCTGCCTGCATATCCGTTGCCTTGAGATTGTAACCGAGATGTGAATAGACATATTTATGGTCATAGCCGCGCGGCAGTTCTCCATCCTGCCGATCAAAGCGGTGCCCGCACAGATTATCCTGCCCTGATGCACAGACACAGTCGCGCCCCCAGTCCCTGAGGGAGCGCACGATACGGTGCAGCAGGGCATTATTCGTATAGACTGCACCGCCCTCACCCATCGTCATGTGGTGCGGCGGATAGAAACTCGACGTGCCGATGTCGCCGATTGTCCCCGTATAGTGTGCCGCGCCGTCCAGCGTATACGCGGACCCGAGTGCATCGCAGTTATCCTCGACGAGCCAGAGATCATGCGCATCGCAGAACGATTTGACCGCCGCCAGGTCAAACGGATTGCCTAGGGTGTGCGCGATCATCACCGCCTTTGTCCGCGGCGAAAGCGCGCTCTCAAGCATGGACACATCCGCATTGTACGTCGGCAGGGTCACATCGATAAAGACGGGCACGGCGCCGTACTGGATGATCGGGGCAACCGTCGTCGGGAATCCCGCCGCCACCGTGATCACCTCGTCGCCGCGCCCGACGGCACGCGCTCCGAGGAGCGGTGAGGTGAGCGCCATAAAGGCGAGAAGATTCGCCGATGAGCCTGAATTGACGAGAGAGCAGTGCCGGACACCGAGGAAATCGGCAAAGCCGCGCTCAAATGCATCCGTATAATGCCCCGCCGTCAGCCAGAACTCCAGTGCACTCTGGACGAGGTTCTCCATCTCCTCGTGGTCGTAGACACGCGCCGCATAGGGCAGGCGATCGCCGGGAGCAAAGTCCGCCTTCGGCGCATGATATTTCGCGCAGTATTCCCGCACCAGCGCAAGGATCTCCCCGCGCATCTCGCGCTCACTCATCACATTCTCTCCCTAAAACACATAAGATTTATCCTACGAAAGAAACATATCGATCTGCTTCTCCGTAAAAGCGCGCATATCTGCGCCCGCTTCCCACGCCTTGGCCCATTCTGTCGTTTTCTCTACGGCTTCTTCGATGTGCCAGCGCGGCCGCCACCCGAGCGTGCTCCTCAGCTTCGAGCAGTCAAGCTTCAAAAAATGCGCCTCATGCGGACCGTCGCTCTCGACCGCCTGCCACCGTGCGCCGCCGCCCCATGCCCTGCAGAAAATATCAGCGAGTTCGCCCGTCGTCACGCAGTCCGCATCGTCGGGGCCGACGTTCCACGCACCGACAAGGGAAGCATCCACTGTCTGCCGCGCCGCAAGCATCAGATAGGCCGAGAGCGGTTCGAGCACATGCTGATAGGGGCGCGTCGAATGGGGGCTGCGGATGTGGATCACCTGCCCGCGCACGGCGGCACGGATGCAGTCGGGAATGACGCGGTCGGGCGCAAAATCCCCGCCGCCGATCACATTGCCCGCACGCGCACTCGAGAGGCGTACGCCGCCGTCGGCAAAAAAACTCTGCCGATAGCTGTAAACGGCAAGTTCCGCACAGCTTTTGCTCGCCGCATACGGATCATAGCCCATCAGCGGCTCGTTCTCACGGTATCCCCATACCCACTCTCTGTTCTCATAGACCTTGTCCGTCGTCACGACGAGGACAGCATGTGCAGTACTCGATGTGCGGACGCATTCGAGCAGGTTGACCGTGCCCATTACATTCGCCGCGAACGTATCCACAGGCTGACGGTAACTCTCGCGCACGATGGGCTGCGCCGCGAGATGGAACACGACCTCCGGCCGCGCTTCGTCAAACGCGCGGGAGAGTGCGGAGAGATCCCGCACATCACCGCGCACATCGCGCATCTCCTTCAAGACGCCGAGGCGTTCGAGCGCTTTTCTGCCGCCCTGCGTCGGCGCGTCCAGCGCGAAGCCCGTTACCTCCGCCCCCGCACGCAGGAGCAGGAGTGCGAGCCACATGCCCTTAAAGCCCGTATGCCCCGTGAGGAAAACGCGTTTCCCGCGATAGAAATCGATCTCCATCCTCTCACCGCCTCCCGCTGTCTCATAAATCCGAAGGGTCCTTGATACGGGTCCTCCCCGCTCAGCGCGCTCATTCATCCCACGTCCGCCACGGCGCTTTATTCTCCTGCCACATCTTTTCCAAAAGCATCTTTTCCCGCAGCGTATCCATGCACTGCCAGAACCCTTTGTGCTTATAGCTCATCAGCTGCCCCTCGGAAGCAATGCGCTCAAGCGGAGCGCCCTCGAACACCTCTTGATCCCCCTCTCCGATGTAGGAGAACACCTCCGGCTCAAGGACCATATAGCCCGCATTGATCGGCGCGGCGTCCTCCATCGCCTTCTCACGGAAGGAACGCACGGAATTATCCACCTCAATCGAGAGGATCCCTTTTTGCTGCTTCTGCATCACAGTCGTCAGCGTAGCGATCTTCCCATGCGCGCGATGAAACTCAACCAGCTTTGCGATATCGACATCGCAGACGCCGTCGCCGTAGGTCATCATGAAGGGTTCATCGCCGATGTATTTCCGGATCCGCCGAATACGCGAGCCGGTCATCGTATGGAGGCCGGTGTCCACGACCGTAACCCTCCACGGCTCCGTATGCTGATTGTGAACGATGGTGCGGCTGCCCTGCGTAAAGTCAAATGTGATATCCGACGTGTAGAGGAAGTAGTCGGCAAACCACTCCTTGATCATGTGCTGCTTATAACCTGCACAGATGATGAACTCATAGAAACCATAGTGGCTGTATTCCTTCATGATGTGCCAGAGAATCGGCATGCCCCCGATCTCGACCATCGGCTTCGGGCGCAGCTCGGACTCCTCCGCAATGCGCGTGCCCCATCCCCCGGCGAGCAGTACCACTTTCATAGGATGTCCTCCCGTCAAACAGTTTCTCTCATAATGATGCGCCGCGTAGATTCCCTTCTCCGCGCATCCTCAGCCGGCAATCTCAGGCCAGCGATGTCCCTCGTGGTCGATCGCGCCCCTTGTAAACTCCGCTGCAATGCGGTAAAAGTACTGAAAGACCTCCTCATCATCGACATTCTCATGTGCGGGCGTTCTCTTCCACACAGCCATCTTCGCATCCGCAAGATCAACGGTGCCGTCCATGCCGACGATATCCTCCGAGGCAAGCCGGAACTCATATTCCAATGTACGAATCCCAAGTTCGTAGCGTTTGCCGGGATAGATGGAATTGGAGATGACATAGGCGCGCTCTTTCCCGCCGAGCGCCGCGGGGAGGCTGCCGTCGGTATTCTCTCCGACCGGGAAGCCGACATTATGCGCCACGATATGATAGATATCGACGCCGCTCGTCAGTTCCTGCACAATTCCGCGCGCAGGAATATCCCCGCCGCGCATCATCAGCGCTGCCCCCGCCTGCTTCTCGCTCGTGAGATAGGGCTCTGCCTCATAGACAGGCACGCCGTGATCCGAGTACAGATGCACAATGTATTCATCGTCGCTGAAATGGTTTTCCAAATACTCAAAGAGCACGCCGAGCACACGATCCGCGTGGCGGATGTTGTCCCGGTTCGCGGCGATATAGATGGGGCGGCTCGGCAGGTTCACACTGGTCTCCTGATCGGCGCTCCCCTCCATGCGCTGCCCGAGCGGCAAATGTGTCTGAACGGAGGTCGGCGGCGCCTGCGCGCCTGCAGAATAGACATGCGGATCGGCAAAATGCATCCATAGGAACTGATCGCATTCGTCAAATGCCTCGATGTGGCGAATCGTACGCTCCACCGCCTCATACCCCGGCAGGTAGGTTGCATCCACAATGATGCGGTCAAACCCGCGCGTCACGCCGTTGTATATCCCGTCCCCCTCGCCCATGACATTGACGCAGAGATAGCCGCGTTCCTTCATGCGCTCAGAGATGGTCACATAGGACGGGTCGATCTCCTGTCCGAACATCTCGTTGAACACCTGGTTGTGATGCAGATACATCCCCGTCTCAATCGACGCAAGTGACGGATAGGTATACTCCGCCGCCGAAAAATGATTGTTGAAAATAATGCCTTTGGAAAAGAAGCGCATGAGATTGGGCACGTCCGCATACTGGAATTCTTTGACCGCGCCCCAGCTCAGTGCGTCTACGAGGATATTGAGCACCAGCTTCCTTCGTTTCGGACTGTGCCCGAGACGAATGGGGCACGCTGCCGCAAAGGGCTGCGCGGAGCAAATCTTGACGGGGTCCTCCACACGATAAAACAGATAGCGGTACTGCCCGCCGCGGTCAAAGAAACGCTGCTCCCCAACGGAAAAATCAATCTTCTGCGATGGCTCTGTCCCGGCGACGGGCAGCAGGTAGGTCTCTCCGGGCGCGCACGGGACCTCCAGCGAGATCTGCACCGTCGAGCGCCAAATGTCAAAGGTAAAATCCGCGCCGTAGTGATCTGCGAATTCGGAATCCTCCCGGCTGCGCGCGAGCAGCCATCCGTGCGAGTTCAGCTCCCCACGCTCGAGGTAGGCGCCCACCCAATACGGATACGCCTCCGGCAATACATGAGGGATGCATTCTCCCGCATAGACGCCCTGCTTCCATTCGATCCTTCCGCACACAAATCTTGCCCGAGAAATATACGGCGCATAGGGGCCCATGCGGGCAGCGCACGTGAAGAGATCGAGGTACCTCTGCTCCTCTCCCGCCGATACGGATACGCGCAGCGGCCGGCGGCAGTGCACGCGCAGATAGGCACGGTAAAGAGCGCTCTCACAGCGCATTCCGAGGCGTTCATAGCATTCTGCCAAGAGTTCCCAGAGAACAGGACTCACCCTGCGCTTGCGCTCTCCGTCCTGCGCGATCGCAAGCGCAAGCGCTGCATTGCCCTGTGCCAGCGCATATTTCGCGTAGAACACTTCAAACTTCTCGGACGCCGGATAGAGTTTTTGATATTCGATCAAAAGGAGCAGATATTCGTCGTCCCACTCCTCATTGCCGGCCTTTTCCAACAGCCGGTCAAACAGCCGGCGTCCCGCCGGATTCCCCTGATTCCATCGGTAGATTCTCATTCGTCCGCTCTTTTCCGACATACAAGCCCATTTGTATGTCCGACATTCCCCTATATGCCCATCACAGTTGTGCTGCTTCTCTGTCATTATAGCAAAGATCCGCGTAAAATCATACCTCCTGCAAAAATCTGCCGCAGGAGGTATTTTTCATACAAAAAGAGCTGCGCCGACACCGGCGCAGCCGCGCAGATTTTTCAGTGAATCGCTTTCTTCTTGAACCGTCCGCCCACGATGTCGTGTACGGCGTTGATGGTGACAAAGGCGTTCTCATCCTTATCGAGAACAATCTCCTTGAGCTTATCGATCTCGAGGCGTGTGACGACGCAGTAGAGGACCTCCTTCGCCTCACCCGTATAGCCGCCCGCGCCGTGCAGGAGGGTTACGCCGCGCCCGAGCCGCTCGTTCAGTGCAGCCGTCATCTCCTCATGTTCGTTCGTGACGATCATGACGGCATACGACTCGTCGAGGCCCTTCAGCACAACATCGATCATTTTGGCGATGACGAAGTAGGCAAACAGCGAGTACATCGCCTTGTCCCATCCGTAGAGGAGGCCCGCCGAGGAGAGGATGAAGAGGTTGATGAACATAACAACTTCACCGACGGAGAACTGCGTCCGTGCATCGAGAATGATGGCGACAATCTCCGTCCCGTCGAAGCATCCGCCCGTACGCATGACGATGCCGACGCCAAGACCCGTCACCACACCGCCGAAGATCGCGGCGAGGAAGGGGTCATTCGTCACCTGGGAGACGTTGTGCAGCAGACTCGACCAGATCGAGAGCATGATGATCGCGAACACCGTAGAGAGCGCAAAGTTCTTGCCGATCTGCTTGTATCCCATATAGACAAACGGGATGTTGTAGAGCACGAGAAAAACGCCGAGCCCCATGCCCGTGATCGTCTGCGACATGATCGAGAGGCCGACCACGCCGCCGTCAATGACGTTGTTCGGGATGAGGAAGAGCTCGAGGCCTGCAGCGGTGATGAGTGCACCGAGAACGAGCCACAGGCATTTCTTGAGATAAAAAAGCGGCCCCTTGGGGTGGGGCGTTTTCTTCGGCTTCACCGCCGCAGGCGTTCCCCCCTCAGCCGGCGTCTCAACGTGCGGCTCCGCTGCCGTAACTGTTTCCGTCATATATACTCCCCTGTTCCTGTGCAGATTCCTGTTTGTTTATTATAAAGGAAAGAAAAAGCACTGACAAGTCCGCCCGTGCAGAAAGGGATTCCTTGACTTTAGCCGCCCCGCCATATATGATATTTTCAATGGGAATAGGGTCATTCCATCGAGTAATTTTTAAGGGAGGGATACTTGCATGATCTATACCGTCACCTTCAATCCGTCGATCGACTACATCATCCGATTGGAGCAGTTCACCACGGGCGAGATCAACCGCGTGAACTACGAGCAGATCCTGCCGGGGGGCAAGGGGATCAACGTCTCCATCGTGCTGAGGAATCTCGGACACGACTCAACGGCGCTGGGCTTTCTCGCAGGCTTTACGGGGATCGCAATGCAGCAGCAGCTCTGCTCGTTCGGCGTCACGGATGACTTTGTCCGCCTGGACGAGGGATTCTCACGCATCAATGTGAAGATCAAGGCCGAAAGCGAGACTGAGATCAACGGACAGGGGCCCGTCATTACAGAGGAGGCGCAGCGCGCACTCTTTGAAAAACTGGATCGGCTCACGCACGGCGACACACTCGTCCTCGCAGGTTCGATCCCGAACACGCTGCCGGATGACATCTACGAGCGCATCATGGAGCGTCTCGACGGGCGCGGCATCCGCATCGTCGTCGACGCGACGAAGAATCTCCTGCGGCGTGTCCTAAAGTACCGTCCCTTCCTCATCAAGCCGAACAATCATGAGCTCGGCGAGATGTTCGGCGCAGAGCTGAAAACAGACGATGAGATCGTCTTCCATGCGAAAAAACTGCAGGAGGAAGGCGCGACAAACGTGCTCATCTCGATGGCAGGCGACGGTGCAATTCTCCTCACGGCCGAGGGCGTATTCTACCGCTCCGCCGCACCGAAGGGGACCCTCGTCAACTCCGTGGGCGCAGGCGATTCGATGGTTGCGGGCTTCCTCGCGGGCTTCATGGAGTCGGGCGGCAGCTATGAGCGCGCCTTTTACATGGGCGTTGCGGCCGGCTCCGCCTCCGCATTCTCGCCGAACCTCGCCACGCGCGCGGAGACGCTCGCACTGCTCAAGACGATTGTTTGATTTTCTTCTTGTTCTGTGCGCCGCACGAAGTCTCTTGATACGTTTTGCGAATGAACTTGTGCGCGCTCGTATGGTGCAGCAAGTCAAAACACAAATAAAAGGAGGGATTTCCCCTTGCATATCAACGATCTTTTAAAACCCGAAAGCATTGCCCTCGGTATTTCTGCCCCCGCCTCGAAGGAAGAGGCCATCCGCCTGCTCGCTGATTTCATGGAAAAGGGCGGCAATCTCAGCGATAAAGAGCAGTACGTCAAGGATGTCCTCATCCGCGAGGAGAGCGGCACCACAGGCCTCGGCGACGGCATTGCGACGCCGCACGCCAAGAGTGCCGGCGTAAAAGCGCCGGGGCTTGCCGCCATGACCGTCCCAGACGGGATGGATTTTGCCGCAATGGACGGCAATCCGAGCCGCCTCTTCTTCATGATCGCAGCGCCGAACGGCGCGAACGACGAACACCTCGCCATTCTCTCGAAGCTCGCGACCATGATCATGGACCCCGACTTCAAGGAGGCGCTCATCGCCGCCAAGACCGTCGCGGAGTTCCGCCGGCTGATCGACGATAAGGAAAACGACCGATTCGCACCGCCGCGCGCAGAGGAAGCAGCCGAGGAGGAAGCCCCCGCCGCCGATCACATCCAGATTCTCGCCGTTACCGCCTGCCCCACGGGCATCGCGCACACCTTCATGGCTGCCGAGAGCATCGAACAGCACGCGAAGAAGCGCGGTCTCACGGTCAAGGTCGAAACAAACGGCTCGGCGGGCGTGAAGAATGTCCTCACACCGGAGGAAATCGCCGCTGCCGACGGCATCATCGTCGCTGCGGACAAGAACGTCCCGATGGCGCGCTTTGACGGCCGCCGCGTCGTCATCACAAAGGTCGCGGACGGCATCAACAAGGCAGACGAGCTCATCGACCGCGCGCTCGGGGGGGACGCTCCCGTCTACCATTCCGCTGGTGCGGACACGGCGGAGGGTGCAGACAATGCCGAGGAGGAAAGTCTCGCACGCCAGATCTACAAGCATCTCATGAACGGTGTCTCGCACATGCTGCCGTTTGTTGTCGGCGGCGGCATTCTCATCGCGCTCGCCTTCCTCTTCGACGACTACACGATTGACCCGTCGAAGTTCGGCTCGAATACCCCGCTCGCACAGTTCTTCATGCAGGTCGGCGGTGCATCGTTCGGCTTTATGCTCCCCGTTCTCGCAGGATTCATCGGCATGTCCATCGCCGACCGGCCGGGCCTTGCCGTCGGCTTCGTCGGCGGGGCACTCGCGGGTACGACAGGCACCGGCTTCCTCGGGGCGCTCCTCGCAGGGTTCGTCTCAGGCTATGCCGTCAATGCACTCAAGAAGGTCTTCGCCGGACTCCCGGCATCGCTCGACGGCATCAAGCCCATCCTGCTCTATCCGTTCTTCGGCATCCTCATCATGGGCTTTATCTCGCTCTTCATCATCGCCCCGCCGGTCTCCGCCATCAACACATGGATGGTTGAGACGCTCGGCGGCATGGACCCGTCGGCACGCGTTCTCATGGGCATTGTCGTCGGCGGCATGATGGCGATCGACATGGGCGGCCCGATCAACAAGGCGGCGTACGTCACAGGCACGGGGCTCCTCGCCTCGGGCGAATATCACGTCATGGCCGCAGTCATGGCAGGAGGCATGGTTCCGCCTCTTGCGATCGCACTCGCGACCACGTTCTTTAAGAACCGCTTCACCGAGAGCCAGCGCAAGGCAGGCGTCACGAACTACGTCATGGGTCTCTCCTTCATCACCGAGGGCGCGATCCCGTTCGCGGCCGCGGATCCCGTCCGCGTCATCCCCTCGATGGTCGTCGGCTCCGCGCTTGCAGGCGCGCTCACGATGCTCTTTGACTGCACCCTGCGCGCACCGCACGGCGGCATCTTCGTCGTCCCGACCAT
>ERZ773042.598-NODE-598-length-24449-cov-5.790194_pt1 | contig 24449 bp, 25 predicted proteins | sample MGYA00511664_ERZ773042 | MGnify/ENA primary metagenome ERZ773042 (study PRJEB29015, sample SAMEA2737984) | human oral metagenome | biome: human oral; feature: human-associated habitat; material: dental | place: China | collected 2036 ... | reverse complement strand
GTCTTTAAGCGAATCGAGCCCGCGGGAAATAAAATATTCCTCATACCGATTAAAATCTGTTCCTTCGCCCCGGCCTTTATAGATGTCGTTGTATATGCCGTAGGGAGGGTTCCCGATAACAAGATCATATTTCGGAAGCGTATATTTTTTATTGTATACTCTGCCGTCTTCGTCAAAAAATTGTTTTTGAAATGCGCTGTTGATAACCGTTGCGCTCGGATGAAGTAAGCGGTTTATCCGTGCCGAATTGGCATCAAGTTCGTACATCGTAAATCGCTTGTCTGAAAGCGCTGTCGCAAAACGACCGGTTCCCGATGCCGGCTCAAGAGCGCTTTTCGCTTCCGGCGCATAATGCCGAACAAGTTCCGCGACTTTATTGACTAATACTTCAGGAGTGTAAAACTCAGACAAAATGCCGGAGGCGCTTGCGGTCGCTTCGTGCATGCCGCCCGCGCCTTCATATCGCGCAAGAAGGATCCGATCCGCCGCTGTGATTTCACTATCCGGCTTTTCCAGTATTTCCCTGCATTGCCTCCGTATCTCGCGGATCCCTTTTTTTGTTAAGCGTAACTGTAATCCATGTCCAGATTGTTCAGGAAGCTCTCCATCGTTATCAGTGATACTGTCCCTCGCTCTTCGAGGCTCTTCCTCATTGCCCAATCGCCCGCTTCTTTCAGCGACATCCGTTTGAATACTTCCGGATAATCCTTGCGTGCGAAGATCACTATTCCTTGTTTTTTGTTCTCGTTCTCTCGCATCAGATCCTCGAATGTTACTACCGGAACTGCCGTCGTCGACGCCAAAAAGACCGTATCCTTCGTTATTGCTTTCTCGCCGCCGGGAAGTTTGCTCCATTCTTCGATCAGGATAAAGTGAATATCCCGCTGCATCTTCTCTAACGTCGCTTTGTCTACCGCCATAGTCTGTCTCCTTATTTTGGTTTGTATTATTATCTTCATTAATATAGTGCTGTATTTGAACATCTGTCAAGTCCTTTTCTGCTTTTTTTGTATAAAATTCCGGCTCTCTTGCGTCAGAAAATAAATCCCGATATCGTTTATGTACCATGTATTCAATCGTTGCGCCTTCTGCTATGTATAAATCAAGCTCCAAATTGAAAAACGGATTGCGCTTTTGCAGCTCTTCATGCGCTCTAAACAGTTCGCCGATGTCGATATAGCCCCATTCGGCATTTTCCGTATCGCCATTTAAAACGGTATATCCGAAGGCGCTGCCGTCTTTCTGCAGCTCCGAAATATACCAATCACTTGTCGGATTGAAATAATGCAGTAAACACGGATGCGTTTTATCTTCATTTATTACCTCTCCCCTTGCATCATATAATTGTCGAACAGTATCTGCTGTCTTTTTTATAATGCTTCGATAATAATCGCCCTCTTCATTATTGTGTAAAATGTAATTTGTTATACTTTCATATTCTTTTGTAGGTATTACTTGCTTTGCATAATCCAAGTCTCCTTGCGTAAGGTCTATTTCCGTATCGGTATCAGTTATTGCGGATTGTACCTCTTCTTGACGTGCTTTTTCTGCTTCCGATTCGACAAAAGCTTCCCACGCTTCAGGAAAATAGCGGAGTGTAAAACGTCTCGCATCTTCAAGCCCGCTTTCCGTATTTTGCCGTTGCCATGCCTTATTAACCGGAAACCAGCGCCATTTATGCTGTTTTAAATCGCGGCGTATCTCTTCAGATGGAATACCTGAAAACCGCAGTTGCACCGTATTAATCGACGTATTGTTTTCAAGACTACATACAATATTTGCCATATATAACCTCTCTATAATCATTCAGTTGGTGTTTACAACCCGATATTATTCCTAATAAGCATACCGTCCGTACTCTGTTCCTTTAACGCCGTTTTTTTTCTGACTTTCAGTTCATCGATATGCTTTGATCTCGCTGCATAGTCATTTCACGAGCTTTCGGCTTCATGCTTTGGAAAACCTTTTGCATCTCGTCTTTGCTGACGTTGCTCATTTCGGCACTCAGCGCATATACCTTGCCGGTAAGTCCCGTTTTGATATGCGGTGCAATTTCTTTTTCTGCTTTTTCCTGTACCGATTTGATTGCCGCTTCCGTCGTTACAAACTTTGCGCCCAGCTTTGAAGCCGCTTCATACTTTCCGAAATATTCTGCAATCGATATGTTCTTGTCGGTTGCCCGTATTGTAATCTGTCTATGCCGCCCATGTTCCTGCAGTTCGTTATACGGAGAAGACGCCCGTATGACGGTTGTTTTATCAATAAGAGCTGTTTCTGAATACAAATTGTAATAATTGACTTGATTCTTTTCCTTGTCGTAACTTGCAAGCGGAAAATGTTTTTGTCCCTTCATGAGATTTTTCTCTCCCGCCTGATGATACGTCACAACATAAATATTTCCGTCTTTATCCGGCTCGAAATTCAAGTCTTTTGCAAACTTTTGTGCAACGAGCTGATTGACCCCTGTAAACATTTTGCCGTTCGTGTAATACCGCACGGCGTTCGGCACCATAGTAATCATGCCGTCTTTTATCTCCGCTCCCGCAATCGAGACCGCAGGAAGCGTACCGTCTTTGATCCCCTCATACAACGTTTTCGCACCGTTGTCATAATAATGGCGGGCAACCAATTCTCTCTTTTTCGATTTCGCTGTATCGACTTTATTGATAATCTGCGTATTATTGACAAAATCCGTTTTGGTGAGTATTATATGTTTGTCCGATTGGAGAACCGCAAAGGGGAATTGTACTCCGGCTGCCAGTTGCCAATCGGATATTCTTTTATCATCTACATAACGGCATAACCCTTTTGTTGTCCATGCCAAAAGAATATTTGTCCCGTTTTTCGCAATTAAATTCCTATCATGTAGACTGGTAATTTCATGTATTGTTAATGCCGATCTTCTTCGTATGGAATCGGAATCAATATTAATACTGATTGCAACCGGTTTTTTTTCTTTTACAAATGTGTTTGTTAATAAAAGTATACTTTTTTTCTTGTTCTCAGTTGTAGATTTATCACTATTAAAAATTAGTATAGGATCTGCTATATCGTGAATAGCATTTTTTATCTCACTGTTACTCAATCCGTGTATTCTGCGTGCTTTATTAAGAACTTTTATTTTTAAAACTAATTCATTTTGATGTATACCGATAAATTGTAAAACAGGAGGAATTTCTTTTAGGATAATTTGATCGTCTGTCGGTCGTATGCCTGTATCAAGATAGTGACTGATATTCTGTAAAAAATTATTTGGCATAAATTGTATTTCCTAACAGACATTAAAAAGTACGGACGATACAACCGTCCGTACTCCCGTTACTCTAATGCCGATTTTTCCCTGATCTTCAGTTCATCGATATGCTTTGATCTTGCTGCATGGTCATCTCACGAGCTTTCGGTTTCATGCTCTGGAAAACTTTTTGCATTTCTTCTTTACTGACACTGCTCATTTCAGCGCTCATCGCATATATCTTGCCTGTAAGACCGGTTTTAATATGCGGCGCAATCTCTTTTTCCGCTTTTTCCTGCACCGATTTGATCGCGGCTTTCGTTGTTACGAATGTCGCACCGAGCTGCGTTGCCGCTTCATACTTTCCGAAATATTCTGCAATCGATATGTTTTCATCCATTGCTTCTATCTGGATCTCTCGATGCTCCCTATGTATTTTCTTCGTATCATACGGTGATTTTACTTCTACCTTCGTCTTATCGATCAGCGCCGACTCCGGATACAAGTTGTAATAATTGACCTGATTCTTTTCCTTGTCGTAGCTTGCAAGCGGGAAATGTTTTTGCCCCTTCATGAGGTTTTTTTCGCCCGCCTGCCGGTAGGTAACAACATTGATGTTACCGTTTTGGTCCGGTTGAAAACCCATCTCGTGCGCAAACTTTTGCGCGACAAGCTGATTTACTCCCGTAAACATTTTACCGTTTGTGTAATAGCGTACGGCATTCGGTGTCATGGAGATCATATCATATGGTAACATCTCTGCCCCTGTTATCGAAACTGCCGGCAATGTACCCTCTTTGATCCCTTCGTAAAATGCGTTCGCATTTCCATCGTAATAATAGCGCCCGATACGACCCTGATCGTACTCTTTGCCCTCGACACCCTTTTTCCCTTTGACCGCTTCACTCATAGTGATGCCTCCTTGTGTGTTATTTTTTGCGCTTAAATAAGCGTCTTTTTTTTCCTGTATCTTGCTTGATTTTTCATGTTCCTGTGATATACTTGTATCAGTGCCGATGCGTGGACGGATTTGGCCGCCGTCGCTTGCAGTTAGTGCAGGGTGAACCGCAGAAATGGCCGCTGCCGCGTCGGCAGTATCGGTGAGAATACTAAATATTGTTCGTTGATTATGAAGAGAAAAACCTGTAGATACACGTCGCCCGTCAGCATGTTTAAAAGTATTCACCTGTCAAAATCCTTGCTAACTGGACAGCTATACTATACCATATAGTAAACCTTTTGTAAAGTAGTAAATTAAATATTTTTTAAGCTTTTTGTAAATCGATAAATTGATTGTATTTTCTGTATGGTTATGATATACTCTTTTTCGTGGATTGTACAATTTCGATTCCAAATGAAAACGAACATTATTCGCTGTATGCCGAAGGCGTTTTTGTGCGGAAAATGATAACCGACACACAAAGCTTTATTACCCTCAATGATGACTTTTGCATCATATTGTATTATACAGTCCATACTTGGCGGCATCTCTATGTCTGCCTCGCAACACGATTATTTCCGTATTATCCCCATACCTTTAACGAAAGCGATACACCGCTTTCCGTTATTGCAGACCTTACCGGACGCTCCTACGACCGTTTTAAACGCTCGATGGCGTATTTGAATGCCGCAACACTCGGTAAATTTTATCGATTTCCGCCGACTTTCTTTTGGCAGCTCGCTTCTTTATGCCGGTTTGGAAAAAACAGCCGACTTAATCTGCGTCTGCTTGTTAATACATACGATAAAGCTATTGTCATTCCGGAGCGAATAAAATGGAATTAAAACCGGCTCTTTCTTCTGAAAGTCTTGCCTATCTCGGTATCGATACGATGTACTGCAAAAATAACGACGGAACGACCGTTATCCTCGAACCGTTGTATATCGAGCCGCTCTCGCTCTCCGTTTTGGCAGGCGGTACGCTCGAAAACGCACGGCGTCTGTGCATTATAATGAAAACAGGTGATGTATATACAATAAAAATCCGTGCAGAGAAAACGCGTGACGAACTCTTTGCCGGTTGCTGGAATATTATTTTTCTCGAAACCCTCCCGTTTGTATTAACGGACAAAATAATCTATCTCAATAAAGTCGATACCGAAAGCGGAAGAAGATCCGAAGTACGCTATGAAATTACAACTGCCAATGCAAAAAAGTTCGGCATGAAAAATGCCTTTTGCTCTATCACGGCAGGATTCAAAACGATACGCTGCGTTCTTTTAAACGCTTCCGTTCACGGCGTACTGCTCGCGGGGGAACATGCCCGTATCGCACATGGATCGCCCGTAACCTTTCATTGTCCTTTTCTTTCAGGGTATGTCGCCCAAAATGCCGCAATTGTCACAATACGAAACGCGGGAATGTCGGGTGATTATTATTCGTACGCGCTGCATTTTTCCGAGCCCGTTTCCTTTGTGTGGAAGCAAAAAATTATCGGTTATCGAGATGCCCTATGACGGATGAAAGAGTTACCTATGGCAGAAAGCTCCTCCTCGATTTAATAGAGCGGCGGCAGCTCGTGCGATTTTGCCGGAATTATATCGGCGCTTCTTTTTCGCTCATGTATGTCTCCTACGTTGCGCGCGGTAAGTTTGCGTATCCGAGTTTGCGCTTTATCTATAAAGTGCAGGAGCAAATACATCCGGCGTTGTGGTTTTATTATACCGACGAAAAGCTGCCCGCCCTCAAACGCGACAGTAAAAAACAATCGTTCGATTGGACGCCTGCCCCTGATTATGATGCGATCCTCGATGCCGAAGGCTTTCTCAAATGGTGTAAAAAAAACGCTCATACCGCCGTTTCGCTCGAACTGCTTACAGCCTACATTGCCGAAAAATTCGGAAGCGATGCGCTCGACACGGAAAAGCTCCTTTCTCTATCTGCCGTCTCCGCTTGGATCAAAAAAAACGGGATCGGAAAACTTTCCGCCAAAAGCTTTATCGATTATATAAATGAAAACCTTTTCGGGGAGCGAAAAAAACAAAAATCTTTTGATTACACCGATTCGAAAAATTTCAAACGGTTGAAAGAAATAAAGGATTTGTGGAATTGGTGTAAAAAAAACGGACAAAAATGGGTAACGATAGATGCCCTTATGAAAGGTACTCGCTCCCTTACGCCCCAGCGAATTATGGCTATGAAAGCAACCTTCCCGCCGGAAGATTGGTTTACAGAAGGGTAAAATACCTTTTTATTTCAGAAAAAAAATCCGTAAAACCTCTAGCGATATTTTATGTTTCGCTATAATATATAGCTATAGTATATATATTGCAAAACGAAAGGCTGTACTATGATTACGAATGAAAAACTGAACAGGGCTTTCCGAATAAAAGATGATGAGTTTTATACGCAACTTACAGATATTGAAAAAGAACTTGTGCATTATACGGCGTTCTTTAAGGGTAAGCGGATTTTATGTAATTGCGATAATTATACGAAAAGTAATTTTGTTCGATATTTTGCAGAAAACTTTAATACGTTAGGGTTGCAATCGATTACTGCCGTAGGGTTTACACCGTATTCTCATACGACCGAACTTGTGGAAATTGCCGAGCAAATTGATAATTTTCCTTCCGCCGTACAGCGACGGACAAAGAGTATTAAAAAACGCATTTTGCCTCACAACGGAGACTTTAGAAATACAGAAAGTCAATACTTATTAAAGACAGCGGACATTGTAATTACTAATCCTCCTTTTTCGCTTTTTCGTGAGTTTATAGATATTTTAATTGCTCATAATAAATATTTTTTAATTATCGGAAATTGTAATGCCATAACATATCAAAACTGTTTTTCGTATATCGCAACCGATCGTATGCATCTCGGTATACATTGCATTCGTCGTTTTATTCGTCCCGATGGTTCATTGTCGGAAGCGGCACGATCGTTCTGGTATACCAATTTAACGGCTTTTCAAAAAAACGAGCCCGTTGCCTTAACTGCCGATTACAGTAAATACGAATATCCGGAGTATGATAACTATCATGCTATCGAAGTAAATAAAACAAAACGCATCCCGAAAGACTTTACCGGTGTTATGGGAGTTCCCATAACTTTTTTGGAAAAATATAATCCGCAACAGTTTCATATCTTGGGTATGGACTTTGACGTTCATAAGGGACAATTAAAGCATTTGTCTAAAAAAGAATGGCAGGGTAAAACGGACAGAGCTTATTTAAACGGTAAACGTATGTATGCACGTATACTGATTGAATTACGATAATATGAAAGGAGCAATGTTAAGATGCCGTTCACGTATGAAACAATTGATTGTCAAAATCCTCCAAATGATGCAAATATACGGCGGATTTACTGCGTTGTAAAAGCCGTTTTTAATAATACGGCTAAAAATGCAAAAGATATCCGAAATAAAGCATGGCAGTTAGCAATGCAGGTCAATCCGCATAAAGCGAATAATGCGACGGATACACGGACGAAAGAAAGGCTCATATTGGACGCAATGGGAGGCGTTCTTTCCGAGCTTGCGTGGCATGATTATATTAATCGCGTTTTCGGACAAGATACCGTTTCTTTTACCCCTTTCAATACGGCAACGGCGCAAATTGATTTACTCTTAAAAAACGGCAAGACAATTGAAGTGCGCTCATCGTTCCCTCGAAACGGTATTAAGTTTGCCATCTGTAATGAACGATATAATTTTAAAAACATTTGTAAATATGAAAACCTCTATAAGCCGTCTGAAATAGATAAAGATTTCTTTGCCTGTGTGCTGTTTGAAACACAAAAAAAGGATTTAATGCAGGTATCGAATATTATCCTGTATTTGATCGGCGGATCAACGAAGGCTATGATGCAGGATGACACTATCGCTTTCGAAAGCGATTTAATTGCGGAAGACGATATTGCACAAGAAAGAACACGCTATCGTGTTATTCGTCTTAAAGATGCGCTTGATATGACAGGGTTTATACAATACATGAAGAATATGGGTTATAATGAAAAAACAAAATCAAGACAATAATTATAACGTAACGAAAATAAATATATATTTTTTCTTGCGTTATTAAATTGTTTGTAGTATAATACAGTTATAAAAATTATTAATTTATTGAGGAGATAAAGATATGAAGAAATACGCCTTTATTTTTACAGCATTCCTTATTGCAGCAACTCTTATCGGATGCGGTAATCCCGCAGGCGGCAATGAAGATACAAGAACTATCGGTGCGTTCGAGCCGGGAATCTGGTTTTACGATTACGACGGCGGAGACGTAGAGAAAGCCGCACAAGCGAATAATACTGTAAAAAATTGGGTGCAGTATTTTGTGTTCGACGATACCGGAAAGACTGTCGGGATGTATGCCAATACAAATTATGATTCAGTTGCAGGAAAGTATGTACTTAAAAAAGAGGATCCTGTTAGAATAGCAAAAAAATATTCAAATTTTGAAGCGTGTAAAAATACGATTTTGCAAGAAGATAAACGCGACTCTGTTCCTTTTTATAAAGTACGGGTAGATGATCTTGCTCTTTATTCACCGTTCAGAAATGCTTGGTGGAACCGTTCTTTTGAAGTAAAGGACAGCAAAAACGGTAAGGAAACTATAAAGCAATATTTCTTTTTCAAAAATTATACAATAGAGAAAGTTATTCAAAAACAAGGAGATAAACCGGCAAAAAATATTGATATAGCTGAAATAGAACAGGTGAATAAAAAATCTGTTGCAGAGCTGTTTTTTCAAACATGTATAGAAGACTTACATGAATTCGATAATACAAAGCTTTCTTTTAAAATATGCAACGAATCAGACGTACCGGCCGTTACCCCATAAAATAATATCTTTTTAATAAGAAAAGCCGACCCCTTACAGAGGCGGCTTTTTCTTTGTGTGCCGGATCTATTCATTCATCATAACTGCGGCACAAGCGCTTTTCATACGATACGATGATTTGTGCCAGCTTCTTTTTTCCGGCACCGGTAGTCGCAAACACTTCGAGCGTTCCTGCCCGCTTTGTTTCAACAATTGTCGTATCGGGCGTAACGGAACAATAAAGAAGTTTATTCCCTGTCAAACTTTCCGGCCAAAAATCTTCAGATATATTTATATATAAACCTCCGTAATTATTCGTGGATTCTTTTGGACAGTAGAACCAAATATAGTTTTTAATTTCTTTTGCCGGTATAAATCTGCCATCGAGCGACGGATCGCGGACTTTATTCCATTGAGCATTGAAAGAAAAATTATTTCTATCGTATGTAACTGTTTCCTTATCTTTTTTGTCTACCGAATAGTGATATTTGAAAATATAATCATTCGATATCTTTTGATTATACCATCCTAAATCACCCCAGCGTATGTAAACTGCATCACCAAAAATACCACCAATTTCATTGTAAGAATGCTTGAAATCATAATTTCTATGCGCAAACTCACCTCTCATAAAGGGATCACGTTTGATGCCCTTGTATGTGGGAGCGTAGCCGGTAACGATCTTGTAAGCGTCTTCAACGACATCGGTTTCAGACCAAATCTGGAACTTACCGTCGCTGTCAGCTCCCGCTTTGATATCCGCGTTCCCGCTTTCGGCAGGTATCCAGTTATATGAGATTTCGGCGTTTGCCTTTTTCTCTTTGATAACCGTTTTCAGTGTTACGCGCTCGCCGTCGGAAAGTTTTAAAAATCCGTTTTCATACGAAGAAAACCGCGCAGTCTTGCTGCCGTCCGATGACACCGTGCGAGATACGAAGGAGACTTCAGGTGTGAGGCTTCGATATTGGAACTTCCCTTGTATGGTCTTTGCTTCGAACTCTTCGTTGTTTTTATTTGGGTTCGTGCCGTAGATTTTTATAACCACGTTGTTCGGCGATTCGGTCTTCGGCGCAATCGTAATCGTTCCGGTTTTTGCCGTTTCAGTTACGCTGTCCGTGCTTATCGAATAATCGAATAAGTCTGATTCGCTCGACGTTACGTGTACGACTGCACTCGCAGGGCTGACCGAATAACCGAGCGTAAGCTTTTCTTCCGGTGATACTTTAAACGTTGTATTACCGATGATATTGAGTACATAATCCCATGCACAGATAGCCTGCAACGTCGCCGTATTTCCGGACGAAGAGGTCGCAATGAGGCTTGAAATGCCTTCTTTTATGCCCGTAATGGTAACCGTACCGTTTCCGTCAGTGTTGCCGTGATCGGTATACGTTACGAACTGATCACCGCTTGCAGACTGCGAGAGCCATGTAATACTCGCTGTTTGCGGGCTTATAATGTATTTTATGGTACGGCTTTTTCCCGGTTGTACCCGTATGGCATTCGTTTCAAACGAAAGTTTACTGACCGCATCGACTACGATATCGCATTCGGCATACACTCCCGTTGCAGGTAAGGTACAACGGAGCTTCGTTCTTCCGGGCTTTATGCCGTATATAGCGACGGTTTTTCCGTTACCCATAACACGAACGATCTCTTCATTATTGACTTCTTCCGCTTCCCACACGAGTGTTTTATAATCGGAGTTTTTGCCGTTTTTGATCGTCGCATCGATCTCGGTATTCCGTCCCTGCGTAATCTTTACATACGAGCGGCTGAGCGATACTTCGGCCGCATCTTCCTGCGGTACGATAATATGATAAGTAAGCGGGGAAGGCGATTTATCGTGCCTGATGGTTACGGTGCAGTCGCCGCCGTCGATTGCGGTGATATAGCATTGTTTTCCGGCGTATTTCCCCGTGCTGTCAACGCCGCGAATGCGCGCAACGTCGGCATTGCTCGTTTCCCACGTCATATTCATCTGGTCGGTTTCGGTAATACCCGGACCGACCAAAGAAGCGCTTATAGTCGTGCTTTTCCCTTTCGTAATGGTATACACCGTTGTCGCACCCGTAAGATAGACTTCATTAGCAGGGCTTTCTTCAACAGCGACAAGCAAATCGGCCGATGACTGCACCGTACCGGTGTTCGCCGCGACGAGCTTTGCATGAACGGTTGCCGATTGATTGCCCTTTAAACCCGTTATCTGGCAGACAGAATCCGTGCCGCCGATTTTTACAACGGAAGGAGCATCGGTCGTATATTGTACATGCGTCGGCACCGAGCTTGCCGGAATTTGCATCTGTAAAAAGACGCTTTTTCCTTCTTTTACCGTTACGTTGTTTTGTCCGAATCCGAAGTTATCGTATTTCTGGACTTTGATTCGCACCTGCTGATCATACGCCGATTTCGGATGATGTATCGTCAGCGTACAAGCCCCTTCTTTCAGCGGCGTTACGATTGCGGTGTTCGCATTATAATCGAGATAGACGATATCATACACGTCGAGCGACCATTTGAAATTGTATTTATCGGTTTCGTTTCCGCCGATAAGCTGCGCCGTTATCGTCTGATCGCCCGCGTTCGGTTTCAACGAAAGCATATTACCTGTTGAAACGTGAATCGAACAGGGCTTTAATTCAGGATCATCAACGACGACGGTAATCGGCTGAGGATACTTCGCTTTCGGATGAGAAACGGTGATGTATGTTGTTCCGGATTTTAGTCCGCGTACCATACCTTTGCCGTTTTGTCCGTAGCATTGAATGATCGTGCTGTTCGCTCCGACCCACGAAAACATTCGTTCGTCTCCGGCTTTGCCTCCGACAAGATCTGCCGAAAGTTCCGTCCATGATTTTGATACGCTTAATGTAATGAGCGGATTGTTTACGTGAATATGCGGATTTGCAGCTGCCGATACCTGATCGACAACCTGTGCGATTATTTCAAGCGGATATTTACACTTATCGTTTTTAACATGAAGCTTCGTCGTTCCGATGCCGTTTCCTTTAATAACGGCCATTGCACCGGTTGATGAGACGACGCCCGCGATTCCTTCATTGTCCGATACCCAGCTGTAGCCGGAAACGACGGCATCGCTGCTGTTCTTTACGGAAACGACGACCTGTGTACTTTCTCCTTCGCCGATGGTTACCATATCTTGTTGTGTGGTAAGATAGCGAAACGCCGAAAGCTCTTCGGCTGTATTTGCGACAAGAATGAGAATTTTCTTGTCGGAAACAGCAGAAGCATGATGAATGGTAAGCTCGGTTTCACCTGCTTTGAGCGGACGGATAAAACACTTTCCTTCCGCGTATTGCGTCGTTATGGATGCGATATCCGTATCGCGGACGGAGAACGAGAAACCCGATGCTCCTTCGTTTCCGCTCGTATTTGCAAGCGCTGCCGTCAGTGTAAAAATCGGATCATCTTTTACCAGTAAAATCGGATCTGCGCTTGATGCAATATACACCGTCGGTTTTGTCGGCGGAATAACATATTGATTTCCAACACGGACACAAAGCTTGAGTTCATTTTCGCTGTCGTCGTGATGTACGGTGATGACGGCTTCTCCGTCCTGTATCGCGTATATCGTCGCACGGTTTCCGTTCGGGAACACCGTCGCAATGGTCGGTTTGTCGCTCGTCCACATAAAGTGTGAAAAATCAGATTCGGGAATACCGATTGCAGTTACCGAAACTTCGGCGCTTTTACCGTTTCCGCTTAAATTGACGACGTTATTTGTCGTCGTAAGATACTTCGTTTTTTCAACCGTATCGAGATTGACATTTGCCGGATATACGGTGATATGAAAATCAAGAGATGCCTCGTTCGAATACGCGGCATGAATAATCGCCGTTCCGGCTTTTACGCCGGTAACGACAGCGCCAAGCGGATTGTCGGATGCCTTTTCAACCGTCGCAACAAGCGGATTACTCGTCGTCCATGTCATCGCCGAAAAATCAAACGGCTTCAGATGTCCTTGCTCATCGACAGCATTAAAGCCGATTTGGTTGACGAAAAGGCTTACCGTTTTTTGTACATTGATCGAATAATACGTTTTATCGGCATAAAACGCTTTCATCTTGTCGAGTTTGTCCTGCGTGTCGGCAGTAAGTACAAGTACTTTTTTCGGACTTTCAGCTTTCGGATGTGTTAAAGTAATATGTGAAATTGTATTTCCCAATGCCGTAGATGAAAGAACGGCTTCTGCACCCGAAGCATTGATGTGGAGCGTCGATTTATCCGATTCCCAATTGATAGCACTGTCATCGGCGGCGGTTTTATCTGCACCTAAAAGCACCGCTTTATAGTTATACGTCGCACTGTTTAAAAACTTAACAATTCCGGTGCCGGAAAAATACAGCGGTGTCGTAAGCAGTGCACCTTTATTTAAAACCTTTACGAGGATTTCCGTCGAATAATACGCTTTCGGATGTTTCAGTGTAATGACCGCCGTTCCTTCATGAAGCGGTGTAATATGAGCCGTACCTAAAACGTACGTACTTGCTTGTGATGCCGCCGCGCGAGATCCACGTGCGGACGTAACCGTACCGTTCGTTGTCGTCAGAGAGATGACGTCATTTCCTGCTTCTTGAGGCTGTTGCAAAATATTCCATGAGAAATTGTGTTCGTCGCCGTCCGTTCCGCCGCGAAGATAAATCGTCACTTCCGTTTCGCCTTCGCCTTCTTTCGTTTTAATGTAATTTTGCGTCGTCGTAATTTGGCAGGATGTATCGATTGCACCTGAGGAACTGTTTTCAACGATAATAAGTACTTGCCGTTTCTGCTTTGCTTTCGGATGTCCGATGTATAAGTTTACCGATCCGTTTTTCTTGCCGGTAAGCACAATCGTATTTCCGTAGGTATAATAATCGACAATGCCTTCTTTATCGAACTCCCATGTAAACTCATCGGGTGAATAGTCGCTTCCTTCGGTAAGCCCGTGCAGCTTTACTTTCAGCTCGTGCGGTACTTCTCCGTTTAAGACAACGCGGGTGTCGTCGGGTTCAACATAGACGTTTTTAACGATTCGAATGACACGGGCGGTAATGTCAAACGGATAAGGAGCGTCGGGGTGCGCGACACGGATCGTCGCTTCGCCTTCGCCTTTGGGTGTAATGACGCATTTTTGTGCGTTTGCGCTTATCGAAATGACGTCCGTGCCGGAGACGACTTGCCAGACAAACTGCTGCGAATAATTTTCGCCTTTCGCATTGACAAGCGAAACCGAAGCGGTCTGCTCATCTCCGTTTTCGACCATCGTGATAATATTATTTTGTGTCGTGATATACGGTGTTTTCGTAACGTCTTCAAATACATAGACACCGATATAATAGGCAAGCTTCGCTTTTGTATGCGTTACTTTTACCCTCGTATATCCCGGCTTTTTTGCCGTAATTTGACAATACTGTCCGGTAGGAGCAAGCTGAGCGACAGAAGCATCTTCTGTCGTCCATGTATAGCCGTTAATATCTTCGGCACCGCCGTTATATAACGATACATTCGGAAGCTGTTTTTCACCTGCTTGCATGACCAGATATTGCGTACTGCTGTAAATATACGGCTCGGTCGTATCGACATAGGTATTGGCAAATCCGGATACGGTGATAATGGCAGTGTCGCTTCTTCCGTTATACGAAGCGGTGAGAGAGGTATAGCCTTCTTTTTTCCCTGTAATAATAACGCCGTTTTGCTTCTTCTCAAGCGAAATGATATTCGCATCATACGTCCACTCCGGATCGATCGTCATGTTCTCCGGTCGTGTCGTATAAGACATATAGAGCATTTCGCCCGCTTTGATCGTAACAGACGATTTCGTTAGACGGATGGCAGTAAGCGTCTTTTCCGTACCGCCGTTTTTACCGCCTTTCGTAATGTTTCCGTCTTCAAAAAATGCACATCCGGAGATGAGCGCGATGAGGAAAAAACAAAAAACTGTGAAGATTTTCTTGATAAGTACTGTTGTGGATACAGTACGTCCAGTGTTGCTGCTATGAATCATTATTTACCTACCTTGCTAACTGGACAAGTAATACTATACGTGATTGTCTGCATTTTGTAAAGCCCCTTTTAATGTATTTTTTTGAATTTCGAATAGCGCGCTATATCGGCTTTCTTACACACATGAACCGAAAGCGTCAAATAATCGAATGTCTTTCCGTGATTACGGAATATCGGTCGGCCGCATCTTCCGCAAATAACAAGGCCGCTTTTCGCGCTTTCCTTTTCTTTCAGACACAAATGCGCTTTTCCCGTAATCGCATCGCACGGAAGCCATGCCCCGTTTTTCGTCTTCTTATACCGTATCTCCGTTCCGCAATATTTACAGTATGCCATCGGTTTCATTCCCTCACATATTTTTGATCGGACGGAAACGGCTCAATCGGAGGAATATCCATCGTGATATTTATGATAAGATTTACCTTCGAACCGTTGAGCTTATACAATGTCGGTTGTATGTCAAGCGCACGTTCCAATATTTTATTATTCAGTTTTCGTGTTTCATTGTATGTTTCTGCTATCATGTTTTGTACGTAATTGTTATTCGAATTTGCGAGGGTATTACCGATTTTCGTATCGATAAGCGAAAAAACTGCAATAAGCCCGAGCGCTTTTGCATATTCAAACGGATGATCCGATACCCAGCCCGAATATCCGGAAAAGCCTTTTTTATCAACACCCATAACGTTTCCTAAATTGATTTCAAGGCCGTCCGGTCGAATAAGCGTGTCCCATGCGACTTGGATGCGGTTTTGTCCGTATGAAATAGATGAATTGTACGTTGCAAACAATTTGCTCCCTTGCGGAATTAATAAATATCGTCCGTCTTGGGATGAATACACATTTTGCGTAACCTTTGCCGTAACAACGCCCGGTAAATCGGTATTGATCCCCGTTTCAAGCACCGCAGGAATCACCGTACCTTTCCAGAGCGAATACAATGAGTTCCATCTATAATTCCCGCCGCCAGATGCGTTGTTATTTGCAAACTGCTGTTTACCGCTTTGATTGTTTTGTGTCGTATAATTATTATTTGCGCCCGGAACAAGCGATGAAAAATAATTTTGCAAGTTTTGCTCGAGGGCGGCAGGTGTGTATGATGCCGATGACTGAGATCCCTGCGGTCTCTGAAAAGGCAATGTTTGATTGGCCGTGTTTCGGCTGCCGCCGGTATCGAGCGGAACGTACGATAACGCTTTTTGCTGTTCATTTTGGTTCGTCAGCGGTACCGAAACCGTCGAAACCGTCGCAGGTGCCGATGTCGGCGTAACGACCGGTGTCTGTTTTGTTTGTATGTCCTCTATCGGAGGCGGAAATTTATTTTCGAGATCATCATTGTTCGTTTTACTGTTTCCGCCTGAAAAATCTTCCTTCGATTCATCGACTGCGCTCTCGTCCCGGATTTCCGAAGGAATATACACTTCGCCTGCTTTTTCAAGTTCGTTCGTCTTCTCTTTTTTTCCGGCAGGCTTAATAAGCGGAAGTACAACGACAAAAAACAACAGAAGTACAATAAAAACGGCAAGGATAATCATAACCGTGCGGTTCCTGTTGAAAAATTGTGCTTTGTTTTCGTACTTGTTATCTTTTTTTACAGGAATCGCTTCTTCAATGAGTTCATCTTGTGTTTTCTCTTCCGGTAACGGTTCTAAAGCCGTTCCTTCAGGCATAGCTTCTGCCGCTTCACTGTCGGGATCACGCTCATAATCGGGCGGCGGAGGCTCTATCGGATCAAAAGCCGAAAAATCTTTCGGCTTCTCGTCCGCATAGTCATAGCGTACATCATCTCCGCTTTCGTCCGCATCGGGATCAGTATAACCGTCGTCCGTACTGCCGTCACTGTCGGATACGATTCCGTCGAAATCCTGTATATCGTCGTTTTCGTTTGTTCGTTCTTCTTCGTCCATACTTATTTCGCCTTTTTCTTTTTCGTAATAATCACTTTTTCCCAGCCGAGCTTCAGCGTTACTTTTTCTATAAGTTCGTTTAGGATGATGACATTTTTATCGACCTGCGAATTCACAATATCCGAGTTATGCTTAAAAACGGCAGGTGTTTCCATATTCAATGATTTTTCATCGAGGACGATATAGGTTTTTTGTCCGTCGTCATAAATAAGCGTCGGACACCATACGGGTTTTTTCTTTTTCGTGTAGCGGATTTCATAATCGAAGCTCATATTCGCCGCTCGTAGAGCAGCACTTGTACCTTTCTCGTTCTGTTTCGCGCTTTCACCTTTCCATGAGGACAAATCTTCTATGCCGTTGTTGTATACCCACTTAACATACGGCATATAGTGATCTTTGTAGCTTTTTAATTGCATTTGATACACACGCAAATTGGTAATGATGATCAATGTACTGTCCAATCCGGAAAAGTCCGGTTTAATAATTAAAAATTGCGTTGCAAGTCCGTTTTTCAGTCCCACGCCGCGAGATATGCGCCATACATCTGGTTCTGATATATACGGCGTTTCAAGCATCTCTTCTCCCGGATCGAGCTGAATGATCGTTGAGTGATACACTTGTGTATGAACCTGATAAATCGATTCGGGCTTATAAATCCACGCTTTCAATTGATTGTCGAAATATTTCGGGAGTTCCGTTTTATTTTTCAAATATTCTTTGAGCGCATTGCTTCCTTCAAGCATCGCTCCCGGCTCTCCGGTTATCTCGCCGCTAATGACATTGGGCGCTTCAACATATACGATTTCTTTTTCCGGAACGGGAGCAACGATCGGTTCCGGTACTATGTCGTTTTTCTTGTCGGCTTTAATTGCTTCGGATCGTTTTTCCATATCGACAGTTGTACGGCATGAAAATGCTGTAAACAAACTGCCTGCAATAATTGCGGCAATAAATTTCTGTCTCATTTGATTACCTCTTTTATTTGTGTAAAATCAAAATTCGTTATGTAAATGCCAAGCGGATTTAACACCTGATCTTCTTTTGCCGGTTCCATAAGTTTTACCGCTAAAATACCCCGCATACGCTCGCGTCCGCTGATTTGCCCTCTGCTGTCGGCCGTAGTGATAAAAAAATCCACTTGATATGATTGCGCCGATAATTTCAATATCGTCTCAATTTCTACCGTAACGATTTTTTTGCCGTACTGCTGCATCGGATTGTCCGCTTTTATCTCCGATGACAGCTTCGCTGCCGATTCTCGCGTCAGTGCCGAATAACAGTCTTTGAGGTTGCTGCGTAAAATATGCGGATCATACGGTATCGAAAAGCGGTTAATAATAAATTTCCGCAATTGGTAATTAATCGCAATTTCCGGTACTTTTATTCCGTTATAACTGTAATTCGATACCTCTCCGACATATTTCGCCTCGCCCCAATCGCTTACCGTTATCACAAGCGGAAACGCTTTCGGCAGTTTTACTGCATACACCAATACCGCTAACGATATGAGTAAGCAGCCGAATGATATGAGTGCAAAATATTTCCAGCACAACGCTTGCCGCTTCTCTTCCTTAACAAAATTTATGTACTGATCAAGCGGCGTCGTTTTGCTTTTCGGTAATGTCCAGTTTTTCATGATTCCTCTGCGTCCGAAAACATAGTCGGATCACTTAAAATGTCGCCGGAACATTCATCGAAAATCTCCGAAAACATGCCCGCTTCATCAAGATTCGCTTCGTTCTGTTCGATACCTTTGTCAAATAGCTCGCGCTTAATAAACGCATTGCTTTCAAGATTGTATTTGTAAATGTCTTTCTGCAAATTTAAAATATCTTCCGGCAGTAATTCTATGACCAATCGCATTGTTTGCTCCTGTTTCGTTTGACCTGCACACAATCGCTTCAGGCTTCCCTTAGGCCTTCCGCTCATGTGTACAGCTCTTGCTTTTCATTCCGACTGTATGCCCTCATACGCACGTATTAGGGCACACAGAAGCCGCCCCTATTACTGATTTAAAAACTGTTCATCATACGGAAACTCGTTCATCGCTATTTCCGCTCCTCCTTCCGCTTCCGCACTGTTTTCTGCCGCAGCATCTTGGGCACTTTCTTTTGTGCCGCCTGAAATAAAGCCGATCCGAATCGGTGTAATTTCAAGTCGCGAGCGATATTCGTTGTTTTTAGTCCACGTGTGCTGTAACAGCCGACCCTCGACAGAAATACATTTGCCCTTCGTCATGTAGGGGTGTATCTTTTCTGCACGCTCGCCGAAATACGACAGATAAAAATAATTCGGTACGCTTTCATACTCTTCGCTGTCCTTTTTCTTCCTGTCCTGATTGTTCGCAAGCGTAAACGTCATAACGGATACCCCGTTCTCCGTTTTCGCCAGCTCCGCATCTTTGGTCAATCGTCCGACCAGTGTAACAACATTCAAATCTGCCATGTTTGTAGCCTCCGTTACGCAGATATATATTTTTGCAGTATACGCTGCTTATTGCTCGTGTAATGCGCGATATCGGCTCCGCTTTCAGCCGATAATGCCTCAAGTTCTTGCTGTAGACGCTCTCGACTGCTTTCGGGTAGTGCATAAATTTCCCGCTGTTGCCGAAGCGATTCCTCATCGTGCAATTGATACTCGGCAAGTCCGCACACCGGACAGTCTTCGCCTTTGGTATGAACACTTCCGCAAATGGGACACGTGATTTTCTGCTCTTCACGCCTTTTTTTCTCTTCGCCTTTCACTTTCAAAAAAGCCGCCATGTAGGACGCTTCGACGGCCGTTTTGTAAAAATACGCCGTAATATTTACTGGTTTTCGCGCTTCACAGATTTTGCAATGATACAGCAAATATGCAGGTAATAGCGTTTCGTTCAGGTGCATCTCTTTTGCGAGCTGTAACAGTTTCGGTGCAAAATCGTCAGACAGCGGGTATACCGGCGTAGAAAAAAGAGCGCACACCGTCTCTTTTATGTTTTGGAGTGGAGAAACTGCTGCTGCTGTTTCAACCGGACAGTCCGCTTCTTCAGGCGGGCTCTTATAAGCAGCAGGATTATTTAAACCACAGGATGTATAAGCAGCAGGATTATTTAAACCACAGGATGTATAAGCAGCAGGATTGTTTAAAGCATGCGAAATGGATTTCGCTTGCCCATGCGAAATGGATTTCGCTTGGCCATAGGAAATGGATTTCGCTTGGCTACCCATGTCAAATTCATTTCGCTTGGCTTCTGCCGCTTCTGTACTCGGCTCAGGAAGTGTGTTTGTGCCGCGTTCTTTCGAATTTTCAGCGCCGGATTCGCTGTGTTTTTCGTCCGTTGCGCTGTTTTCAAACTTCGCTTTATTGAATTTCAGTAAAAAAAGTTTGTCCGTCGAAGCGAAAAAAGCGACTTTTCCGTAACGCGTCTGTTTTACGATCTTCGTAAAAAGCCCTAACGCAAGGTATTTTTCAAACCGTAACGCAACCATCCGCGTCGTCGTGATGCCGAATATCGGAAATGCTTCTAAGATCGCCTGATAGCGCACCATATAGTATATTTTCCCGTTCTGCATAATAATGGTACCGTTCGCATCCCGAAGCGGCTGCATATTGCCGCTTCCGGCAAAATCGAGATACCACTGAAAAATATACGCATCGATTATATCCAGCCCCAGCGCTAAAAGCTCGCTTTGATCGAAGCCGTCAATATATCCTTGTACGTAACCGCTGCCGCTTGCCATTGTTTTCCCCTCGCATTTATTGCGTTATATCTAAAAACCGTGTGTCATAACAAAACGATTGCAAATAGCAATTTTCTTTACAGTCGGCAAAATGACAGAACTCGCATCTCACCGGCGTCGCATCAGCTTCCCGCGCTTCAAAAATGTTCATAATAACGTCTCCGTCTCGAATGTGTAAAATATCGCCCGATTCGAAATACGATTGCCCTTTTTGTATGTCGATGATCATTTTAGTTCCTCCGTTTTTATTAAAAACTGCGAAATAGTTTGTTCCGAAATTCTTCTTTCAAAAGCGGAATCGAGAAGAATTCGTTTTCAATCAAAACGTAGTATTCGCTATGTCCGTGATCTATAAGATTTCTTTTGAGATAAACAAAAAAAAGTTTGGTATAACCCCAATTCGGAAATGCAAAGGAAAACGCTGTTTCGAAAAAAAGAATAAACGGTAAAAACGTTTTCGGGTTAACGATATATTCGCTATTTCGATGATCAATACAGAGCTTTCCGCGATCAAAAAGCTCAGCTCCGATCGTTTTTAAATAACGTTCCATAGCCTTTTCTGTTGCCGTATGCACAAGTCCGCTATACATACTGCTGTATTCATTGAGTGTACGAAAAAAAGCTGTTCTCTCTTTCTTCTTCTTATTTTTTATAACTTCTTTTGTATATAAGAGGACAAGCCATAAGGCTCCGGCATATCGTGTGCGTATCAATCCCTTGCGCATTTTTTTGTCTCCGTTTCATTCCGAGAATTTTCGAAATAGCGTTTATCGGCAGGGAGCCTTCCTGTGTCATATAAATACATTACGTACATTACTAAGGGAGACAACGCGAACAAAACGGTAAGCAAAAATGCCCGTAGTTCATGCTCGTGCCGCGCACGTTTCCATAAAATGGGAATATACTTAAGTTCTGCAATGTAATATGTGCGAAATGTCATCTTTTATTGCTCCTCTTTTTCCATACCGTCAATCGCTTTTTGTGCTGTTGCCGCCAGCGCTAACGCTTCAGCGGCACAACAAAAAGCGTGATTGTATAACGACGTAAGCCAAACGGAATTTTCGTTAAGATTATTGTTCTTTATATCGTTCCAATATTCCCATAAAAATACTTTCGCCGTATCCAATTCATTCCGCGTCTTTTCTATACGTTCTTTGATCACCGCGTATGCTTCATGCGGAGAACTAAATTCCGGATATGCCGCATCCGTCTTTTCTAATGCCGCTTCGGCACGACGCACAATCGATGTAAGTAATTCATTCATATGTTTATTCTTGAGTTTTCAGGCATTCAAAAACATGGTTTTCAATAACATCTTTAGGCGTGCCCGTGTCCTCTGCAATCTTTTCTACAATGCCGTTAAAAATTGTACGCAAACCCATCATGATATGCGGATAGATGCCATTTATTTCCAGTCTCCCTTTTAGGTTATTCTCCGTAGAATAGTCTACGATCCATTTAATAAATATATCCGGAGCGTAGTTTACGTCCCATTTGATACATATCTTCTCGTTGTTAACATTCTTCTTCATGTATCTTTACCTCCTATTTATCTTCTTCATCTTTTTTTAATCCATGAGTGCCTTTATATCCGTTTGCGTTATACCCATACTGATGAGCAATAGCGTGCAATACCCGATTATGTCCGCAACATCGTTTACACGAGGTGTATCCTCCGTATTTGCTTTTATCCGGCTGAGCTTATCATCGAGCCGAATCAAGATCGCGTTGCGAGCGTCGCCTTTGTAAAAAATCTTTTTAGGGTTGATTGCCGAATCGCCGTACTTCTCATTTTTATACAACAGTAAATCCCTTATTGCTTCTGTGAGTTCGGTGATCTTTTGTTGTGTTGAAATATTCTCTGTATTCATTTTTCAATCTCCGTTTTGTGTACAGATACCGACAAATAGTCCATTGTGCTTCTCCAAAAATAGTATTGCTGTTCCCGTTCTGCATTCATGGGCAAATACATTACCGCCTTCTTTTTTGCATACCTCTCCGCTTGTCCGATGATTACCGCGTAGGTTTACGATGTATATTGCCTGAAACTCCAACTCAACCCGTTTTCTAAAGCCGTCAAACGAATTAGCGCCAAGAAAACTGTTGTTTATGATATACGCAATAACACCGCGCTCTAAAACGTCGCTTGCCCAACGGATTGAACGTACATACCCGTCATAAAGCGCTTGTCGGCACGTCGCACTTCCGCTGTATGTTTCACGAATACGCCTATCGATTTCTGCATCCTCCGTACACTTCCCATAGGGCGGGTTGCCGATAATCAAATTGAACCCGCACGGACGTGTTTTGAAAGTATCGACGCACTGAATATCAACGCGCCCGCCGTATACATCTCTTGTCTTTTCATATTGCTCGCGCCGAATTTCATACGCTGAAATATGTCCGACATCGTGCGACAAGAGCGATTCTAAAAACACCCCGTCGCCCGTAAACGGATCCAACGCTTTTATTTCTTGCAATGTAACGCCGCTTTTTTCAAGTAAATCAATGGAGCTTCGCACCATAAAATCGACAAGAATTTTATCCGTGTGCGCTACACCATACTTTTTTACTTCGTTTGTCACTGTACCGATAAATATTTCATTGCTTTATTCCTTGTCCTCCTTTATCCTCTGTATCTCAAAATTGTCCGGCCTATATTCATATCTTTACCTTCTGTTATCTAGTAAAAATTATAAGAAAAACAAAAAGGATTAAAAAAAGACATAAAGTAGTATCAATACTTGCCATGTGTTTATTCATGTTTGCCATTATATGTTTTTCATTCTCGTTGTTATCTGTTATATATTTTTCATCCTCATTGTTATCTTTATCTGTATCATCGCTATTGGTACCATTGTCGGTATCACAGGTGTTATCGCTCTTCTTTGTTTTTAAATGAGAACCTTTTATAATAATTATTAAAAAGCATACAACATCAACAAAGAGAATAGTGCCCAAGAAAAACGGATGGTCTAAAATAAAACCTAAAACAACCGTGTAAGGATCGGACATATCCATTGTTTTTACTCCTTTTTATTTTCGAACGTCAGAATCCGAAAGCAAGCTGCTTCTGATCCGTGTATTTCCGCCAAATATCGTCGGCAAGCGTTTTTGTCTTGCCGTTTATCATGAGATACATTTGTGCGCTCCTCGTGATTCCTGCCATCGTTGCGTACTCGGTACGCCCCCGTTGCGGTGCACTTTTGTACTCAATGGGATTTTCCGTGCTATGATCCGAATAGGTAAATAATGCCAAAAAGCAATTTTCATGCTGTGTAATGACTACCGTAAGCGTTTCACAACCGTAGCGTGTGCCTTCCGTTCTTTCTTCGTATTTCATTCTTTATACTCCATCATCTATTCGTTTTGCGGCTTTGGGTTTCAAAATCGTATTTTTTCCCACAGAACGGACAGTATGAATAAAAAATATAACTTTTTGTTGGCTCACAAAAATCGCCGTTCTTATTTCTCTTTCGATAGCTGTAACAGCAGACCATAAATTGATCCGTAGGAATCAAAGAGTCCTTGTCAAAACGGGGGCGATAAAACATTCCTTCCATCTCTATTTCAGCATTACCGTGCTCTCTGTTTATGAGCTCGTATGCTTCTTTTGCGCAATTACACATTTATTTCTCCTTCGGTAAATTCATAATTTCAATCTCGCATGGACTTTTATCATTTATGGAGTTATTTCTCTTCCAATCGGCATAAACTCATTTGCATCCTCATATCCGCTTCGCATTGCTATATGATAAGCGCCGTCATCACTAAACTTAATTCCGCTGCGACTGTAGTACAGCGTATAGTCATCGTC
>ERZ773042.593-NODE-593-length-24583-cov-5.708293_pt1 | contig 24583 bp, 19 predicted proteins | sample MGYA00511664_ERZ773042 | MGnify/ENA primary metagenome ERZ773042 (study PRJEB29015, sample SAMEA2737984) | human oral metagenome | biome: human oral; feature: human-associated habitat; material: dental | place: China | collected 2036 ... | reverse complement strand
AGAGTTAGAAGCGTGTTTTCCTCCAAAACATAAAAAAGACTTTGTGGTAGAAGATTTACCTGAAGATTTATATGAAGCCGCTTATTATTTCTTGTTATTAAATGCAATTCGTGATTATAGAGGTGACCTTACAGAACATAGGTCTATGATGGTACATATAAGCCTTTATACCAATGTTCAAAATCAGATACAAGAAATACTGAATGAGTGGTTAGATCAGGTGAAATCGGATGTTCGAAACTACGCTAAATTACCACTTTCTCAAAGTGAAAAAATAAAAAATATAAAGGCGATGCATGTTGTTTGGGACAAATATCATTTGAGTGAGATTGTTGAAATAAAATGGGAAGACATGCTAAAAAAATATTTGCACAAGGCAATTTCTCCTATTGAAGTTCGTGCAGTGAATATGAAAACTGGTGCATCAAGTTTAGATTATTTTAATCATAAGAATGATGGTTTGCGTGTAATTGCTGTAGGTGGAAATAGTATGTCGCGAGGTTTGACCTTAGAGGGTCTTGGCGTAACATATTTTCATCGAAATACAAAGATGTACGATACTTTGTTACAAATGGGGCGTTGGTTTGGATATAGACCAAATTACGAAGATGTTGCAAAGGTATGGATGACACCAGAGGCTATCGATTGGTACGGACAAATTACTAGAGCTACAGCTGAACTTAAGGAAGAAATCTCGAAAATGAGAAATGCAAATCAAACTCCTAGAGATTTTGGTCTGAAAGTTCGACAAGATCCTGGCGCATTAATTGTGACTGCGCGAAACAAGATGCGTACAGCAACTGATTTGACATGTCCTGTTACAGTGTCTGGCAATTTACTTGAGACACCTAGATTAAAGGCATCTAAAAATATCTTGACTTCAAATATAATTATATAATATAATTTAAACGATATTGCAAATCAATATATATATAAATTTGGAGGGTTATATGAAGAAAAAATTTACAGCAGTTGTTTTAAGTATTTCAATGTGCTTAATTCCAATCAGTCAGATGCAAGTTGTAAATGCAAAAACGACAACACAGGAACAAAAAGATGATATTTCTTTAAAATTTATTAGAGGTAAACTGGGAAGTAGTGATAAATATGAAATTACACCTAAAGATAAATTAAAAGAAATAGCCAAAATTTTTGTAGAAAATAATGAATACGAAAAAAAAGATTATAAAGCTGCAGTATTCGGAAAAGCATTTTATTTAGATTTATCTAATAACTTTTTATATCTAGGACAGGATCCAAAGGATAATGAAGTAATAAAAATTGAGTTTAAGGATAAAAGTAGTATTTCATTTAAGAAAGTTGGAAGTAATTTTGTTAAAGTGGAAGAAAAAAATAACGAAACTCCTTCTACACCAAATGAAAATCCTAATAACAATGAACAAAAAGATTTTTCATTAAAAGCAATTAATGAATCATTTTTTGAAAATAAATATTCTATTGAACCTAAAGATAAGATTGGGAAGATTAAGCAAATATTCTTAAATAATAAAGAGTATAGAAAAACAAGTAGTAAGGCTGCAGTTTTTGGAGAAAATTATTTTATAGATGAAGCAAATAAAGTTTTATATCTTGGACAAAAAGTGCCGGACGGACATATAGTTAAATTTGTTTTTGACGATAATTCTTCAGTTTCTTTTGAGAGAAAGGGAAAAGAATTTGTTAAGAAAGAGAGTAATTATTCTAAAAAATATCATTTAAGAATAGTTGGTTCTTTTGAAGCTGCAATTATAGGTCAACAAAAATATGACGCTGTTTCCTCTGCTACCGGTGGTGGAGTAAATTCAAATAAAAATAGTAATGTAAAATTACAAATTGCTTATACAGATAAAGAAACTCCTTCTGATTCAGATTTTAAGGATGCAAAAGATGTAGCAAATGATTTGCAATTAGAAGCAAAAATTATTTCTGGTGATTCCGGTATGCAAGCAAAATATTCAAAAATGGACAATAGTGTTAAATTATCTGGAATTCCTTCTAAAAAAGGAACTTATAAAGTTTTTGTACAATCAAAAGATGGAAAATTAAAATCAAATGAATTAGATTTTGAAGTATTTGATTCAAATGAAGTTACTCTTGAAGAAAGATTGGTTGAGAGTGAATTTAGAGCCTTAAAAAATCCTGAAACAAAAAAAGAATGGGATATGAAGCCTTGGGTAATCAAAAAGTTTGGAAAAGATAAGGAAGAAGTAACAGTTCCGAAAAATTTAAAACTTTGGTTCGGTTCAAGGGAAAGTGGAAAGTATTCAGAACTAGGCTATCCGATTGACGAAAACAAACCTACTACTCAAACTTTAGTTGTAACAGGAGAACTTTACCTTATAAATATGAAAATTTTAAGTTCTGTAAATATCGTAGTAAAAGACGGTGGTAAACTTAATCTTTCAGATTCATCACTATATGGTAAAATAACTGTTGAAAATGGTGGAACTCTTGAAGTGAATTATGATGATTATCATAAGAGTTTTGCAAGCGGATCTTCTATAAATGGTCAAATAATTTTAAAAGATGGTGCAACATTACAAAACTCTGTTATTTATTCAAATGCCAATTATTTAACTGATGGAAAAAATGCAAAACATATACAAAATCCAGTTGTCAGTGTTCAAGGTAATGCAACTATAAAAGGTAATGTATTTATACGTGGAGACGAAGCTCCTACAGGTGAACAATATAAAGGGCAAGGAGCAATGGAGATTGCAAAAGGTAAAACATTAACTATTGAAAAAGATGCAAAACTTGGACTTTTTGCAGGTGGTCGCTATGCTCTTACAAGTAATGGAGGAGACGCTTTAAAGTTAGAGGGAACGGTAACAGGAAAAGGAACTTTAATTGCTGTTGGAGGAAATGGTAGATTTTCGGGCAAAGGTGGAAATGGAGTTTCAGGTAATGGAACAATCTCTGTTGACAATGCATATTTGCGTGGCGGAAATAGTTATATGAGTAAAAATGAAGGTGGAAAAGCTGTTCTTGATTCAATAACTATTGAAAAAAATACTAAAGGTTACACAATAGACGGTAAAAATTCTACAAATTCAGTTGAAAATGCTAAACTTCAAAACGAAGCACCTAATTGGAATGGATATACTGCTCCAAGTAAAGAATTATTAGATAAATTAAGTACAGAAAATGCTCCGTCAATTGTTGGAGAAAGAGAAAAAGAAAAATTTGAAAAAGAGTTAGAGAACATTAAAAACAATCTTGAAAAAATAGAAAAAGAATTTGAAAACATTAAACAAGAATATAAAAAATCAAATATTGATGTAGAAAATGCTAAACAAGAACTTGAAAAAGTTAAACAAGAACTTGAAAAATCTCAACAAGAATTAGAAAAAATTAAACAATCTGATAGTGAAAAACAAAATGAAGTTGATGAACTTAGTAAAAAAATAAAAGAACTTAAAGATAAAGTAAATTCTTTTAAAGCTGAACTAGAAAAAGTAAATAACAACTCAACTGATGATAATAACAACCAAAACAATAATACTCCTAAGTTAATTAAATTTTTGTATGGTGAAAATCAAACTGTTACTAAAAATGATGACAATAAATTATACTTTAGATTAGATGAAGATGTTAAAAACTTCGAAAATGTATTATTAGATGGAAAAGTTGTTGATTCATCAATGTATAATGTAAAATCAGGTAGTACAATTATTGAGTTTACTCAAGAATTTAAAAATTCTTTAGCAAATGGAAATCATAATCTTGAGTTTAAATTTAAAAATGGATATGCAAATACAAATATTCTTGTATTAGCTAATAACAATGAAGATAAAAATAATAATAAGGAAGACAAAAATAATAACAATGTAGTAGATAATAAAAAATTAAAAAATACAAATAAAAACAATCTTCCAAAGACTAACATTTCAAATTCAACTATGTTATTAGCAATAACAAGTTTAGCTGGTTTTCTTTATTCAAAAAAGAAAAATAAATAGACAATAAAATACGAATATATTTCGATGAAAATCCCTAAATACTTATAAAAGATTTAGGGATTTTTTATGTTGGAAAGAGATTAGAATTAATAAAAGCAAATAAGCAGGCAGTAAATTTTGAAAAAATAGTAATTGGAGATAGCTAGGGAGATCTACTACTATCAAAATACAGTTAATGAAGTTCAAGAAATTGCTTATGATATTAAATTCGGAATACATGAGATTATTATCAGTAATCATTTATGGGGTTAAAAATATACTAAGTAAAAGATAATATAATCTTTAAATAACAATATTATTACTTAATGACATAAAAAAACAGATAGAAACTAAAATTATCTGTTTTTTTTCCATTTTTCTATTAATTTTCTTAAATCTATTGTTAAATGCTTATGTTTTGTGTTACAATTACTATACATCTCATTGAGGTTCCTTTCTTTAGTTTTTGGTTTAACTATATTTTACCTCTTTGAGATGTTTTTTTCTATATGTGGCTAACTTAATTTTACAATATACGATAATTCGGGATTTATGAAATTTACTTAAAATTTGGAACAAAAGGTAGACTTTTTGTTACATATATGATATACTCAATTTTGATTAAAAATAGAGACATTTCTAACTTAAAAATAAGATAATCTTAGTGTAACAAAAAGTCTGAAATATTATACAGGAAAAAATGTTACATATAAAGATTTGGTTATTTTATCATAATTTAATTTGAAATGTAGAGTAGGAAAGGAGCATTATATGAAAGAAAATTCTAATAAGAGAATGTTGTCTTTATTGTTAGTATTTTTTATGTTATTAAATTTGTTTGTGCCTATTATTGGTGTACATGCAGAAAATACTTATACGAATAAAGATAAAAATGTAGAAAAAACTGTAACTAGCAGTAAAACTGAAACTGATTCAAATTCTATCAAAAAAGAATCAATCAAAGAAGCTGATGATTCAAATGCTGAAAAGAGCAAAAAAATTAAAGAGAGTGATGATTCAAACAGTGAGAATGGCAAATCAATCAGCGAGATTGATAAGCTAAATACAGAAAAAAGTAAATTAGGTAAAGAAGATAAGTTGAAACCTGAAGGTTTGAAGTCTTCAAGTCGTTTATCAGATCAAATTGAAAATCTTAAAGTGGAACTTAAGTATAAGTCACAAACACAATATTATACGATTGACCAGATAAGCACAAGTATTCATATTGATGCTTCAGGAATTACTGGAGAAATTGATGGAATGTATATGGATATTGAACTTCCGACTAAGGAATACAAAAATGAAGGATGGAGTAATTCAGCAGATAAATATGTTGATAATTTTTCATTACCCTCATTATCAGAAGTAAAATTCATAAAAAATGCTGAAAAAATTAATGGTTCGAATTCTACAATTTACAGAGTCCATTTCAATAAAATTGATTCAACAACTGTTTTGGAGTTACCATATATTTTCAGTTTTACAGACGGATTAGTTCCTTCTGATTATAAATTACAACCGAAGGTTAAATTCTACAATAGTCAAGGAACTATGATTAAAGAATTAAAGGATCAGGAATATACACCTAAGTATCCCAATTATTTGTCAAAAAAATTAATTGCAGGCGATGCAGGCAATGGTCAAACGGTATATGGCGGATTATCAAATCCTAATGATAAAAATAGAGTAAGTGCTGATAAAACAGAACCTGTTCCGTTTACATTTAGCTTTCTTAAAGATCCGAATACACCAAGGTCGACAGAGAGAAAATTGGATACTATTGTGATTAAAGATGTTCTGCCGACATATGAAAATAGTAAGGGAGAAACCGTAAGGGCAAAATTCGATCCATCAATTAATCCTGGCTGGACAGATAATCATGACGGTACTATAAGCTATACTTACAAAGTTACATCACAAGACAGTGAACACAACAAGTTAAATGAAAAAGTAATTTTATATTTATCTTTTCCGGATGCAAAATTTAAGGAAGGGAAGCAAAATATTTCTTTCAAAAATAAAGTTGAAATGACAGGAATACCGTATAATAAAGCAAATAATGAGAAGTATGAGTCTAAAAGTGAAATAGATTTCAACATTACAGCTGATGATTTTTCCGGTATGGGAATTTTGGCAAAAAGAGTCGGATGGGGACAAAGTTCGATTCCTTTTGATAAATATGGATTATGGTCTGAAAATGTCAAGTATGATGTAAAGATAGCAAATAAATTTTCTAAACCGATAAAAGAAATTGTATTGGTAGAAGATGCTAAAGATTTTGATCCCAGACTCTATGTTAGATCAATAGAAGGAGTTTTCGAGAGAGCTCCTGCAGTTAAGCCTTTAACTGAGCATGTAGAAATCAGAGCTTATAAAGAAGATGGCGGATATGACATATTTAAGCCTGGAGATGCTGTCAATTCAAAAACAGAAGCTGAACTTGCAGATACTGCAAATAGGGTAATCCATGGTGAAATTCCTATAGAAAATACAAAACCTGCAAAAGTTGTATATAATAAAATATCCATTGTTATTAAAGATTATGAGTTACCTCCAGGTGGAGTAATAGATTTTTCCGTATATATGGGATTTAAAGATCCTTTTAATTTAAAATATTCAGATAAAAAGGATATACTAAATACTATATCTCTTAATGCTAAGAGAGTTTTATGGGATAATACTGAAAGTGATATTCAAGTAAAAGACAGTGCAAGTACAGGATTTACCCCATTAAAGGAAGAAGCAGGACTTCATAAAGGGACGATTAATAATAATACGGGAATTGAAGGAGAAGAAGTAAGATTCTGGATAACTGCCGAATTGAATAAAATGTCTAAAGGAAGATATCTAAAAAATCCTACAATGATTGATTTACTTCCGGAAGGATTAAGTGCAACTTCAGATACAACTGTTTCCGGAGTTTATAATACTCAATCACTTATTCAAAAGTGGGAAATTATTAAAAATTATAATAATACCGGCAGAGATGCAATAAAAATTGAATTTAAGTCTGATCTTTTAGCAAATTTACAAGGTGGAAATGATAAAAAAACAGATTTTAATATTGTTATAGAAAAGGTAAAAATTAATAAAAATATTATTTCAAGTAAAGCTGAAACAGAAGACAATAATAATGATAATGAAGTGTATTTTTCCTATGGAGATAGCGGATTTCCGGAAGAGGTAGAATCAGCACAAAAGGTAAAGGATATTTTAGATATTAATCAAAATAAACGAACTGACGATTTTGTTTTAAAATCTAAATCAAAAGTATTAGGAACTGTTGTTGATAGTATTCAATCAAGGAAATATATAAGAAGTTTGGAACCTGATGAAGGACAGACAGGTCTAAATTACAATAGGACATTTGTAGATGAAATTACTACAAAGTTTTCTGATGATAGTGGAGTATCAGGACGATTTCAATATAAATTAAGTGTTAGAAATTATTTTAATTCAGACTTAAGGAAATTGGAAATTTATGATGTTTTGCCCAACGATAAAGATATTAGAGGTAGTAAATTTAGAAATATTTTACAGAGCCCTGTATTAATTAAGCTGAAAGGTGTGGACAAAACAAATGATTTCAACATTTATTATCGTACAGATACTTATCCATCAGATAATGTACAAAGTGAAATGTCAAGTGATAAGTGGACACTTACACCTTCAAATTATAATGATGTAACGGCTATAAAAATCGTAAGTAAAAATGGTACAGTTATTCCTCCTTATACAATTCTTGATATATTTTTAGAGATGAAAGCACCTTTATACAATGAAAATTTAAGTGGAAAAAGTTCTGTTAATAATTTTAAAGTAAAGTACAATGATGGTTCAGATTTCGGTACATCCAATAATGTAAAAAACAAGTTGGAAGAACGTACGAAAGTAGTCGTAAGTAAAGAGTGGGAAGATGATTATAAAGGTAGTATGGTATCAAGTTTAGATATTCCTTTTGCAGGAAAAAATTTATTAGATAGTTATGGAATACCTATTCCGGCTCCGGTAAACAGTATTGAAGTAGAATTGTATGCGGATGGTGTATCCACAGGAATCAAAAAAGAATTAAATGATAGAAATGGCTGGAAAGCAGTTTTTGATAACTTACCAGTATCCAAAACTTTAGGTGGAAAGCCTATTGAGTACACAGTAAAAGAAGTAGGAGGAGAGACAGGAAGTATAAAAATTGATGGAAGTTGGTATAAAATTGTAATTGAAGGAAGCATGAAAGAGGGCTTTAAGATAACAAATAAAAAGCTACCACCGTTGACACCGTTAATTCCACCAACAAGAGATATCAAAGTTAAAAAGGAATGGAAAGACGGTAAAGGAAATGCTTTAGATGCTCCTGTAGAAAAGATAGAAGTTGAATTATACAAAGACGGAACAGCTACAGGAATCAAGAAGGAATTAAACAAAGACAATAACTGGACAGCTACATTTGAAAAATTACCTGTTTCAGCAACTTTAGGGGGAACAAATCATAACTATACAGTTAAAGAAGTTGGAGAAAGCGGTTCAGCAATTCAACTAAATAACAAATGGTATGGAGTTGCTTATGCCGGTACAATGAAAGACGGCTTTACAATAACAAACAAAGAAAAGTTGCCATGGACACCGATGATACCGCCGACAAGAGATATTAAAGTAACAAAAGAGTGGAAAAACTTTTCAGGAACTGATACAGAAGCACCTGTTGAAAAGATAGAAGTTGAATTGTACAAAGACGGAGTTGCTACAGGAAAGAAAGTAGAACTTACAAAAGCAAATAATTGGACAGCTACATTTGAAAAACTTGAAGTGGCAGATAAACTTGGAAGTACAAACTACTATCAATACACAGTTAAGGAAGTTGGAGAAAGTGAAAATGCTATTAAATTTGGTAGTAATTCATACAATGTAAGTTACAGCGGAAGTATGAAAGATGGTTTCACTATCATTAACCGAAAGGGAGAAATTCCAAAACCGCTTAACCCTAGCACAAAACTACCTAAAACAGGAAGTACAAGTGACTTATCTCTATACACTTACTGCATACTAACATCAGTAACATTATTGGGATTAATCGTTTATAGACGAAAAAATATACTAAGTAAATGATAATATAATCTGTAAATAGATTAGAAATCAAACAAACAATGAAAGCAGATAGGAAATAAAACTATCTGCTTTTTTTATAAAATTTTCGTACTAGTATGAATATGCCTTTTTGTGATATAATAACTATAAAATAATTAAAAATTTGGAGGAAATTATGACGAAAGAAGAACGTGCTGAAAAATGGTTTAAGAATATTCCAAATTCAGAAAATATAAATATGGAGAAGAAAGTTGAAATATGTAATGTTGTGGCAAGATGGACAGCTATTATATTTATAGGATTAGTTCTAGTAGAGTTTGTTTTGTTATCAATGGTAAATAATGGATCAATTTTAAATTATTTTGCTGATACTTTGAACGGAATGAGCAAAAATTTACACGGGAGAGGTCAATATAAAACTTTAGCTATTGCAGGGGTTGCTTTTTCTTTACCTCTTATAATTTTACCTCTAATTGTCGCTATTACTTTTAAAAATAAATATATAAAATCTAAAGCAGAAAATAATTTGTATAGAAAATAAAAATTATCACAAGTTGAGGTTTTATATGAATATTATATTTGAAAGAGGATTAAGTAAAGAAAATGCTACTCTATTATGTCAATGGTCAAATGATAGAGGAGAGGCTTTTCAAGAACAATGGATGGGACTAAAAATTTCATATCCATTGACTTATGATAAAATTAGAGAAATGGAAAATGTATTTTCTATATTTGATGAAGATGAATTTTTGGGAATGATTCAGCAAATAAGAATTGAAAAAGATAATATACATATAGGTAGATTTATGATAAATCCCAAAAAGCAAGGAATGGGTTTTGGAAAAGAGGCAATAAGAGGTTTTATAGATTTGATTTTTAAAGATGAAAGTATAAAAAGTATTTCTTTAAATGTTTTTGATTCTAATAAAAATGCAAAAAATCTTTATACTAAAGTTGGTTTTGAAATTGATGAAGTTATTGAAACGCCAAAACTTAAGTATATAATGAAAAAATATAGATAAATTTTATTGTGAAACTTTTTTAACAGCAATTCAAAAGATTTGCTGTTTTTATTTGTCAAAATTAAATTTTCAACGCATTTATTTATAATCGGAAATATGGTATAATAAAAGTGTCTTTATACCTTAAGATAAAGATAATTTTGTTACAAGACATTAAAGAATAATTTATTAGAGAATGTTATTGATATAGAGGTATAATATGCAAAATAAAAAAATATTTTTATATTATTTTTTGACTGTAGGAATGGTTATGTTTCCTATTCTCAATTTATTGAGTTTTATTCCTATGGTAATTTTATACAAGAAATCGAACTTTAGAACTTATATTTTATCAGCAGGAATGTTTTTTGTATTGTCATTATTTATTTTAGGAAATTTCACTTCACTTATCCCTGTATTTATTTCTTTTATAATTATAAAAGGGATGGATAGCAGTACAGACAGTTATAAAGTTCTGCTTGGAAGCGCACTGGTTATGACTGTTTTACTTGTAAGTGATTTTATGATTTTAAAAGTAAATGCGAAGTCTTATGAATTATTGATAAATAATATGACTGAATTTTTTAATAATTTTGAAAATTATAAAGAGATTTTGAATATAAAAAATGCAGAAGATTTTATTAATAAAATGTCAAATATTTATCCTTCATCTTCTTTTATAATTTCTTATGTATTCTGTGCTATAGGATATTTATTTTTATCTAAAAGAATTTATAAAATTGATAGGGATTCAGATAATATTATAATACCATTCGATATTAAATTTTTGTTTTTCAGCATAGCGGTTATAACTGTAATGATTTTTGTAAATATCAATGGTGTAAAAAATTTTTATGAAGTTTATTTGATTTGCTTAAATTTACTTATAGCATTTGTAGGAATAATGACAATTCAAGGTTTTATAAAGTCTAATGTATTTTTAAGTGCAAGGATGAATAAAATAGTGGCAAATATATTCAGTTTTATTTCAATATTTTTTGCTATTATTTATGTAGTTTATTTTATTTATGGAATTTATAGTTCAGTTAAGCGAGGTGTGAAATGGGAAAAAAATTAATTAAATTATCAGATTTTTATGTTTTATTTTTATTTATGGTTTTAATCTCTGCTTTTGTGCTTTATTTTCAATTTATATTTGGAATTGTGTCCTTTATACTAACTTTTATTTCATTTATTTTAGTTTTGTATTATATAAAGAATAAAAATATTGAATATGAAGAAGATATAAGGAAGTACAAAGATTCATTGGATAATATTGCCAGTGAGGTGGTTTACAAAATGCCTTTCCCTGTTGCTGTACTTAACAACAAAGGTAGAGTTAAATGGTACAGTCCGGAATTTTCAGAACTTTTTTCAGGAAGTGATATTATTGGGATTGATATTAATTCGGAAATTTCAAGTTTTAATATTACTGAAGTTTTGAAAAAAGGTTATGGGAAAGTAAATTGGGAAACGAAAAAGTTTAATTATTTAGTTTATTATAATGTAGTAAAAGACGAGGATAATGGGGATGTTAATGTAATTATTTATTTAATAGACAACCTGGCATATTCAAAACTTAAAAAGCAATATGAAGAAGAAACTTTAAATTCTATTGTGATATACATTGATAATTACGAAGACGTTAGAAACAATGTCAAAGAAGACTTTAAAGCTATATTAATTGCTGAAATGGATAAAATTATTATAAATTATTTTTCAAGTTTAGGTGCAATTATTAGAAAGTATGATTCGGGAAAATATATTGTTATATCAAATGATATAATTTTACAAAAGATTAAACATGATAAATTCAGTATTATTGAAAAATTAAAAGCAATAGAGATTTCCGGTAATATAAAACCGACTTTAAGTATCGGTATAGGTCTTGGCGGAAAAAATCCTTTTGAAAAATATAAAGAAGCTCAAACTGCTCTTGATATGGCTTTAGGTCGTGGAGGAGCACAAATTGTTTTCAAAAATGGAGAAGATTTGGACTTTTATGGTGGAAAAAATAATAAAGGTGTTGAAAGAAATAAAGTAAAGGCGAGAGTTATTTCTCAAGCACTTGAAAACATAATAAGAGAATCTTCAGAAGTTTTTGTAATGGGACATAAAAATCCGGATATGGATTGTTTTGGAGCGGCACTTGGCGTTATGGCAATTTGTAAAGAATTGAAAAAAGATTGTTATATGGTTTTAGAAGACGTTCCCGTTACAATTAGAAATATTTATGATAGAGTTAGAGTGGGAGAACCTGATTATGTAGATATGATGATTCCTCCGGAAAAAGCGTATGATATTTGTAGAGATACAAGCTCGGTTATATTGGTAGATAATTCTAGAACACTCTCAACGGAAGCACCATATCTGTTAGATGTTACTTCAAAAATTGTTGTAATTGATCATCACAGAATAGGAAAAGATTTTGTTGAAAATCCAATGTTGACTTATCTTGAACCTTATGCATCATCTGCCTGTGAACTCGTAACTGAAATAATTTATTATATGTTTGAAAAAATTGATTTGGATAAATTAATTGCAGAATCTTTACTTGCAGGGATTGTCGTAGATACAAAAAATTTCTATTATCAAACAGGAGTAAGGACTTTTGAAATGGCATCCTATTTGAAGAGATTTGGAGCGGATAGTATTGCAGTAAAACAACTTTTTAAAGATAATTTCAATACAATAAAATTAAAATCAAATGTTTTATCAAATGCAATTTCATATAGAAATTATATTTGTATTGGAGTCTTTCCGGAAGAAATTGAGGAGTCTATGTTGATTGCCGCACAGGCTGCTGATGAATTGCTTGGGGTTTTGGATATAGAATGCAGTTTTGTTTTAACTATTGTTTCAGGTCAAATCCACATAAGCGGAAGAAGTCTCGGTAAAATTTCAGTTCAATTAATTTTAGAAAAACTTGGTGGTGGTGGACATTACACTTCAGCAGGAGCAAGGCTTGATTGTTCGATGGAAGAAGCAATAGAGAAATTGAAGAAAGCTATAGATGAATATTTATTGGAGGAAGGTATAGATGAAAGTAATTTTAATTAAAGATGTAAAAAGTTTTGGAAAAGCGGGAGAACTCGTTAATGCGAAGACCGGGTATGCAAGAAACTTTTTAATTCCAAACGGATTAGCTAAAGAAGCAACTAAGGAAAATCTTGAAATTTGGGAAAAAGAACAAGCTGAATTAAAGAGAATTGAAGCTGAAAATATAAAAAATGCAAAAGAATTAAAAGAAACTTTAGAAAAATTGGAAGTAGTTATAAAGACTAAAACAGGAAACGGAGATAAACTTTTCGGCTCAATAACTTCTCAAGATATTAGTGATGCTTTAAAAAAACAACATAAAATAGAAATTGATAAAAGAAAAATAGAATTAAAAGAAAATATAAAATCACTTTGCACTTTGACAGTTCCTGTAAGGGTATATCCTGAAATAGTCGCAACTGTTAAGGTTTCTATTGAAAAGGAGTAATTTATGCATAATATTTACGACTTGGAAGCTGAAAAATGCGTCTTGTCGATAATGATTACAGAGCCAAATAAAAGAGAATATGTTTTTGAAAAATTAAAAAGAAAAGATTTTTATTTAGGTTGGCATAAAGATATATTCAGTGCAATCTTGGAATTATCAAGAGAAAATACGAACGTAGATCCGATTACAGTAATTAATAAAATGGAAGCAATGGGCTTTGATACGGAATCTAATAACGGTATTGTTGGAGTTGTTGAAATTGTAAATGCCGTTGCTTTTCCTTCAAATATTGAAAATTATTGTAAGATTGTAAAGGATAAATCAGATACGAGAAATTTACTTTTTATTCTTGACAATATAAAAGATAGAGCATACAAAAATGAAGATTATGACAAAGTTTTAGAGTCTATTGAAGGACAAATTTTTGAATTATCACAAAACGAAAATAGAACAGGACTTACACATATAAAAGATACTCTTACAGAGCTTATCGAGATACTTGATGATAGAAGTAAAAACAAAGGTTCGGTAACCGGAATTCCTACAGGTTTTTCAGATTTGGACAGAATTCTGCTTGGAATGCAAAGAAAAGATTTGATTTTACTTGCTGCAAGACCGTCTGTAGGGAAAACAGCTTTGGCTGTAAATATTGCCTTAAATGCTGCAAAAAGTGGAAGTAAAGTTGCAATATTTTCTTTGGAAATGAGTAAAACGCAATTGGCACAAAGAATGTTAAGCTCTCTTTCACTAGTCAATTTAAAACAATTAATTAGCGGAGATATAACTGAATGGGAAGATATCTTTGAAGCGAGTTCTATTATAGCTGGAAATTCAATTTATATGGATGATACCGCAGGAATTTCCATAACGGAGCTTAGGAGTAAATGTAGAAGACTTAAGGCTGATAGCGGTCTTGATTTCATTATGATAGACTATTTACAACTTATGACTTCTGAAGGCAGAAATGAAAATAGACAACAAGAAATATCTACTATTTCAAGAAATTTAAAAGCATTGGCTAAAGAGTTGGACGTTCCTATTTTGGCATTGAGTCAGTTATCTCGTGATAGCGAAAAAAGTGGTAGAAAGCCAAAACTTAGTGACCTAAGAGAATCAGGAGCAATTGAACAGGATGCTGACGTTGTAATTTTACTTTATAGAGAAGATTACCAAAATGAAGAAGCGGAAGTTAAAAACCAAATAGAATTGATTATAGCAAAACATAGAAACGGAGAAACAGGAAGTGTTGAACTTAACTTTATTAAGGAGTGTACAAGATTTGTAGATCTTCAAACTGAAAGAGACAAGGAGCTTTTTAATGGATAATTTTTTAATTGAAGATGATGATATTAAGATTAAAAAATTTGAAAAGAGTTATTTTAAGTACTTCAAAAATTTTTCCCCTTATGATGATATATTACTAACTGATTATAATCTTTGTTTTTTGACTGAATCGGAGATTAAAAATTGGGAAAAGAGAATAAAGTCAAAAAAGAATAATTATTTTGCGGTTTTTTTTAAGGATATTTTAATAGGATATATTTCTATCAGTAGGATAAGTTTTTTAAACAGTAATTTTGAACTGTCTTTATGTTTAGATGAAAAGTTTTGTTCAAAAGGATACGGTTTTAAATCGCTTAGACTGTTTTTAGAATATTATTTTGAAAATTTTGACAAGTATTCAATTTGGCTAAATGTAAATGCTTTTAATCAAAGAGCGATACATCTATATGAAAAAATCGGCTTTGAAAAAATAAGCGAATTTCTTGGAGATTTTGAAGTTCAAAAAATGCAAAAATTAAAGAGGTATGAAGAAGCGAAGGAATATTTTGAAGAAAAAAACGATATAATTTATTCCAAAATTTTCACGATGAAATTATATAGATTAAAATTTTTAGAAAGGTGGGATAGGAGTGGAAATAAGTTTTAAAAAGTCAATAATTCAACCCGGAGTAACTCCTATTGAAAATATGTTTTTGGATAACTACTTATCGATAGTTGATGAAATTTCCTTAAAAGTATATTTATTTTTATATAAAAGACTTTTTGGATCTTATAAAAGTGAATTGTCGATAAAATTCATAGCAGAAGAGCTTAAATTTTCTGAAGTTCAGGTTATGAATGCACTAAAATATTGGAAAAATAATCAACTTTTAGATTATACTCTGGATGATAAAGGGAATGTTAATAAGATTGAATTTGTAAATAATTTTGCACTCTATGCAGGAGGAGTTTACGACGATAATACAGAAGAAGAAAAAGAAAAACCGATGATTGACAATAAAGAATATTTCAAAAAAATTGAAAAAATTACAGGTTTAAGTTTAAAGCCTCATGAAATAAATGAAATTATTTCACATATTGAAGAAACGGGACATGAAATGGCATTAGTTTGTAAGGCTTATGAATATGCAAAAGACACAGGAAAAAGCATGTCCGTACAGTATGTTATCGGGATTTTAAGAGCTTGGAAAAGAGATAATAATATTTCCAATGTTGAAGATTTGAAATATTTTCTTGAAAATAAAGATAAAAATAAAATTAAAAGATATAGTAAAAAGACTAAAAAATATATTGAAAAAGAACATATTTTAACAGAAGAAGAAAAAATAGAAAAAATTAAAAACGACAATAATTCGGCAACATCAGAATTACTCGATAGGTATTGATTATGAATTTAGATGAATTAGTTTTAAAAAGCCTTAATAAGAGACCGTTATTAAGGGAAAAAATCAAAGAGGATAGAAAAAATAAAATTTATTCCTCCATTGAAAATATTGAAAATTTAATATCGAAGAGAAATAATTTAGCCACAAAAATTATGAAGTCCACACTTTTAAACTTTGATTGTTCAGAAGACAGAAAAGAATTTAAAAAATTAGAAAAAAGTATTGATGAGTTACTTGTAAAAAATGGCTTTTCGAAAGACTATTTGAATAAAATTTATGTCTGTGAAAAATGCAAAGATACAGGATACTTTAATAATTCTGTTTGTAGTTGTATAATGAGCGATTTAGTTGAGGATAGAGTTTTGGAAAGTGGCTTTTCAAATAAGAAAAGAGAACAAAATTTTGCTAATTTTGAATTTTCTCTTTTTGACGGAAACTTCGAACATGCAAATAGACTTGTAAATTCCAGAGAATATATTGAAAAACTTATATCTTTTTCAAAAGAATATTGTGATAACTTTAAAATTAAGGATTATGGAATATTCTTTTATGGAAAGAGTGGAGCCGGAAAAACTTATTTTGCATCAGCAATGGTAAATTATATGTTAGATAAGGGAAAGCGTGCTTGTTTTATAACTGCAACAGAATTTTTTGAACTTATGTCAAACTATAGTTACAGTTTTTATAGAGATAAAAAAGAATTACAGGATAGAATTGATTTTGTAAGAAATGTAAATTTTTTAGTGATTGACGACCTTGGAAATGAAATTTCTAATAAAAATAATAATAGTTTTTTAAGCTCTCTTTTAGATTATAGATTTGAAAAGGGTTTAAATACTGTAATAACTTCAAATCTCTCTGAATATGATTTAGCTGAATGTTATGACTCAAGAGTTGCGAGTAGAATAAGAGGAAATTTTAAGTTTTTTGTTTTTCCACCTTTTGACTTGAGAGAAAAAATTGGTAAAAATATAAAATTATAGGAGGTAGTTATGAAATTTAATTGGGAACAAAAGAATACAGTAAATGTTATAACGGGTGTCTTGATATTTACTATTTCAATACTTTGTTATTTTATATTTTCCAATATGAAATCCATAATTTCATATACTGCGAATATAAGATATGTTTTGATGCCCTTTATAGTAGGCGGGGCAATAGCTTATATTTTAAACTTTTTTGTAAAATTTTTTGAAAATTGTTTTTTAAGATTTGAGTTTTTTAAAAAGGTAAAATATAAATATATTAGAATGTCGGCAATAATTATAACTTATTTTATATTTTTTACATTTATAATTTTACTTTTAAAATATATTATTCCACAATTTTATTCAAATATAAAGATGTTTGTAGATAGGACTCCGATATTTATAGATATGGGAGTGGAAAAAGCAAAATATATGTTGCAAAACGTTGAGTTAAGCTCTGAAATTAGATCTTTTATCAATGGTAAATTAACGGAATTTGCAACTTTTTCAACAACATTCTTAACAGATATGATTCCTTGGGTTGCTACCTTTGCAACTAGAGTAGTATCCTTGTTTTTAAATATAATTTTAGCTATAATAATATCAGGATATTTGTTGTATGATAAAGAAAATTTTTCAAGAATTTTAAAAAAATTTATGATAGCTGTTTTTCCTGAAAAAGCAAATAGAATTACTTTTAAAATTGTAAAAAGATTTGACTATACTTTAAAATCATATCTTTTAGCTAAAGGAATTGGGGCAATAATTGTCGGAATAACTTTTTATATAATTTTGTTATTTATGAAGATTGATTATGCACTTTTGTTTGCATTTATACTCGGTTTTACAAACTTAATACCATGGTTTGGCTGTTATCTTGGAGCTATACCGATAGCAATAGTATTGCTTTTCACTTCAACTTTTAATACAGTTTTATGGTTTATGATAATCGTAATGATTGTTTCGATGATAGATGCAAATGTAATATCTCCTAGAGTTTCAGGAAAGAGTTTAGGAATAAGTTCATTTTGGGTTATTTTTGCACTTGTACTGGGAGGTAGTTTATTTGGAATTATAGGATTTTTACTTTCCGTACCGGTTTTTGTTGTCATATATACAACATTAAAGGAATATATAGAAGCGAGACTGACAAAAAAAGGATATTCCTTAAAAAATCCGGCAGAAGAGTTTGAAAAGAAAGAGGTTTAATTATGCTAGATATAAAGAGAATTAGAACTAACAAAGAAGAAGTTATCGAAAGTTTAAATTCAAGATTTGGAAATTATAATATTGATAAAGTTCTGGAGCTTGATGAAAAGAGAAGAGAAATAATTTTTGAAGTTGAAAATAAAAAAGCGAGACAAAATGAAGTTTCAAAACAAGTTCCAAAATTAAAAAAAGATGGAGTAGATGTTTCAGATCTTTTTAAGGAAATGAAAGCACTTTCAGATGAAATAAAAGAACTTGACGTTAAAGTTAAAGACTTGGACGAAGAAATCAGAAAAGAACTTCTAAGTATTCCAAATACACCAAATAAAGATATTCCAATTGGAAAAAGTGATGAAGATAATGTTGAAATCAGAAAATTTTTAGAACCTAAAAAATTTGATTTTGAAGTTAAAGCTCATTGGGATTTAGGTGTAGATTTAGATATTTTAGATTTTGAAAGAGCAGTTAAAATATCCGGTTCAAGATTTTCAGTTTTTAAGGGATTAGGTGCAAAACTTGAAAGAGCATTAATAAACTTTATGCTTGATTTACATAGTGGACAAGGCTATGAAGAAGTTGGAGTTCCTGTTTTGATTAACAGAAATTCAATGTATGGAACAGGACAACTACCTAAGTTTGAAGATGATATGTTTTATGTTCCTTCAAAGGATTTATTTTTAGCACCAACTGCTGAAGTTCCTGTTACTAATCTTTTAGCAAATGAAATTTTAGAATTTGAAAAACTTCCAACTTATTATACAGCTTTTACTTATTGTTTTAGACAAGAAGCGGGCTCCGCAGGTAGAGATACAAGAGGTTTAATCAGAAATCATCAATTTGATAAAGTTGAAATGGTTAAATTTGTAAATCCTGAAAATAGTTATGATGAATTGGAAAAACTTACAAATGATGCTGAGGAAATTTTAAAACTCTTAGAAATTCCATACAGAGTAGTTTGTTTATGTACTGGAGATATTGGTTTTACAAGTGCAAAGACTTATGATATAGAAGTTTGGATGCCAAGTTATGGAAGATATGTAGAAATTTCTTCTTGCTCAAACTTTGAAGATTTCCAAGCTAGACGCGCAAATATTAGGTATAGAGATACAGATGGCAAAGTTAAATTTGTTCATACATTGAACGGTTCAGGATTAGCTGTGGGTAGAACTTTTGCGGCTGTTTTGGAAAACTATCAAAGAGAAGATGGAAGTATAGAAATTCCATATGTTTTAAGAAAATATATGGGTTTGGATGAAATAAGAAAATAGGGGAGTATTATGAAATTTAAGAGAGCATTACTTAGTTTAGCATTAATTTTTTCAATTTGTTTTGTCGGAACTGCAAAGTCTTATGCAATATTTGGAATTGAAAAGAAAACTACTGCATCCTTAATCGGAGATGCAAAATCAGGAGCTTTGTTTGTTGCAGAAAATATAGATGAACCTTTATCAATAGCAAGTATTTCAAAACTTATGACTTATTATTTAGTTAAAGAAAAAATAGCTGAAGGTAAGCTTAAAATGGAAGATAAAGTTAAAGTATCTATAAATGCAAGCAGAGAAGAAGGTTCAAGTTTAAATTTGAAGGCAGGAGAACAAATCAGCATTAAAGATTTGCTTGATGGACTTATGGTTGTTTCCGGAAATGATTCAGCAGTTGCACTTGCAGAGGTTGTTGCTGAAAGTGAAAGTAAATTTGTAACAATGATGAATGAAAAAGCAAAGGAGCTTGGACTTCAAAATGCAACTTTTACAAATGCTTCAGGACTTACTAAAAATGGTCAGGATAATAAAATGTCAACAAGAGATATATTTACTCTTTCAAAGGCAATAATTGAAAAATATCCTGAAGTTTTAGAATATGCAAAGACTACAGTTTTAGAACAACCTTCAAGAAACTTCAAAAAAGAGAGCACGATTCCTCTAGTTGGACAAGTTGAAGGAGTTGACGGTTTAAAGACAGGACATACTGACGAAGCCGGATACTGTTTGGTTTCTACTATGAAAATAAAAAAAGGTGAAACTGAATTTAGAGTAATTTCCGTTTTGATGGGTGCAAAAACCAAAGCTGATAGAGCTCAATATATGAAAGATATGCTCAATTATGCAAAACAAAATATAGAAACCAGAAAAATTATAGATTCCGAAAAATTTGTAAAAAAAGTTGAAACAAAATCAGCAAGTCAAGGTTTTATTGAATTAGTTCCTAAAGAAAATCTTGAAAGAGCTTCAATGAAAGGTATAAATTACGAAACTGAAGTAATTGTAGATGATGTTAAATTGCCATTGAAAAAAGGGGATAAGGTTGGAGAAATAAAAATCAAGAATTCTAAAGAAGTGATTGCGACTGTTGACTTGGTAGCTAAAGAAGACTATTCAAAGGTGGGATTTGTTAGAAGAATTGGAAGATTTTTCAAAACAGTTTTTGAAGTAGTTGAAACAATTTTACCATAGAAGGTTTTAAGATATGATAAAAATCCGACTTTAAGGTCGGATTTTTTTGTAAAGAAAAGCTACTTATATGTTATCTTAATAAGTAGATCTGTTCTTAACTTTTGATATATTATTAATAGTTTAATAATTTTCAACTTTTTACTATCTCGATAAAGTTGTGTATTGTATGTTCAATGTATTAAATGATATAATAATATCGTGATGATTATTTACCATAATTTTATTGGAGGATTTATGGAAACTATTTTACAAAATATGTGTATGATTTATGATAGAGATAATGATAAAATTTTAATTTTGGATAAAGTAAAAAAATATGGCTGGGAGGGACTTACCTTTGTTGGAGGACATGTTGAAAAAGGGGAAGTCTTATATGATTCTTGCGTTAGAGAAGTTTTTGAAGAAACCGGATTAACTGTAGAAAATTTAAAATTAAAAGGAACTGTCAGCTGGATTGATGAAATTAATGACAAAAGAGAATTGGGATTTTTATATTATACAGAAGATTTTTCTGGAGAATTAATTGAAAACAATGTTGAAGGAAAACTCTTTTGGATGGGAATTGATGAGTTTAAAAATGCTGATGGAAAGAGTTATAGCATAGATAAGATATTTGATTTATATTTAGACGATAATTATACTGAATTGATGATAAAATGGGGTCGAAACGACGAAGTTGTATCTGAAATATTTTTTTAAAAAAATATAAAGTTAGGAGGTAGTTATGAATTTTATTAAGGGTATTATCTTTACAATTATTTCTGCATTTGTTTTCGGCTTTACGCCAATTCTTGCAAAACTTACGTATGACGGAGGAAACAATGCCATTACTCTTACATTTTTAAGAGCGTTATTGGGACTACCGTTTTTGTATGCAGGAATGAGAAAAAATCACACTCCTATGAAAATTACTAAAAGAGAATTTTTCCATTTTATTGTACTTTCTTTTTTAGGTATAGGAATTACCACAACAGCACTTTATGCATCATATAATTACATTTCTGTTGGAATGGCAACTACTATACATTTCATCTATCCTTGTGTTGTTTATTTTATTTGCATCTTATTTTTTAAAGAAAAAATTACTTTAAAAAAATTATCTGCACTTATTTTTTCAATGATAGGAATTGTATTGTTAGTCGATGAAGTTACCGGAGGAAGTGCTTTAGGGATATTTTTAGCTGCGTTATCAGGTGTAACTTATAGTTTATTTTTAGTATATTTGGATAAAAGCGGTTTTAAACATATGGATCCGTTCAAATGTACTCTCTACATAAGTTTATTTAATATCGTAGGACTTTTTGTGCTTGGTAAAGTTAGTGGACAACTTACTTTTGCACTTACGCCAATGGCTTGGGGACTTACAATTTTAATTTCATTTTTAACTTCAATTTTTGGAAATGCATTTTTGCAACTTGGAGTTAAGTATTGTGGAGCCACAACAGCTTCAATTTTGTGTACATTTGAACCGATAACAAGTGTAATTTTGGGTATATTCTTCCTTAATGAATCTATGACAATTTTTAAAATTATAGGTTGTGGATTGATAGTTTTAGCAGTGTTGTTATTGTCTATAAACAAAGATTTGAGAAGGAGAAGAAAATAATGAGCGCGTTTTTAGCACCGATACATTTTTGGATGTATGATAAGATTTTAATTGCACAAAAATTGACTTTTGCAGTAGAAGAAAAATTTTTAAATAAAGAAGAAAGAGACAAAGCAGAAAGTCTATTTCCTGCATTGATTTCAGAAGACTTAGAAGAAGTAATCGATCAAAGTAATATTCATGGATGGTTTCATATAGCAGTTTCAAATGTTGAAATAAGATTTGCCTATGTTATAAAAAAACTTTTAGACAAAGGAATTTCGCTTGAAGATATTAAAAAAGTTGCTTTTGAATATGGAACGACTTTTCCGAAATATGAAATTTCATCCCTACAAGATGCTTATGAATTACTAATGGACATTTTACTTGACGGACTACCTTGTGATGTTTCAATTTCTGTAATTAGAGAAGAAGAAAACGAATTGGAATTCGTACTATATAATGATATTCACAAACAATATTTTAATGAATTTGATATGGAAGCTTCTGTATATCACGAACTCAGAGAGGCTTTTGTAAATGGTCTTTTTGAAAAATATTCATTAAAATATAAAAATATTATTGATAGCAATAAGCTAATTTCAAGATAAAATGAAGATTAGAATTGATAGATTTCTTTGTCACATGGGAATTGGTTCAAGAAGTGAGATAAAGAAATATTTGAAAACTTGTCGAGTTAAGCTGAATGGAAAGTTTGAGAAGAATTCAAATACACAGGTTGACATTGAAAAAGATGAAATTTTGTTTGATGATGAAATTGTAATTTATAAGGAATTTACTTATTTGATGTTGAATAAGCCAAAGGACTTTATCAGTGCAACCTTTGATACAAAACTTCCTACTGTTTTAGACTTGCTTGAATTTCCATACTCCAATATGGAATTATTTCCAGTTGGACGACTTGACATAGATACGACAGGATTTTTGATTTTAACAAATGACGGCAAATTTTCCTACAATGTAACAAATCCAAAGAAAAAAGTAAATAAAAAATATTTTGTAACTTTAAGAGATGAAATTATAAGTGAACAAATCGAAAAACTTGAAAATGGAATTTACTTTGAAAAAGAAGATTTTACAACAGAAAATGCAAAGGTTGAAAAAATTTCAGAAAAAGAAATTAACCTTACAATTTCCGAAGGAAAATTTCATCAAGTAAAAAGAATGTTGGAATATGTGGAAAATGAAGTTGTCGAACTAAAAAGAGTGTGCATTGGAAATTTGAATTTAGACGATAGTCTTAAACTTGGAGAGTATCGAGAAATTACTAATAGTGAGTTAGAAGAAATATTTAGATAAAGTTTTGATTGTTGTCAAAACTTTTTTAAATTCCAAAAATTGGAATATATTGACTTTAAATATATTTATAGTATAATATAGGTAGAGGTGAAGATATATGATAGTTTTAAATGTTAAAATTGATAATTTATATATGTTTAAAGATTTTGAAGTAAATTTTACTTTTCCAAAAAGAGTTAGTAACTCAATATTAGAAGATGAAACTTTAAAATATGCACCAAAAATAAGATATAAAAAAGTAAATATAATTATGGGCTCAAATGCATCTGGAAAAACTACTTTTGGCAAGTTGTTATGCAATTTTGAAAATTTTTTATATTTTTTTGTTCCCTATTGTTTGACAAGAAGATTATAGTATGGTAGTATCAAAGAATTAAAAAATATTTTAGTTCAAGAATTGACTGATATTCAAGTTGAAAACGTATCATTTGAGAATGATGGGATAAATAAACAATATATTTTACTCAATAAAAATGAAAACTATGTAAATTTAGTGAATAAATTTCATACTGTGGAATTATTGATGAAAAATGAAAATCCAACTTACTTAGAAAAGATTGTTTTAGATAAATTGAAAAACATCTTTGAATTGGATCCGGTTCGTTCTTGGGGACTAATCCTCAAAGAAACACACAATGAATACGAAACTAATTACATTGCAAAGGTATTATTTTCATCTTTTTCAAAGAAGAGCTTGACTAATTCACTCAAAAAATACATCGAACATCATATTGAAGAAAAGATTGGATTTAATAATCGTGACATCGTTTATACACTCAAGTATTTCAATATTTTCTCAAAAATTAACAAAAACAATAAAGATGAATTTGAAAAACTTTTAGATTTTTGTTTTTACAACTTTGCAAAA
>ERZ773042.586-NODE-586-length-24663-cov-4.960663_pt1 | contig 24663 bp, 28 predicted proteins | sample MGYA00511664_ERZ773042 | MGnify/ENA primary metagenome ERZ773042 (study PRJEB29015, sample SAMEA2737984) | human oral metagenome | biome: human oral; feature: human-associated habitat; material: dental | place: China | collected 2036 ... | reverse complement strand
GGTGCGAAACAGAATTGTGATTATACAAGAGCGATGCTTAAAGGGGGCTGAATAAAAAAGATTTTAAACTAAATAAATTTTATGTTTGGAGCGTGCTACTACTTCGCCGATGATAGCGCTACTAGCGTAGCCTGCGTTTTTTAAATTTACAAGCGCTCGCGCCGCGTCCTTTTCCGCTACGGCAAGCAGAAGTCCGCCGCTGGTTTGTGCGTCGCAAAGCGCTATGTCCGGTTCGGAATCAATGTCCGGTACGATAAATTTTAAATTTTTATAGCTTCCGGCGGGGATCAGACCCTCATCAAGGCATCTGAGGGCGCTTTTTAAAAGCGGAATTTTGCTAGGATAAATTTTAAAACTTACCTTCTCATTTATCATCTCAAGCGCGTGTCCAAGCAGTCCAAAGCCCGTCACGTCCGTTGCGGCATGTATTTTTAAACCCGCTAGCGCGCCCACGGCATAAAAATTTAGCAAAATCATGCTCTCTACCGCGTCACGAAATTCTTCAAATTTAAGAAATTTCGCCTTAATAGCCGTAGCGATGATGCCCGTGCCTATGGGCTTTGTTAGGATCAGTAGGTCGCCTTCGCGCGCTGTATTATTACTCCAAAATTTACGCGGATTTACGCGCCCCGTGACGCTAAGCCCGTAATAAATTTCGGGAGTAGAGATAGTGTGTCCGCCCACCAAGACCCCTCCGCACTCTTTGATCTTGTCTTTACCGCCGCGCAGAATTTCGCGCAAAATTTCGTTTGAGAAATGACAATCGTCAAAACCCACGATGTTTAGGGCGTTTATCACTTCGCCGCCCATCGCAAATACGTCGCTTAGGGAGTTTGCTGCTGCGATCTGTCCGAAAATAAACGGATCATCCACCAGAGGGGTGATGAAATCGAGCGTTTGCACTAGCGCAAGATCGTCATTTATGCGAAATACGCTCGCATCTTCGTTGCTGCAGGTGGACGAAAGCAGGCTTGCATTAGGCTCGATTAAATTTCCAAGATTTTCGGTTAGACCCGCCGGGTCAAGCTTGGCGGCTCAACCGGCGGCTGCAATAAATTTCGTGAGGTTAAAATCTCTGTAGATCATAGTTTGATTACTTCGTATTTTGATAGGACGTCCATGATTTCGTATGCATTTGAAATCTCGCCGATCGAGAGCTTATCGACTAGTTTATAGCTCTCCAGACAGCTTCCGCAGCTTAAAATTTCAGCTCCCGCTTCGTTTAGCTTCTTAATCGCCTCGAAAGATTCGTGGCCGCGGTTCGTGGTTATATGCACGGCGTTATTTACGCAGATGACCTTTACGGGCTTTTCGTCTAAGTTTAGCGCCGCGCCTAAAAATTTAGCAAGCAGGCTCTTTCCGATCGGACCGCTTCCGCACTGCTCCTCGCTTAGGAATATCACCTTGCCTCTTTTTGGCGCCGTGACGTCACAATAAATATCGTCGATATTTGCATCTTTCAGCTCGTCCGTTTTTACGGTTTTTATAAGCGTGTCGGCGCCCGCTTGTGAAATTTGCGCCTCAAAGCCGTTTTTAGCCAAAAAACGTTTTATGTTTTCGCGCGGCGCTACGTCGTTTACCAAAATTTCTAAATTCTCTCCGATTTTTAGCTCGCCGAGAGCTTTTTTAGCGCGTAAAAGCGGTTCCGGGCAATTTAAATTGCGACAATCTAGTTGCATATGTAATCCTTAAAAATAAAATTCTTTGAACCTCAAAGCTAATGCGAGCCGTACGCAAGCAGGCCCGCATAAAATTTACCCAAGTTATAAGCGCGGGTACTTCGCTTCAAATTGCGATTTAGCGATCTGCCCTTTATCGAGCAGCTCGCGATACCAGTAGTGGTGAAGTACATAAACTTCCTCCTCCGGCTTGTATCCGTCGATCATCGAGTGGATGGCACCGCTGATCGCAAAGACCGCCATATAGATATGCACAAGCAAAAATACCGCGCAGACCGCGCCCAAAAAATTATGAATAATCGCGCTTGCTCTTAAAATTTCGATCTGACTCATACCTAGCGCACTTCTCATCGCAGGGATATCGTAGTCTAGGAAAAACATTGACGCACCCGTCGCTATCATCACTATACCGCCTAAAGTCGCGACCCAAAACCACGCCTTTTGGCCTGCGTTAAATTTACCCGCAGGGATCGCGCGCTTCTTTTTGCTTAAATAGCCGCCCACGATCATCATCCATTTGATATCGTAAGCTCGCGGTAGCATACGCCAAAACCACAGCAAGAACATCGGCACGACGGAGATTACAAACGCTATCGTAGCCAGTCCGTGAGCGTTTTTACAAAATCTCACGAAAGCGCCGCCGCCGAATTCTTCGCCAAACATCATAATCAAGCCTGTCGGAACCAAGATCGCCCATGCAACGGCCGCTACAAGATGGTATAGTCGCTCAAATTTATTAAACGCATAGATCGGCTTGCCCGCATGATGATCGAAGTGCTTCGGTCCTATGATCGCGTAGTGCCCAATAAAAGCTATGATTACGCCCAAAACCGCACCCAGCGCCAACCAAGCAAAAAAGCCCGAGCTTTGCAGATGTCCTTGAAATTGCAGAAAAATCGGACCGAAGCCATTGCCGTAGCTATCGATGTTTTCAAGCCTTGCATTGCCCCAAACATCACTATTTCCCTGCACGATATCGGCATATTTTTTCTCTTCGGCCTGCGCATAAATACAGGCAAAAAGCGCGAGAAACAATCTTTTCATGGATTTCCTTAGATATAAAATTCAAGCCGATTATATCATTTTTTGCAAAAAATTTTCTTACAAAGCAAAATTACATTTTTGCATTAAGTGCGGCGCTAGTTTCGCCGCGCATACTCGTCGTAGCCGAATTTTTTGATTGCCAAAACCTCTCCGCGCTCGTCCGCTAAGACGAGATCGGGCAGCTTGATGCCGTTAAAGGTCGTGTTTTTCACGATCGTGTAGTGGATCTGATCCTCGAAAATCACCCGATCGCCGATGTTTAGCGGCGCGTCAAATTTATACTCGGGCTGTCCGCTCTCAAGCCCCACGACGTCGCCTGCGAGGCAGGTGTTTCCGCCGAAACGATAGCTAAATTTACCGCTCTTACTCTCGCCGCGCACCGCAGGACGATACGGCATCAGAACGGTATCTGGCATATGAGCTTCAGCGGAAGCGTCTAAGATAGCGATTTTAGCGTCGTTTTCTACTATGTCAAGGACGCTAGCGACCAAATACCCGCACTCCCAACCGACCGCCTCGCCGGGCTCGAGATAAATTTCGACTTCGTATTTTTCGCGAAATTTTTTGATCAGATCTATCAGTAGCTCCACGTCGTAACCTGCGCGCGTGATATGATGACCACCTCCGAAATTTAGCCACTTTAGGGTTCTAAAATATTTGCCGAATTTCGCCTCGAAAACCTCGAGCACCCGTTCTAAGCTCTGAGCGCTCTCTTCGCACAGCGCGTGAAAATGTAGCCCAGAGATGCCGCGCAAAAACTCGCCGTCTTGCAAGATCGCCCGCTGCAGCGCTTCAAGGCTCATCCCGAGCCTGCTAAAGCTGCCGCACGGATTGTAAGCGTCTTTGGGCGCGAAGGAGGTCTGCGGATTTAGCCGTAGTCCACACGACGCACCCGCAGCGAGCGCCTTTGCGCGGTATTTTTGCCACTGCGCGGCGCTATTGAACACGACATGGTTTGAAATTTTTAAAATTTCATCCAAATCATCCTCTTTGAACGCGGGCGAGTATGTGTGAATTTCGCCGTTTTTGATAAATTCCGCGGCGAATTTCGCCTCGTGCAGACCGCTGCAAGTAGCGCCCCAGAGGTATTTGTCTACGTAAGGCATTGCGAAGCTAAACGCAAAGCCTTTTAGTGCACATAAAATTTTTGCTCCGCTTCGCTCGCCTACGCCGCGTAAAATTTCTAAATTTTTTACCAGTTTTTGCTCCTCGCACACGTAAGCGGGGGTCGAAATTTGATCGATTTTCATCGTTTTCCCTCATTAAATTTTTACGCAATTATATAAAATTTTATAAATTTTTGGTTAAAATCGCCCAATCTTTAAAAAAGGACAAAAATGGTAGAGATAGAATTTTTGGGGCCGATCGGGCGCGAGCCCCTGCGCCTAAACGCAAACTCTTTGCAAGAGGTAAAAGCGGAGTTGCAAAAGGACGAAAGTCTGCGCGAGTGGCTTGCAAACTGCGCCGTAGCGGTAAACGATAAGATGATTTATGATGCGAATTTTGCACTTAAATCCGGCGATCGCGTGAGCCTTCTGCCTCCCGTTTGTGGCGGTTAAGCTTAGGAGGCGGCGATGAGCGAAGCTAAATTTAATCCAGAACTTTTAAGCGGGATCGAGCCTGAAATTTATGAGGGCAGCTTGGATGTAGATGCGATTTTATCGCGCTGGTATGCTAAATTTAAAGACGCAAATTGCGGCGCGTTTATCACCTTCGTGGGCATCGTGCGCGAAGAGGGCGGCATCTGCGCATTGAGCTTCGATATCTACGAGCCGATTTTGCGGACGTGGTTTGAAGCGTGGCAGCAAAAGGCCGCGGCACAGGGCGCATTCGTGCTTTTTGCACATTCAAAAGGCGATGTGCCGATCCACGAAAGCTCCTACGTCGCAGGCGTCGTAAGCCCGCAGCGCAAGGTCGCTCTGGCGCTCATAAACGAGTTTGTGGAGGATTTCAAGGCGGCCGCGCCGATCTGGAAATATGACGTAAAGGGCGGTAAAATCGAAGGCGGCAAAGTAGTAGGCGGGAAGAGGTTCTACGCGGCGGATCGCTCGCAGAGGGTAAGAGGCGCGGGGCTTTTGGGCTAAATTTATTATTCGAGTCTTAATTCAAAACCAGTGAATTTGCGTTTAAGTCGTTTTATAATTCTATTATGGATTTGATCTTATATTTCCAGTTATCAATAAATTCTATTTTATCTTTTAAAACACATGAATCGGTAGGTAGCCACCCATCTGGCATCCACCTACCGAACTTTTTATTATAATACTTCCGTACTAACCTTTTCTTCCTGTCATTATACAAGCTACACCATATCTTATATCGGGGGCCTTTGCAACCGACGTTTCTCGCATTTTTTATATCTTTGCAAGCCGTTTGCCAGGTAATATATTTTTTATCATACTCTGACGCTGCCTTGGAATAATCCGGCTTAGTTTTTCTAGGAAAAATTTCAACAATGAAATAGTTAAAATTGATTCTTCCGTCGATTCTGCCGCGAATATTGCTCTCAATGATATCAATCCACTTACCAATTGTGTTTACGCTTTTCACCAAATCTCTAGTAATAAGAACTGCAGCGGAATTACCATTTCTAATATAGCTAATATATTCTGCATCATATTTATGATTATTTACAACATTATCAGCCATTGTTTTTACTCCATATAAAATTCCGTTATTGCAAAATTTACTTAAAAATCTACTCAAACGAAAATATTAAAATTTAAACACGTTCTTGGCTTCAGCGATGCGCTCGCCAAGGTTCGTAGCGGTATCTTCGCCACTTGCTGCGCACCTAAAGATCGGTTCAAGCACCTCGGCAAAGAAGCCGTTTAGCCCCTCTTGCATGATCTGCGCGCCACTTTGATAGCGCGCGAGCCCCATAAATACGCCGTGTCCGATCGCACCCAAGTCCTTTGCCTCATCGGCGATAAATTTATTCAGCGCCTTGCAAACCGCAACGACCGCGCTTGCATTTACGATTTCGCGATCTCTTAAATAATCCTCAAGCGCGCCGTAATCGCACTCGCATCTGATCCATCTAAACGCCTTTGCAATCGACGGCGAAACGCATTTATGCTCACTTAGAGTGCATAGGACGTATAAATTTTTAGGCACCGCAAAATATGAGCGGCCGTCCTTTAAAACGACGCTTGCGCGCGCTTTCTCGCCCTCTTCAAAGCCGTCGATTACATGGGAGTTTTTAGTGCGGATCAGCGAAAGCTCGTCTTCCTCGTCGTAGCGACGATCCAAAAGCACCGCAGCCTCGCCAAAAATTTTATCCAAGCTCGCAGCACTTGCATTGTCGATCAAAAAATAATACTCGCCCTTCGGATCGTTTAGCGCCTCTTTGCACAGCGCCTTAAACTCGCCGCTAATGAAGCTTTCGCCGTAAAATCCGTCGATGAAATCGCGGTATTCAAAGCCTTCGTGCAGGCAAACGTAGCGAAAATTTTTCGCCGCAAGCTTCTTTTCGGTGATCAAAGATCGCAATCTGCGGGTCTTGCCGGTACCGATCGCGCCGTAAAATATCGTATTTTTCGCGACCTCTTCGCTTTTGTAGTTTTTGACGTATTCGAAAAACAGCGACGAATACACGATCCTAGCCGCGCCCACGACGTCCTGCGGATACGGGGTAAATTCCGCGATAAATCGCGAGCTTACTTCGTAAAATTCTTCAAAAATTTCAACCTTTTCGTCGTAGAGCAAGGATAAAATTTGCGCGGTTTCATCGCGATAAACGAGCGTCGGAAACTCATCGTTGCACTGCGCAAATATGCTGGCTAGCAGATAGAGCTTCTTGCGCGAAATTTGCGCAAAATCGCCGCCTTCGGCAAGCCCCAAATTTAACATCCCGTCGTCGCTTAGGTAGCTGTCGATCAGATAGAAATTATCGGCATTTATCGCGGATTTTAAAAATTCCATCAGCACGAAGGGCTGATTATGCAGCGCGACGTCGAAAAAATCGATCGCCAAAGCGCTATCCACCGCCGTAAGAAGTCTGTAAAGCTCGTCGTAAAAATTGACTAGCTTTTGTTTGAAAATATCGCGAGCGGTGCGCTCCTGCGAATAGCTATTGAAATTTTTGACGATATTTTCGATGAAAACATAAAGCGAGACGATGTTTTTATCCTCGCCGCTAAGCACGCTATCTACGCTTTTTACGGCATTTTTAGGAAACAACTCCTTTTTGCCGACGATACGGTCTTTGAAAGCGAAATCATAATAAAACGCGCTAATATTGGAATCAAAAAACTGATCCATAAAGAAATACTCGGCGTGCGCGAACTTCTCGCCCAGAGATAAAATTTTGCAGCTTCTAAGATTGCCGTCGCTGAGATTTATATATAAAGTTTGCAAAAACTCGTTCTCGGTCTCATCAAAGCTTGCGAGGCAGCGCTTTATCTCGCCTAAATACTTTGAAATCGCGGTTTGTTTTTTAAGCCAGAATTGGTTTTTGTTGTGATTTTTCCAGCTGGCGACCAGCGACTCTATCTTTTCCTTGCTAAAATCTTGCATGACTCATCCTTGAAAGATTAAAATTGCGTATTGTACTTGAATTTAAATAAATAATTAATAAAACTCTGATTTCGCGGCGGAGCGCGAAAGCAAATTCTATTAAATTTACACGCCCGCGGCGGTAGGAAATTTTAAAATTTACTGCGCGCTAGATCTATCCGCGACCCTGCACCAACGGGACGAATTCGCAAGCGCCGAGTTCCTCTTCTTTGATCTCGGACGGCGAAATTTTACTAAATCTAACGATCTTTTGCGAGCCGCCTCTATTCATCGGAGCGACCAAAATTCCGCCGATTGCCAGCTGCGCAAACAGCCGCTCATCGATCCGCTCGGCGCACGCAGAGAGCAATATCCTATCAAAAGGGGCGAAATTTTTCCATCCCGCGTTGCCGTCATCGTGGCGCAGGCTGATGTTTAAAATCCCAAGATTTGCGAAGTGCCTTTTCGCCTCGCCCACCAGCCGCTCGACGCGCTCGACGGCAAAGACGCGGTGAACCATCCTGCTTAAAATCGCCGCTTGATAGCCGCTACCGCAGCCGATCTCTAAAATTTTCTCGACCTTCGGATCCACGTTTAGCGCCATCGTCATACGCGCGACCGTTAGCGGCGAGCTGATCCACTGGCTTGCCAAAATGGGCTGTGCGTTGAGGCTGAAAGCGTGCGCGCCCAGCGGAGCAAACTCGCTTCTAGCGACACTGCAAAACGCCTCAAAAAGCGCGGGATTTAAGCTAACCTGCTCGACGATGTCGTTCGCCATCTTTTCGCAGCGCAGCCGCTCTAGCGGGACCATGACGCGCTCCCGCTCGAACCGGCTCTAAATTTAAAGCCGCAAAAGCTTTTGCTATGTTTAAATTCCAAACCGATAGAGCTTTTAAAAATGCCGCCAAAGCGCCCATTCCGCGCCAAAAGAGCATGAGCTGCGTTTAAATACATAGCGCGGCTAAATTTTAAAAATTTTGCAGGTAATACGCTTTCTGCGCTCATCGCACGTCCGTACCGCGCAGGACAAGTTTCTGCAAAGTATCCGTACCGCGATGCGGCAAAGCAAAATTTAAAATCGCAAAATCCGCTAAAAATCATCGAAACTCAAGCTTCCTTTGCTGTAGTTCGTGACCTTGCTCTCGAAAAAGTTGCTCTTTTGATCGTTAAATTTAGAAAAATCATCTACCCATTTTATCGGGTGTTTAGCACCGTATCGCTTCTCAAGTCCAATGGCAAGCAGGCGCTGATCGACCAGGTAGTGGATGTATTCTTCGATAATGTCGTCCGTAAAGCCCATGATTTGATTATCCGTGATGTATTTGCCCCAATCGATCTCTAAGTTTCCCGCCGTCTCGAACATCTCGTAAATTTTATCCACGTTGCGCTTATTAAACAGATCGGCGCGCTCCTTGCGGACGGAATTTATCATGTTTTGAAATAGCAGCAGATGCGTGATCTCGTCGCGCTGTATGAAGCGGATCATCTGCGCACTGCCCAGCATCTTGCCCGCACGAGCAAGCGCATAGATCGACGTAAAGCCGCTGTAGAAGTAGATCCCCTCTAAAATTTGATTTGCCACCATCGCTAGCAGCAGCTTATCATCGCTAACCTCGCCCGCAAGCTCCTCATAGACGCTTGAGATATAGTCGTTTTTCCTGCGGAGCATATCGTCGTGCTTCTCCATCTCGTAAATCAGATCGGTGTTTTCACAGATCGCCTCGACCATGACGGCGTAGGATTTGCTGTGGTTGGCCTCCTCGTAGGCTTGGCGCGCAAGCACGGCGTTGATCTCCGGAGCCGTGATGTAGGGGTTGATATTATCGGCAAGATTGTTGGTCTGAAAGCTATCCATAGATATCAGCTGGCTCCACACGAGATCGTACATCCGCTTCTCGGCGCTTGTGAGATTGAAGTTATAATCGCGCACGTCGTCCGTGGTATCGACCTCTTTAGGAAACCAGGTGTTGGCCTCCATCAGATCCCAAAGCTTCAGCGCCCATTGATATTTCGCCTTGGTAAAATTTAAAATGCCCTGCGGATTGCCGCCGAAGACCTTGCGATCGGTAAGCGTCTCGTCGGAAAAGGGGTTGTAGATTTTTTTTCTATCCATTTTTTGCCTTTTTAAAAATTTAGGGCGTATTGTAACGAAAAAAATCTTATCGAAGGCTTTGCGGGCAAAATTTAAAGGCGTGAAATTTCACCCGTAAAATTTGCGCGGAATTTTATAAGACGCGCACAGCTCGGCAGGAGCACATAGCGGAATTTTGCGACTAAGCGAGCAAAAGCTAAATTTTATACCGGCTGTATACTTGGAGCTTTGAAATGAAATTTTATGGCAAAACTTTGGGGTAAAATTTTATGATGGAGGAATTTTATGATGAAATTTTAAAGGCATGCGGTGCGATTCCATCTATTTACTTTTCGCCAATGCCTGCAGTAAGCACCATTGCGGCAAACGGCGAGGCGGAATTTTATCGAGGCACAATATACGCCGGACAATGCGCGCTAGATAAAATTTCATCGCGCTCATCGCGGCAAGACACTCGTGGCGGCGTAAATTTAATCAAAATTTCGAAGCTCTATCTTTAGCTCGGTACGAATTTTACTCGGATTAAAGCTCGCAAGCGGCGCGCTTAAATTGCCGAAATTATCGCCGGTAGGCAGGAAGTTTTGCAGATAATAGACGCCGCGGTAGCCCTCGCTCCATAAAATTTGCGCCATCTGCTCGACCTTCGCTTCGTTTAAAAAATCGGCGTGCACGGTCGTGCGCACCTCAAATTTAAAATTTCGCCGCAGCAAAAGCCTAAGAGTTTGCAAAAATTTATCGTATAAACTTGACTTCGTGATGAGCTCAAAATCCTGCCGCGGCGCCTTAAAATCAAGCGCGACATAATCGATCAGCCCTAGGCTTAGCGCCTCTTCGATCTTTTGCGGATTTGAGCCGTTGGTATCAACCTTGAGCAAAAAGCCGCGCCGCTTAACTTCGTGCGCCAGGGGGATAAAATCGCTCGCACAGGTGCATTCGCCGCCGCTAAACACGATGCCCTGAAGCTTACCCGCGCGCGCATCCAAAAAGCGCAGAAACTCTTCGTTTGAAATTTTACCCCGTGAAGTAACGATTTGTGGGTTGTAACAGTAACTGCAGCGCATATTGCAGCCGCAAAACCACGCGATCGCGGCGATGTGATCAGGAAAATCAAGCATCGTAAACGGCGTGATCTCGTAAATCTGCGCATTATGCAGGTTTAAGGCTTGCGGCGGCTTCGTATGCGTTTGTTGCATTTGGCCGGTAGCGGCGACTAGGCGATCTGCTTTTTGTCTTTTTTCTCTTCAAAAAAGACGCGCTCTTTGTGTTCGCCCTTCTTTCCGATATTAAAGCTCTCTACTGGGCGTAAATAGCCCATTACTCTTGTGTAAACGACGCATTTTGTGCGTTTTGCTTCTAACTCTTTTGGAAATTCCATTCTCCATCCTTTCATTAAGATTAAAATTTAAATCGCTATTTAGGCGCCCTTGCTCTGCTTGGCTTTGTATTCCGCGAGTAGCTCCTCGTCGCATTTCGGGCAGTATTCATGCTCGCCGCTGATGTAGCCGTGCTTATGACAGACGCTAAAAATCGGCGTGATCGTGATATAAGGAAGCTTGTAGTTTTGCACTACGCTTTTTACGAGCTGTTTGCACGCCTGAGCTGAGCTGATGCGCTCCTTCATATACAGATGTAGCACCGTGCCGCCGGTATAGGAGCTTTGCAGCTCATCTTGCATCGCCAGCGCCTCGAACGGATCGCTTCCGAAATTTGCCGGAAGCTGCGTAGAGTTGGTGTAATATATGTTTTTATCAAATCCTGCTTGGATGATATCTGAGTAGCGCTTCTTATCCTCTTTGGCGAAGCGATACGTCGTGCCCTCGGCAGGCGTGGCTTCGAGATTGTATAGATTGCCCGTGCGCTCCTGAAACGAGCGGATCTTCTCGCGCAGATACTCAACCATTTTAAGGGCAAATTTACGCCCGAATTCCGTCGTAATATCCTCTTTATTGCCGCTGAAATTTCGTATCATCTCATTTGCACCGTTGATACCGATGGTGCTGAAATGGTTATTAAAGCCCGGCAGATAGCGCTTCGTATATGGATACAAGCCGCGCTCGAACATCTCGGTAACGAATTTTCGCTTCTTTTCAAGCGTTGATTTAGCAAGCTCTAAAAGTTCATCCAGCCTCGCATACAGCGCCTCTTCGTTATTTTTATACAGATAGCCTAGGCGGGCTAAATTTATCGTTACGACGCCGATGCTTCCCGTCATCTCCGCGCTTCCGAAAAGTCCTCCGCCGCGCTTTAGAAGCTCGCGCAGATCGAGCTGCAAGCGGCAGCACATCGAGCGTACGGCGCCAGGCTTATACGCCTTTGGATTGGGTACGCGCTCGCCCTTCTCGTTCGTGATATATTGCGAGCCGATAAAATTTTGAAAATAGCTCGAGCCTACCTTGGCGGTGTTTTCAAATACGGCGTCGGCCGCAGGAGTATCCCAATCAAACTCCTCCGTTAAATTTACCGTAGGAATCGGGAAGGTAAACGGCTGACCGCACTTATCGCCCGTCGTTAAAACCTCGTAAAACGCGATCACGATGCGGTTCATCTCAGGCTCGAAATCGCCGTAAGTCAAAGCCTCGAGCGAGTCCTTACCGCGCCTTTTAGCCTCCGCCAAAAGCTCCTCGTCGTGTAAATTTTTAAATAGATGCTCGTTGTTATGCGTAGGGATCTGCGTTTTTAGATCATCTGGGCAGGTCATATCGATGGTGACGTTGGTAAATGGGCTCTGGCCCCAGCGCGCCGGAACGTTTAGGTTAAACACGAAGCTCGTGATCGCCTTTTTGACCTCATCGTCGCTTAATTTATCGCGGAAAACGTATGGCGCCAAATACGTGTCAAAGCTGCTAAACGCCTGCGCGCCCGCCCATTCGCTTTGTAAAATTCCAAGGAAATTTGCCATTTGATACAGCGCTTCGCGGAAATGCTTCGGCGCCTTGCTCTCGACTCTGCCGCGCACGCCGTTAAAGCCCTCGTTTAGAAGCACGCGCAAGCTCCAGCCCGCGCAATACGCCGTAAGGCAGTCCAGATCGTGGATGTGATAGTCGCCGTTTCGGTGAGCCGCGCCCTCCTCGCGAGAGTAAATTTTATCGAGCCAGTAGTTTGCGATGACCTTGCCGGCGGTGTTGTTGATCAGGCCTGCGTTTGAGTAGCTGGTATTGGAATTTGCTAAAATTCGCCAATCCTGCTTGCTGATGTATTCATTGACCGTCTGAGTGCAGTTGATATAGGTCGTATCCTCTTCAAGCCCCAAAATGTGCTCGCGCTGCATCTTGTGCGTGTGGCGGTAGATCATGAAGCTTTTCAAAACGGCGAAATCGCCCGCTTCGAAGAGCTTTTTCTCAATGAGATCCTGAATATCTTCGACGCTTAATTTATCCTTGAAAACAATCGCGCCCATTACGTTATCGAAGACTTTTTCGTCAAACTCGGTACCGACGCTTTTGTAGGCTTTTTTGATAGCATCTTTTATTTTGTAGGATTGAAATTCTTGAAAACTTCCGTCTCTTTTAATGATTTTTTTCATAAGCACCCCGAGAATTTTCTGAATAAATTGGCAGAAAGTATATCAAGGAATCTTTAACTCAAAATTAAAGGAACGAGCGGAATATCCGTTACAAATTTTGCTTATAAAAAACGAAATTTAACCAAATCTCGCTATAATCGCGGAGTTTATTTTATAAAATTTGGAAATGCTATGAAAAATTTTAAAATAAGTTTTTTCGTGATCTTGCTGTGTGCCTTTTTAGCGGGCTGCGCTGCGCTTAAAGGCTCTAAAAGCACGGATAATTCGGCACTTGCAGGAGGCATCGATCACGCAGGATATCCAAACGCATATCTGGAGCGCATCGCAGGCGAAAGCATCGCCGATCTACTCTCGAAGCGCATAGTCGGTAAGAAAGGCGGTAGATTCAGCGTCGTCGGCATCGAGCCACTGGATGGAACGAACGCGCACGGCGTGGATGCGGAATTTTTGAGTAAAAAAATTAGAATTTCACTGCTGCATTCAGGCAAAGCAGTCGTCACAGACGCCCCAAGTAAAGATGAACTCGTATTTAGCAACGATGGTGTAAGCCGTGGCTATCACGCCGTAGAAAGCGGCTCGATCTACGCGCCGGATTACATCTTGGTAGGTAAAATTTTACCGCAAAGCCCCGCTGTGGCAAACGACGGTAAGGCAGGATCTAAAAAATCAAAAAATTTAAATTATGCAGCTAAAAATTCTACCGCGCAAGCAAGCGAAAGCCTACTTTTAGAGCTTTCGATGATAGATACTCGCAACAACAAAAGCGTGTGGAAATATAAAAAAGCGCTTCAAAAGCAAATTTAAGGAATTTTTCGCTAAACTCACGATTCATTTTTTTGAAAGGCGGTGAGGAAAGTGCCTGGAGTAAAGGTATATCCGAACGAATCATTTGACGAAGCTTACAGACGCTTTAAGAAGCAGACCGATCGTAACCTAGTCGTTACCGAGGTTCGCGCGAGACGATTTTTTGAGCCGATGACGGAAGTCCGCAAAAAGCAAAAAATTTCAGCTCGCAAAAAGATGCTTAAACGTCTTTACACGCTACGTCGCTACGAGTCACGCTTGTAGCAGTTTGCGCGGATTTGCGGATTTTAAATTTGCAGATCTGCGCGAAATTTTATCTCACATCTTTTTAAATTTACAGCCCGCTTAAAATTTTACCCGCCCCGACAGCGCCGAAATTCCACTTTAAAATTTTAAAATTTACCTAATTAAATTTACCCGCCTTTATACGGCGCCTGCTTTATACGACATATCCGCCCGCAAGCCGCTAAATTTTGAAATTTATTTTTACCTATTCGTTTTTTAGATATACTTTTGCTAAATTTTAAAGGAGCAACCATGGACTTAAACGACTACCTCCACACTCAAGATCAGCAGCCTTCAAACCCTCAAGAAAAAGAGGTAGCGCTCATCAAATACACCTTCATCGCGGCCTGCGCCTTAAAAGCTATAGCCGAACTGGTGCTATTGCTATTAGGAATTTACGGCGGATTGGGAGTGCTACTAAGCGCAGCGGCATTCGTGCTTTTTATCTTTAGCATTTATAATATCTCTAAGCTTACCGCAAGCCGCAGCCTTTTGCGTAACGCAGCCATCGCCTTTGTAGCAATATTTATAGGCGTATTGCTATTTATATTTTTAGCGGGCGGCATCATCGCTCAAATACTACTTGCATTGGGATTCATCGCATCGTTTCTGTTTTTTTATAGATTTTATCAGGAGCTTGCCGATACTAGCGGAGTTGCGATATTTTCATATTGCTTTATCGCGCTTGTACTTGCAGCTATTGCAAATGCGTTTTTGGCGCGTTTTTCGCTGCCTGCTACGGTGCTGCTCAGCTTAGCGGCTCTTGCGCTTAACGCTTTTGCTATATTCAGCGTAGAGGGTTTTTCTCGTTCGTATTATTCTTATGATCTTAGAGGCAAGAGATAAATTTTGATTGCTTGATCGGCTGATAAAAAATCGGCAGAGAGCTAAATTTTTAAAATTTCAAATCAAGGAGCAAGCCGTGGTCTATTTCAAACACATATTTCTCGCGCTGTTTTGCGGGGCGCTGTTTTGCGGCGTACTTTACGGCGAAAATCCAAATAAAATTTCAAAACAAAATTTTAAATCTGACTTCATCTGGGGCGTTACGATCGACGACGGCTGGTACGAGGACGCGCAAGACGCCTCGGACGCGAAGCTGCAAAGCATCGTGCGCGCCCTGCAAGCCCTACCCGCAAAGCCCACCGTGCGCGTCGTGATGTCAAAAGAGATCGCTCCGCGCGAGTATGAGCCTCTTTTTAGGCGGCTTAGCGAGGTTTCGTACGTGATGGCCTGCCCCGTGGACTCCTACGAGATGAGCTCGTACAAAAGCGTGAAAAGCTACGAAAAGAGGTTCACGGACGCCTATGCTGCGCTTGCGCCTTACGTCGCGATCTGGGAGATCGGCAACGAAATAAACGGCGAGGGCTGGCTCGGGAACGATGCGAATTTCATCGCCGCCAAGATGATCGCGGCCTTCAAGCTTATCCACAAAAAAGGCGCTAAGACGGCGCTTACTGCGTATTATACGCCGCCGGGGGCGCAAGATACGGAGATGCGCGAGTGGCTGCGAAAATTCGTGCCGCAGGATATGAAAGATGGGCTGGATTATCTTTTCGTAAGCTACTACGAGGACGACAACGAGGGCTTTGCGCCTGATTGGAGCGAAATTTTTACAGATCTGCAAAGCGCCTTTCCCGCTTCGAAGCTCGGCATCGGCGAGTGCGGAAACACGGCGGCGGATGCTACGCAAGCGAGCAAAAAGGCGATGATGAGGCGGTATTATACGATGCCGCGCTATGTGCAAAACTACGTGGGCGGGTACTTTTGGTGGTATTTCGTGCAAGACTGCGCCAGCGGAACGGAACCCGGCGCTTCAAACGGTAAAAATCGCGGCACGCGCAACAAAGCAGAAGCCGCGGACAAACTACTAAAAAGCCTTAGCGAAGCAATAGGCGAAGCGTACAGATAATACGCGGAGGATTTCAAATTTAAAGCAAAATTTTACGCTTTTTAGGTGCAACGAGGTAAAATTTGGACATGAAAACTTTTATAAAAATTTTAAAAATTACCGCCTTGGTCGTGAGCGTTGCATGCGTGCTTTTTGTGCTGTATATATTTGTGATTTTAAATTTGCTTTTTTCATCCGATACGCCCGAGGGTTGCGATCCTAGTATGCCCACTAGCGCTTGCGATTATATCGATGAAAAATTTGAAAAAGAGCTACAAAATTTGCCTCCAGTCGCCGCTCTGCCGTCCTTAGACAAAAGGCCTGTGTTTTGGCTAGGCAAAGGCGATTTTGCAAAGGGAGCGGAGTTTGATTACCTATATATCAAGGACGAATTCGGAGTTTGGCTTAGATACAAAGATAATGACAGCGACGACTTTTTGCTACAAAAAGATATGCCAGAGCGCTACTATGGATACGACGAGATTGATCGTTCGCCGGACGAAAAGTGGGTGAGTAGAGAGCTTGGATATTATAGCTACGGCATCTACGATATTTCGCTTTTTGAAAACGAAGCCAAGATATTTTCTCAAACGGCGTATAAGGTCGTGAGGAAATTTATCGGTTTCTTTAATCTACACTCTATGAGAGGTACCTCCTTTGCAGCTCCGCAAGGCACCGAGGAAAATTTAAACGCTATAAGCGAGCTTCAAACTCCGCTTGCGGATTTTCCGCAAAAACCGAACTACTCTGCGCTTGGTTGGGCTGATAAACCAGAAGCCAAAGGCTATGTCGGAGATGAAATAGCTAAAAAGCTCGCTCGCAATGTCTTTGAGATAGAGGGCGAGGGCTGGCGACAGACCATCCGTATAAACAGTCGCGCTAAAGACATAAAGGTAATCTGCGGAGATGAAATTTGCCTCGCGCTTGCCTTTGATGAGAGCAAAATCAATAGCTGCGATAACGGCGCTGCATCCACGAAAATTTATACGCTAAATTTAAAGCAAAAATTTAATAATTTTCATACGCTTACTAGTAGGAATTTTAACTACGTCAAGCTCGGCGATAAGTATACTTTAGACGATGTGGAATCCTTTAAAATAGTTTTATCAAGATTCAGATATATCGAGGGGTATAACAAAGGTCGCGAGATCACGGACTACGAGGTTATCTTGCGAAATAGCGAGGGCGAGCAGGTCAATGAAATCTGCAGAAACGAAATTAAGAGGGCTCGCAGTCGCTTGCGATAAATCTAAGATAGCGCTGCAGGATTTGGCATATAAGATCGTGATTTCGGCGTGCTTTAATTTAGCTTTTAAAATTTATCGCACGGCTTAGGTTTATTTTATCCGCGCCAAGACAGCGAAATTTTTAGGGCGTCGCGATAACTAGGCGCAAGATAGCGAAATTTCACAAAGCTGCGGCGAACAAGATACGCAGAGAATGCACGCAAATTTCAAATTTATCTGGATTTTTTTGCCCACTCGCCAGACGCCTAGCACAATTATTTAGCCACAATTCCTCTCGCTCGCTTTACTTTCCGCTCGTCTTACGATTTGCTCGTCTTGATGGCTATTGAACTTTGCCGAAGCTACTGCGCGCCCTTTCGCAAAACTGCACGACATATCGTATTGTGCCCATCGCTCGCAGATTTTGCAGCACATGCGCGCGATAAAATTCCGTAGCGCAGGCACTTTCAATAAATTTTGATTTAAAAGCGCAAACATAGAGGCGATTTAAATTTAAAGCTCACGTGCTCCACAGCTAGCCTGCGAGCGCTCTGCCCGCGAGCAGCCCAGCGTAGCAAAACAGCATACAAACGCATACGCTTAAGACCGCGTTTAGCATGCCTATAGCAAATTCTCGCGCCAGCAATAATTGCAGCGTATCGTAGCTGAACGTAGAAAATGTCGTAAAGCCGCCCAGTGCGCCTGCTACAAAAAATACCCGCAGGCTCTGCGTTAAATTTAGTGCGAGTAAAAACCCTATCAGCAAGCTTCCCAGTGCATTCACGCAAAAAGTAGCGATCGGAAACGCGCTCCAAAATCCGGCGCGGTCCATTGCGCGCGCGATCGCTCCGCTTAAGCCTACTCGCGCCATCGCGCCTACACAGCCGCCTAGCCCAGCTAAAATCAAGTTCGTCAATCCAAGTCCTTTTAAAATTTGTAAATTTTATTTCGCTATCTAGCCTCCATAGGACGAAAGATGTGCGACTTCGCTATTTTAACGCGGCACGTTAAAATTCAGCTTTTAAAATTTGCTCGCGCTTTTTGAAATTTCGTTTTAAAATTTTACTAGCGCGACGGAATTTTACAGAGTAAAATTCCGCAAGGCAGATTAGAATTTCGCCCAGTAGAATTCCGCATCGCTGCGGAATTTAAAATTTAAAAGCAAATTTAAAATTTGCGGGAGCTACTCCTCTATCTTTTTACCTGCAAATCGCACAAGAGCCCACGTAACGGCAAGCCCCATCGGCAGCGCGATCCAGACGCTAAGTCCTAGCGCTACGGGAAGATAGCCCGCTACTACGGCGACCGCGCCGACGGATAGAGCGTAAGGCATCTGCGTCTTTACGTGTTCGATATGATCGCAGCCCGCGCCCATCGACGAAAGGATCGTGGTGTCCGAAATCGGCGAGCAGTGATCGCCGAAAATCGCGCCGGTTAGCACGCCCGAGATATTTACGATCATATAGGCGTGAAGCGCATCGCCCGAAAGCCCGTAGTGAAGTCCCACGGCGTTTGCCAAAGGTATGGCAAGCGGCATTAAAATTCCCATCGTGCCATAGCTAGTGCCCGTCGAAAAGCTAATGAACGAGCCCAGCACAAAAATCGCTACCGGAAGCAAAAATTTCGGCGTATTTTGACTTAGCATATCGACTAGATAGCGCGACGTGCCGAGCTCCTTAATGACGGAGCTGAGCGACCAGGCAAGCAGCAGGATCACGATCGTAACGATCATCGTCTTCCACCCCTTGATCCACGTAGAGATCGCCTCTCTGATGTTAAAAATTTTGCGGTAAACGCTCATAAATATAGACACGACCGTAGCAAGAAGCGCCGCTTGAAAAAGCGCGACCGACGAGTTTGCGTTGCCAAACGTTGCCTGAAGCGTCGTAAAGCTTAGCGGAGCGGCTTTTGCGGCCGCGAGGGCATCGCCCTCAAGCTTGCTTAACCCGCTAAAATAAAAGCTCGCAAACGCACCGCAGATTAGCACTATAAGCGGGATAACGGCGTTTGAAGCCTGCGGCTTGATCCCCTCTTTGGGCTCTAGCGTTTTATCTTCTAGCTCGGCGATGTTAGAATTTTTAGAGTGGATTTCGCCCGTCGCCGCGCGCCTTTCGGCAGAGAGCATCGGCCCGAAATCTCTACGCATGAACGCTACGTAAACTACGAAAGCGAGCATGAAAAGATTGTAGAAGCGATACGGCATGGTTTGTACGAAGATCGAGAAGGCATTTACGTTTTGCACGCCGATCTGATCATATCCCGCTCTTATCAGAGAGACTTCGAGCCCTACCCAGGTAGAAATTAGCGCGATACCCGCAATCGGTGCGGCGGTGGCGTCGATGATAAAGGCGAGCTTTTCGCGGCTGACTCTAAATTTATCGGTGATCGGCCTCATGACGGGGCCTACGATCAGAGCATTTGCGTAGTCGTCGAAAAATACGAAAAGACCCATAACCCATGTCGAAATTTGCGCTGAGATACCCGTTTTAGCGCGCTTGCTAATCCAAAGCGCTACGGCCTTCGTGCCGCCCGTCCTGCTAATCAGAGCGACCACGCCGCCGATACAAAGTACCTGCAAAAGCACGCCCGCGTTGCCTTTGCTAGCCATCGAGCCCACCACGCGCGAGACCAGATCCGTAAAGCTGCCCACAAGCGCGGAGATCGGATTGTTGCCGACGACTGCAAGCATATAGGTGCCGCTAAAAACGCCGATGAAAAGCGACAGGATCACCTCTTTTGTGATAAAGGCAAGCGCGATCGCCACGACGGGCGGCACCAGCGTCCAGATGCCGAAAAGCTCGGCATTATGCTGCCTGGTCGCGTCATCCACCGCAAACGCGGCAACCGATAAAAACATTAGTAATATAATTTTTTTCATTTTCTCGCCTTAAAATTTAATGCTTCTCGATAAAAAGCCCAGCCCAGCTCTGCTGCGTCGCCATCGCCTCTACGATGTTGATATTTACTCGGTGCGGCATCGCTAGGCAGCTTAGCACGATCTGCGCGATATCCTCGGGCAGGATCGCATCGACCCCCTCATACACGGCCGCAGCGCGCGCTACGTCGCCTTTAAAGCGCACCTGGCTAAACTCGCTCTTACAGATTCCCGGCGCGATCTCCGTCACGCGGATGCCCGTGCCGCGCAGGTCGTTGCGGATATTGCGGCTAAACTGCTTGATAAACGCCTTGCTCGCGCCGTAAACGTGGCTACCAGGATAGGGCCACGCGCCCGCAGTCGAGCCGAGATTGAAGATATAGCCGCTTTTGCGCGCGATCATCAGCGGTAGCACGGCCTTGGTCGAATACAGCACGCCCTTGATATTCGTATCGACCATCGTCTCCAAATCCTCTACGGGCGTCTGCGCGATCCCCTCAAGCCCGAGCGCGAGCCCTGCGTTATTTACGAGCACGTCCAACTGCGATCCTACCGCGCTTCCAACCGAAGAAATGTCGTCAGGATTTCTCACATCCAGTTTAACCGGAACGATTTCTCCATTGCTCTGAATCTCACGTGCGGCTTCGTTCCCCGATTCTAAATCACGACAGCCGAGATACACCTGGAATCCTTGCGCAGAAAACTGGCGACACACCTCTCTGCCAATACCACGATTACCTCCGGTAACGAGTGCCTTCCTTATCGTCATTCTCTCTCCTCGGGACCAATCACCCAATTTTCATCGACCACGATCCTATGATTATACCTCTCCTCACAGATCGGATGCAAGGCTGCAATAAATTCATTGACTCTGCCGCTACTGAGCGCATCATGCGCCACATTCGGAGACCGGAATCTAAGCGCATGTACAACATCGAGAGGAGCTTCGCCAACGCTGTAAACCGCATCTCGCGTGAAGTAGTGAGCATAACTAACGAGGCCGAACAGCTGTCCAGCAGCTTCAGACGCCCTTATGCGAGACTCTTCCCGAAATTCATTCAAAGACATCCCCGACAATCGCTTGCCGAGAACAAGCAACTTTACAACACCAGTCTCTGGTTCTTCACAGTATTGAAACCGTTCGCTATCCTCAGTGTCCAGAACCAACGAACGCCAAAATGCCGCCCAGTTTGGTTCATCAGCACGAGCGCCCTTGATGAACTCTTCCGTTTGCAGGGAGGCAATTTGGTCCTCGTCGTTACGAAGCCAAATTTCAGCCACTCCGTTCCACAAAGGAGACTCCGACTGATCTAACTTCGGCAGCCTTCGGCCTATCTGGTATTTTTTGATCTGAGGAATCTTTGAGGCAAAATTCACGGCATGGACGTTGAGCCAATATTCCTGAAACTGCTTTTCAGTAAGTCCGGGCCTTGGCGCTGCAAAAATGAACTGATGAATCATGATAGAACTCTCCTAGTGATTTCTTGTGTTGGACTGCAAATGTTCGATAATAGTGTGCGCGAACTTCTGGCACTGAGCACCGGATCTCCCACTAATAAGATTCCGATCGACTACCACATCCTCGTCTACATATACAGCTCCCATGTTTCTCAGATCGCCTAAAAGGTTATTATGTGCCGTCATTTTTCTGCCGCGAAGAACCCAGGGCATTGGAGTCATAAGCAATGCTCCATGACAAATGATGCCTTTTAGTACGCTCGGGTACGAGAAGGCGCGAGCAAGGAATCGAGTCGCTGGCGGAGCAATTTTTGGGTCCTCAGTATAACGTAGTCTATCCGCAACCATTCCAGACGGAACTATAATTGCACTATAATCGCGTATATCGTCATCACTCAAGTCTTCGAATGATTTGCTGCAACGTCGTTCAAGACCATATTCATGCCCTCGGAACGACAGTTCTGAATTCCCCCATAGCCTAGTTACGAAATCAAGCTCAATATTTTCTTCTTCGAATCGCCTCTCATAATAGAACAACTCCGGTTCGTAAAAATCACTCTCAAGAAGTACGGCCACTTTCATGATATATTCAACGCCTTTCTAAATTCGGGATTACTAGATCGATCAAATACGGTACTTTTGCTTCGAAGGCGCGTTTAATACTGCCGCGAAATTGCGCCGGATCTGTGACAACTTCACCGTCTCCTCCCATCGATCTGCAAGCCATCACATAATCTACAGATGGCTCAGTCAATCCAAAGGAGGATGGGACATTTGACGATATATCCAACGCCTGCGTCATTCGATACTGTTCGAAATTATCTTTTAGTAGCTCGTACGCTCCATTATTGCATACGACGACTACCAAGGAGATATCCAGATGTGAAGCGGTCCATAGAGCCTGTAGCGTGTACATAAAGCCGCCATCCCCCGTGATAACAACTACGGGACTAGAACCGACAGCAAGTTTCATGCCAACTCCGGAGGGGACACCAACACCCAAGGAGCCGCCTCTTGTTTGCAGCCATCTCCCTGGTGACGTTGGCAGCACTTCAAAGAGCGGAGCAGACGACGTTAACGCTTCGTCAAAGTAGACAGTGTCTGGAGGCGCGATTTGAGCGACAGTTTGACCAAACTGAGTCAGGTATCTACTCCTTTCCGACGAAGAATACTCTACCTTTCGTTGTTCTCTGAGATCCGAGTTAACCGCGATTACTTCATCGTTTCGCTGTTTCCACTTGCCGGTAGGCTCCCCTAACTCGTGTAGTAAGGCTCGTAGGCCAGCCTTGGGGCTACATTGAATTCCAATGTCAACAGGAAAATTTTTTCCGATCTGGTCTATATCCCAATCAATATGAATGATCCTATTTACATCAGACAGGCATTCTGGACTAGTGTCTGGATACACTTCTGGGAACAAATACGTGCCTACGACCAACAACGTATCACTGCCCTCAAGTAATTTCTGACTTGTGCTACCGAACATGTGCCCGAGATCGCCGCGATAGTGCGGATCATTTGCAGGGAGGTTGGGGGCAGACCAGTTGCATCCCCATACTGGCGCCCCTAACACATTTGCAATCTCCGATAACTCAACTTGGGCTGAGGCCGTCGACACTCCGTCACCAGCGATGATCGCCGGCGACCACGAGTGCTTTAATAAAGCCGATGCATAATGGATAACATCAGCGTCGGGCATACCGTTTTGGTCAGGAACTACGCTAGGTACAACGACTTCTCGATTAGTCGCATCCATGACGTCCGCGGGAAAATTCACCAGGACTGGTCCCCGTGGATGTGCGAATGCTGTCTTGATAGCCCGTCGAACTGTACGAAGTACAGAATCCGGATGCGTAACGCGGGTTGCCCATTTAGTAACAGGCGCTGCCATTGCTACGAGATCAACTGCCATCTGTGCTTGAAGATTGTCATACTGAAGACCTGCATCACCCACCAAAATTAACATAGGAGTGTGCCCACGCAAAGCCTGATAAAGCATCCCGATACCATTACCCAATCCAACTCCAGAATGGAGTTGAACGACACCAAGGTGTCCGGATTTTCTGGCGTATCCATCGGCAATACCAACTGCGCTCGCTTCTTGGAGCGTAAGTATGTACTCGATATCTGGGCAACGGTCAATGGTGTCAATCCACCCTTGTTCAACAGTACCAGGATTGCCAAAAATATATTTTACACCATCGCTCTGTAGCTGCTCGACCAGCGCATCGCATCCGCGTCTCATGCCGACTGCACTCCCATGAATCCCCATTGCCTCAAGCCCGTTCGGAGTACCTCGACCAATTTTTGGCCTGTTAAGTATGAATCGGGTGTCGATCGACCGGTAATGAATGGATAATCGACGATTACTGATGTAACGTGCCCGAATCTCCCATGGTAGCCACCGTTTGGTCCAGTCGCATCGCGAAGAATATACTCCAACGGATATGGTGGTGGCCCCATTACGAAGTCGGTACCCATAAATCCGGTACCGTCCTGGTAGTCATACTCGATGCAGTGCCCGGTGACATGTTTTCCCTCAATAATACTCCGACGCTCGAGCGGATCACGAGCAAAAGCAAGCGCGGCGACGCCGTAGCATTCTGCAGCAACCGGAACATTGGCCGATACAAATCCTAGGATAATTTCATGAATCCTGTAGTTGTTTACTACATCAATTATTGGACCAGACCCGCCAACCAATAGCAAGGCATCATACTCGTGAGTGAGCCGCTTGACAGTCTCATCCACCTCACTTGTATATTGCTCATAAGCACGGAGCCAGTTACTTTCACTCCGATATGGGCGCTCAGGCAGCAACTCCTCAATATTAATCGGCTCGTCCAGCACGCCTCCAGAATCGATACTACGGACTTTTTCGGCCATAATCGAGCTCGTAACAGGTCGTCCAAGAGGCGGATCAATATATCCAGGGTCCATGCTCACTGTGATTGCCGGAGGCTTCCTTCCGTGAGGCGTAGCATAATCGAGATCGTATCCCGCTCCTTCCAATACCTCCATAGGGCCAATTAGCTCTTCGCCCCAATAACCAAATTCGCTCAAGATTACCAAAATCTTATTTGTAGCCGACACTGCTTCCATCCCTTACGTTTTAGATATGTTCATAGATAGCGGATAAAATACTTACGTAATGTCAGACTTTGAGGCTTATTCATAGGGTGTAGGTGAATATGAGTCCGAGGACTGCGGTGATGGTTTCCGGGAAGGTTTCCGGTGGTCTTCTGTAGCCGGTGTGCAGGACTCTCCAGGTCTTGATGTTGGCGATGAC
>ERZ773042.585-NODE-585-length-24677-cov-5.507229_pt1 | contig 24677 bp, 32 predicted proteins | sample MGYA00511664_ERZ773042 | MGnify/ENA primary metagenome ERZ773042 (study PRJEB29015, sample SAMEA2737984) | human oral metagenome | biome: human oral; feature: human-associated habitat; material: dental | place: China | collected 2036 ... | reverse complement strand
ATACACACAGGAAAAGGGATCGGGTGAACGCGATGGCGATGAAGATAGACAGCAGCATTTCCCGCAGCACGTCGATGGCGATGCCGCGTGCGGAGACAGAGGTGGGTGTGCGCGGCGCAGCGACCGATTTCAGCATGGAGCTGGCAGATCAGGAGTCGTCCATGTCACGCGAGGCGATGGATCGCCTGCTGGAGCAGATCGACAAGCAGGGGGCACGCCTCTCAAAGTCGCCGACGTTCGACGAACTGCGCTCGTATCGCTCGCTCATCCAGAACTTCATCGGCGAGGCGGTCGGCACGATGTACGAGCTGCGCACACAGGCGGGATGGGATCGGCTCGGGCGGCAAAAGGTCTATACCTCTGTCCGTAAGATCGACCGCAAACTTGAGGAGATGGCGGAGAAGATCCGCCTCGGACAGGCAGACCAGCTCGACATCATTGCGAGCCATGATGCCATCCGCGGACTGCTCGTCGACCTCTATATGTAATGGCACGTCCAAAGAAAAATGTCACTGTGTCCGCACCTGTCGGCGATGAGACCGTGCGGGAATCGTTTCCGGAGAACTGGGCGGACGTGCGCGGACACGCGGAGATCATCTCTCGGCTGCGTGCGCTTGCTGCCGCACACCGTCTGCCCCATGCCCTGCTCTTTTGCGGGATGGAGGGCGTCGGCAAGAGGCGCACGGCGCGTGTGCTCGCGCGGACACTGCTCTGCACGGGGGGCGGAGATGCGCCCTGCGGGTGCTGCGATGCCTGCCGCACGATGGCGGCGGGTGTGCATCCCGACTACTTCGAGGTCGTGCCCGAGGTGCGCGGCAAAGGTGCGGCGATGATCCGCACGGAGGCAGTACGCGACATCCTCATCGCCGCGTCGGGCGCGCCCGTTCAGGCGCAGCGGCGCATCATCCTCATCGACGGTGCGGAGACCATGAACGAGACGGCGGCGAACCGCCTCCTCAAGACCATCGAGGAGCCGACGGGCGAGGTGCTCTTTATCCTCGTGACGAGTGCCTATGACGCCATTCTGCCGACCATCCGCTCACGCGCAGTGCGCATCGCATTTGGTGCGCTGCCCCGTGCGGAGATTGCGGCAGCACTCTCGGAGTGCGGCACGGAGAATGCGGAGACCATCGCCGCGCTCGCGGACGGCAGTCTCGGTCGAGCATATGCGCTTGCGGCGGAGGGGCTTGCCCTGCGTGACGAGGCAATCATGCTCCTCACACAGCTCAGAACGCTCAGCATCGAGGACATTTGGGCTCGCGCGGCGGAGATCGGAGCGCGTACGCACACCGAGCGCACAGAATGGATCGGCTTTTTGCAGATGGCACTGCGCGACCTTCTCGTCCTGCATGAGGACGGGGTTGCATCGGAACTCTACCATATCGATCGCCGTGCAGAACTCACCGCACTGCTCACGCAGCTGACACGCGCGGACATCTTTGCACTCATGGAGGCAACGCGCCAGCTCACGCGCCGTTTCGCGGCGAACGTGAATCCCGCGCTGCAGGTAGAGGCATTTTTGCTGCGGGCGCGGGAAAAATAAGAACGCCCCTATCGGCGCACTGCGTTTTTTCGCTTCTCCCCGCCCCGTGCTTGCGGGGGAGGGGGAGCGCATACGGCGGGGGCACATATATATAATCTCAGGAGGAAGTTTTGCAAACGATTGTAGGTGTCCGCTTCAAGTCGGCGGGCAAGATATATTCCTTTGGGCAGGGGCGGCTGACCATCGCCGAGGGCGACTACGTCGTCGTTGAGACCACACGCGGCATGGAGTGCGGCAAGGTCGTCGTCGCGCCGCGTGAGGTCGCGGACGAATCCGTTCCGCCGAACCTGCGCGTCGTGCATCGCGTAGCGGATGCCTCCGACCTCGCACGCATCGAAGAGAACCATGCACGCGAGCGTGAGGCGCGTACGGTCTGCGAGGAGAAAATCCGCGAACTCGGGCTGAAGATGAAGCTCGTCGACGTGGAACTCACCTTCGACCTCTCGAAAATGCTTTTCTACTTCACGGCGGACGGACGCGTCGACTTCCGTCAGCTCGTACGGGAACTTGCGGGCACGTTCCGCACGCGCATCGAGCTGCGCCAGATCGGCGTGCGCGACGAGGCGAAGATGATGGGCGGCATGGGCTGCTGCGGGCGGCCGCTGTGCTGTGCGACCTTCCTCGGCGACTTTGTGCCCGTCTCCATCCGCATGGCAAAGGAGCAGAACCTCTCCCTCAACCCGACGAAGATCTCGGGCATCTGCGGGCGGCTCATGTGCTGTCTGAAATACGAGAGCGAGGGTTACGGCTGCGGCGGCTGTATGCGTACGAAAAAGGTGGAGTACATCCCCGCACAAAATGACCGCGTGATCGCCGAGGATGGCGAGGGGCGCGTCGTGGCGGTGCACGAACAGCGTCGTACGGCGACCATCCTGATGGATGACGGCAAGACTGTTGTCGCCGCATGGGAGGATGTCGCACGTGCCGAGAGCGAGGAGGGCGCACCGTGCCCACATGCACAGCACAGGGAACGTGCCCCGCGTGAGCGTACCCCCAGAGAGCCGCGCGAGGGACGGGAGCGGCACGAGCGTCCCGTCGGAGGAAAAACTCGTAACGAGCGCAGCGAACGCACAGAACGTGGAGAGCGAGGGGGGCGTAACGTGCGCGGTGAACGCGGCGAGCGTTCCGCGAAGAATGCAGGGGACCGCCGCCGTCCCCAGAGCGGGCGGCGACAGCCGCGCCGTACACCCCGCGAGAGTAATGAATCTCATGAGTGACACGGCACAGCTGCGCCCGAACGAGCGGATGGACGACCTCTGCATGGGCGGGCGGCAGATCATCCAGCGCACGGATGAATTCTGCTTCTCCATGGATGCCGTTCTCCTCGCGCATTTCCCAACGCTCACGGGGCGTGAGCGCGTGCTCGACCTCGGCACGGGGACGGGCGTGATCCCCCTCCTCGTCGCGGATTTTGCGGCGCATATCACGGCAGTGGAGCTCAGCTCCGTGCAGGCGGGGCTTGCCGTGCGTAGCGTACGGCTGAACCATCTCACAGACAAAATAACGGTGCGGGAGGGCGACTATCGCGACCCTCCCGCCCTTTTTGCGTGCGGAGAATATGATCTCGTATTCAGCAATCCTCCGTACCGCTCCGTCACGAGCGGCGCGGTCAGCATGGGGGCACGCGCGGCGGCACGGCACGAGCTGACGGCGACCCTCGCCGACACCGTACACGCCGCATCGTACGCCCTTCGTCACGGCGGACGGCTCGCTATGGTGCACCTGCCCGAACGGCTTGGCGAGATCGTCCTTGCCCTCCACGCGGAGCACCTTGCTGTCAAGCGTCTGCGCATGGTACAGCCGTGTACGGACAAAGCACCGAACCTCATGCTCATCGAGGCGGTCAAGGGCGCGGCACTCACGGGAATGCGCCATGAACCCGCACTCATCGTGCGCGATATTGGGGGAAACTACACAGAGGAGATTCGTGCAATTTACGGACAGGATGTATGAGCGTCCCGTCCCCCGCGGTTAAACTTTCATTTGACGTTTGGGGATGAGCGGCATATAATAAAAAGATGAGAAAACTTCATAGCCGATGAACGCAGTGCCATGCACTGCAGGGATGGATTCTTTCCAATGTGTAATGAAGGGGAGAAAGCAATGCTCAAAGGAATGAAAGCAAAGCGGCAGCTCGCCGCATTTGTCGCGCTCGCCGTTGGCGGTGCGTTTGCAGGTGCGCCTGCGGCGTATGCGGCAGAGCACACGGTCCGTACGGGCGATGTCATCAACGGACAGGATGGTACTGCACTGAAGCCGTACGGTGACATTGTCGGTACGAATCTGATGAACGGCTCCGTAGCAGACAACCATCTTACGATTGGTGTGCTGACACAGCCGAGCATCAACCTCCCCCGTGTGAACGGCACGATTACAGCGGGCGGAACGAGTGACACAACGAATGTGGTGACAGGCAATACGCTCACCATCAATAACATCGGTCTCGTTGGCAATGGCTACGGCGGCATCGGCAAGGGAAATGTGGTCAACAATACCGTCGTGATGAACGGCGGCATGGTAAGGGGGCAGCTTCATGGCGGTCATGCAGAGAGCATGGTTCAGCAGACAGATGTAAAAGCCCCGAAGAATACGGTTCGGATGAGCGGCGGAACGGTCATTGGATCGTTGTACGGCGCATACTCTGTCACAGGCGGTGCGACAAGCGGCAAGGTGGAGATGACGAATGCGGGCGGCTCGATTGAGGGATCCGTCAGAGCCGGAGCGGACGGCATTGCCATTGCGGGCGGCAGGGGAAAGACCTCGCGTGCAATGCTGTCCCAGAGCGTCTGCTCATCGCCGCCCGGGAAGTCCGTGCGGCCGACGCTCGCGCAGAAGATTGTGTCGCCGACAAATGCCACTCCGTCCCGTGCGCTGTAGAAGATGCAGGAGTCCGTTGTATGCCCCGGTGTGTAGCGCACCTCGAGCGTACATGTGGGATTTGCAGCGAGTGCGATGATTTCCCGATCGGCAAACGTCGTTACATCCGTGAGCGTAACCTTGCCGCCGCCCCAGAGCGAGAGATTCCAGTTTGGGTCGCTGTAGTAGCGCGGGCTGTCCTCGGCGGCATAGATGGGTGCGCCTGTACGCGTGGAGAACTCCTCCGCGCCGCCGATGTGGTCGAAATGACAGTGCGTGAGCAGCAGCCGCTCGATTGTCCAGCCGTGTGTCTCGGCATGGGCAGCAAGACGTGCGCCCTCTGCGCCCGCGTCGATGAGGAAGCCGTGTTTTGTCTCGTCATCAATATAGAAGTAGGAATTGGTCGGGATCATATCGCCGACGGTTACGCATTCGATCATATGGATTCTCCTGTCTTAAGGAAGCACTGACAAATTCAGCACCGCCGTCTTAGTACATCTTTTTCGCCCTGTCTGTGTCGACAAATCCTCCACATAGCGGATGGCTATGCGTCCGGTTTGTCTCCTTGACAGGACAAAAAATCTGCACCAATACGACGGACTTCATTTTATCAGCGATTCCTTTATCGGAAAGAGCAGCTGGAGGATGTGGATGCCTGTCTTGCCGCACGCATCAATGCCGTCGCGGCAGTATTTGCACGAGCAGACGGCCTTCTCCGTCGGCAGCTTCTGTGCGTGCCGCTGAAAGTAGGCGTGCTGCTCCTCCTCCGTCATGGGGGTGAACATGGGGGAATTGCCGTTCTCGTAGCGGCGCGGGATGAGTTTCGCGTTGCCGGGAAAGCAGGGCGCGAGCAGGGCGTGTCCGTGGAAGCGGGTCTTGTCGAAGTTTTCCTCCTGCTCGACGATGGTCACGTTCATCTTGCGCAGGAGGGAGCGGATCGCCTCCTGCATACCGCGCCGCTCCACCGCAGCCCAGCAGTCCTGCACGGTCATGCGCTCGCCGCCGTAGTCGGGAAAGGGAAAATCCGCGTCTCGATCAATCAGCTCCCAGACGTAGGTGAATGCGCCCGCGTGGGAGCTCTCCTCGACGATGTTCGCGCAGTTGTTGCATAGGACGATTGCGTGATCCTCCGGCGTCAGCTTCGGGTGGTGCGGGCGACAGCAGCCTGCGGTCTGCACACCGTGTTGCTCCTCAAGATAGCGGCGTACCGTCGCGCTCTCGGCGGGAAAGTCCGCCTGAACTTTGCAGCTCGGATAAAAGATCGTTGCCATAGATGTGCTCTCCTAAATGTGTAATCGCGTATGCTCACATGCTCCATTCGTAGGCGCGGCGCGGTGTGCCGTCCCAGACGCGGACGATGCCGCAGTACACGAAACCGTTCGTGAGAAAGCCGTGCTGCATGGGGTGGTTGTCCGCGTGGGTGTCAACGCGCAGATGATTGTATCGTGTGCGCGCGAAGTCCAGCATGGCGCGAAAGACTCCGTGCTCCGTCCCATCGCTTGCCGCGCGGTGCATTGCCGCATAGGGCGAGGAGTCACGCCATGCCCCGTCAATCTTGGCATAACTTGGATCCTCACCGGGGACGAGGGCAAAGACGGCATAGAGATGTCCCGTCTCGTTTTCCATCACCCAGAGTATATTTTTCGTGATGTCTGCGCGTATGATATCCTCCGGCGGATAGCCTCCGCTCCACTGCGTCATGTTGCCCGAGCGCCGCATAAAGGCACGTGCTGCCTCGTAGATGCGCAGGATCTCAGGAATGTCCTGCACCGTTGCTTGTCGTATCATTTCGCTCCCTCCTATAGCTTCCTATTTTACACGATGGCTGCAGATTTTGAAAGATGCGTTTGTGACAGCGGGCAAACAATGCTATACTAAAATTCGGGAGGGATGGCAATGAGTGCATGGCTCATCTATGCGCTGCTCTCGGCGCTGTGTGCGGCGTTCGTATCCATCTTCGGCAAGGCGGGACTCACAGGGCTTGACAGCAGCGCAGCGACGGCGGTGCGCGCTGCGATTATGGCTGTGTTTCTTGTGGGTGTGGTTATCGCAGAAGGGCATACCGCTGACCTGCCGCAGGTGTTTGCCGACAGGAAGGCGCTGCTCTTCGTCGCACTCAGCGGCATCGCAGGTGCGCTCTCGTGGCTCTTCTACTTTATGGCACTCAAGGAGGGGACGGTCACGCAGGTCGCTCCGATCGATAAGCTGAGTGTTGTCTTCGCCGTTGCGATTGCCGTCTTGCTCTTCGACGAAAAAGTCAGTTTCCTGCATGGCATCGCAATCGCTATGATCGCGGCAGGCGGACTCCTGCTTGCGATTTTTCCATAATGAAAAAGCCTGCGTTGTTTGTGCGGCGGGATATAAATAGAGGCTGCAGCACGGAGTAAAACCTTGTGCTGCAGCCTCTCGTACGTTACTGTTCGTCTTCGTGGATTTTCTTATTGGCACGCGCTAAGAAGTCTGCGATCTCACCCGTGTGCTCCACCGGTATCCAGACGGAGGCCTTGGGTTTCCAACGATCCTGAGCCCGCTTCCGATAGAATGGGGTGACGGCGGTGTAACGGCGCCCGCGTGAGCGGATAATGGAGACCCGCAGCGCCTGTGTCGCGGAGATCTCGAGCATGCCGATCTCGACGGTTGCGTCGATGTTCAGGGCAAGCTCCTTTGTCCCCTTTACCTTTTCTGCTCGTGTCGTCTTTGCTGCCATAGTTGATTCCTCCCAACAACATCTTCCTCATCTGAATCATACCATTTTTTTATCCATATGCCAAGATTTTCTAACAAAATCCCCCACACAAGAAAAATGCTTTGCCTGTGTGGGGGGGATTTGTCTATTCGTCTGCGTACAAGAGTGTGAGTGTGCCGGTGGCGCGCGTTGCGGCGAGGTCGATGACACGCTGATTGCGCGAGCCGCGGAAATGAAGGGTGAGATCACGTTCCTCTGCGCGGTAGTCACCGTCGACGAGAACGTCGAGCTCATCGAGCAGGGCATTTACGGCGGGATTCTCCTGTGCGCGCAGCTCCTCGAGGGTGTAGCCTGTGTAGCTCCATACGTCGAGGCCGCGCGCGTGTGCCCCGCGTGCAAGCGGGAGCAGTGCTGCGGGCTGCAAGAAAGGCTCACCGCCGCTGAGGGTGAGCCCTGTGAGAAGTGGGTTGGCATCGAGCTGTGCGAGTACCGCGCCGACGGTCGTCATGCGCCCGCCGACGAGGGGCTGTGTGTCCGGATTATGACAGCCCGGACAGCGGCGCGGACAGCCCTGTGTAAAGACTGTCAGACGGATGCCCTCGCCATCCACAATGGAATCGCTTGCGATCCCCGAGATGTGGATCTCAGTGGAGTCCGTGCTTGACACGTTCGTGCTCCTCGGCCTGCTTGGCGTTGTTCCAACGATCCGTGGTGCCGACCAGGTAGCCCGTGATGCGGCGAACGCGCTCAAACTTCGGCTGACGCATCTCGTAGCCGAGCGTGACGCGGCCGTCATCCGTACCCGTGATGGAGAGGCGGTCGAGCTTCTCATGGGTCTGACCCTCGATGTATGCAATGTAATTTTCTACCTCGTGCGGGGTAATATCCGAGAGGCCGTTTACGGTGACGTTGATATCGTTGACAATCATGCTGCATTCTCCTTTTTCGCGCCTGTTTGCAGCGCGGTTTTTCTCTGCGGCGACGCATCGCCGGTTCGTGAGGATTATACAACATCTAGTGGGTGCTCGTCAATAGGAAATCTATATCTAGTTGTTTGCCCACAGACTTATCAACAGGGATTTTTTGGAAATCGGGATGATTTTCGTCGAAATGCCGATAAAAAAAGGCGCGGCGGGCATGGATATCGGCATAGAGTTATCCACAGTTTCCCTAGGGGGAACCTGTGGGATTTGTGGATAAATGAAGACAGGTACAAGCTTCTATGTGCGTTTATGAAGCAGTACCCTGTGGATTGTTTTCCGCTGCTTCTGCATTTTCCTGAATGATGGTCCGGATGGGATAGGGGATATCGATGCCCTCGGTACGGTAGCGGTCGGTGAGTGCCTTGATGAACTCGTGCTTGATGATGCCCTGGTTGTCGAACATGCTCGACGGCAGGATGACGACGAAGTTGATGGAGGAGTCGCCGAAGTCCGTGTAGCGCACGAGCGGCTCTGCGTTCGGATTGTCGTCCACGCGTGCGAGCACTTCCTTCGCCGTCTCGATGGTGATGCGCTCGACGGCAGCGAGGTCGCTGTCGTAGGCGACACCGACAGGGACGCTGATGTTGATGTTCAGCGTGGGCAGGCTGAAATTCGTGATGTTCGCGCCCGCGATGGTCTTGTTCGGAATGACGACGGTGTTGCCCGCACCGAGCGGGATGATGGCGGTAAAGCGCCATGTGATGTCCGTGACGCGCCCCTCCTCGCCCGAGCCGAGGCGGATGTAGTCGCCGATGCGCAGCTGCTTGGACAGGATGAGATGAAGGCCGGAAAAGATGTTGGCAAGCATCTCCTGCAGGGCAAGAGCGACTGCCATGCCGCCGACGCCCGCTGCTGTCAGGATCGGAGCGATGGAGATGCCGTAGTACTGGAGGATAACGAGCAGCCCCATGGCGTAGATGACGCCGATAAGGATGTTGTTGAGCAGGGTCGTCTTGGGCAGATTCCTGCCCGAGCGTTCGAAGTACATGGTGACGACACCGTCGACGGTGCGTGCGAGGACGCGCGTGATGGAGAAGACGTTGCTTGTAAAGAGGAGGTACGAGAGCAGCTTTGTGAGTGTCGGCGAGATCTCCACGGCGTCGATCGCCCAGTAAAGACCGATGATGAAGCTGAAGAAGATGGGAACGCCCTGCATGGAACGGATGAAGACATACTTCCACGTGCTCTCCTCGACCGCAAGATGGTGATCAATGTAGCGGCGGATGAGGCGGTCGGCGATGATGCCCACCGTGAGGGCGGCGAGGACGATGCTCGCAGGGACGAGGAGGAGATCGACGAGGTTGTCGAAGTTGAGTGTGTGTGAGAATATGGTCAAGTGGGGCTCCTTTCAAAAGACAATTCAATGCGCCTGTGCCGGGAGGAACTCTTCCTGTGCTGCCATGAGGCGCATACCGCCGGCCGGGCTTGTGATGAAATATGAAAACACCGCAGTGTTCGGTGCTGCCGCTCCGTGGTAGTGGCGCGGCGGGTCGATGATGGAGACGGCAATACCGTCCTCACGCATGCGGGAGGAGAAGTGTCCGTTGACGACGTTGAAGAATTCACTGACAGCGTCGACAGCAAGTTCCTCCATACCGTCGAGCGAGACACCGCTGTAGCCGCTCGCGAGTGCATAGAATGCATCCACGGAGGCGGCAAGTGCGACAATGAGCGGACTGCTGCCTATGTCGAGCCGCTGCGACAGAGCAATGTAGAACTCTTCTTCCGCCTCCGTACCCATCGCGGCCGTCATGTGCGCATAGTCGGCGATTCCTGAGAGGAATGCATCCGCGTAGCTTTGATGGAATGCGTTCATTGTCCCTCCACGCACTGTCGTATTTTGGCGAGCGCTGCTGTGATCTCGTGATCGGAATAGGGCTTCTGGATGAACATAAGAGCGCCGTACTCGTTGGCGTACGCAATGTTTTCCTCCGTGGCAGCTGTCGAGAGTATGACGACGGGGAGGCGCGGATGTGTTCTGCGCAGACTCCGCAGGACGCTGCAGCCGTCGAGCTTCGGAAGGATGATGTCGAGAAAGACCGCATCGGGCGCTTTGTCCGCGATGCGCCGCAGCGCCTCTTCTCCGTCCCGCGCCTCGATGGTTGTATGTCCGCGGTCAGAGAGTTCTGCCTTGAGCTTGATTCGAACGAGGCGTGAGTCATCAACAATGAGGATCTTCATGGGGGATCTCCTATCGCAATAGATCAAGGCAGCGCTGCCGCGCCAAAGGCATGCGGCAGCAGTTCGGCGGGGGTGAGGACGCGCAGGTCGCCCGCCGTGTTGGCGAGGATGACGCGTGCGATCGGGAACTCCACGAGCACCTGACGGCACATGCCGCAGGGCGCGCATGGCGCAGGGCTGTCAGCGATGACGGCAAGCGCCTCGAATTCGCGTTCCCCCGCTGTGACGGCGGCGGCGATTGCCGCGCGTTCAGCACAGATGCCGACGGGATAAGAGGCGTTCTCCACGTTGACGCCGCCGTAGATCTTCCCGCTCCGTGCGAGGAGAGCTGCACCGACGGCGAAGCCGGAGTAGGGGGCGTAGGCACGGCTGCGGAATTCTGCAGCGCGTGCGACGAGTTCACGATCGTTCATGTCATCCCTCCGTATCTGTGTGCCCCATAGATCCGTTTCATAAGGGCGGGTGTCTCTGCGATTGTCATGCCGCGCAGACAGCTTGCCATGAGGAGCTCCGCGGTCTGATCGTCGAGGATCGTGCCGCCGATATAGCCGCCTGCCCGGCAGGCGATCTCTGTGCGCGTGAGTGTGCCGCCGCGTTTTTTCTTCGTGATGATATCGCATATATTCATAGGGAGGCTCCTATCTGAGTACGCGCGGAAGGAAACTTTCTCCCTTTGTCGTAAGATGCGCGTCAAAGATGTCCGCAATCGTTGCGCCGAGCATCGCGAAGGTCGGGTAGGTTCCGAGATTCACAGGTGCAATTTTTTTTCCATAGACGAGCAGCGGAACGTACTCGCGCGTGTGATCCGTGCCCTCTGCACCCGGGTCGCAGCCGTGATCCGCCGTAATCATCAGTACGTCGCCTTCACGCATGGCGGGGAGGAAACCCGCAAGCCAGTCGTCGAATTCCTGCATGGCGCGTGCATAGCCAGGAATGTCGCGGCGGTGCCCGTAGATCATGTCGCCGTCGACGAGGTTGATGAACGCAAGCCCCGTGAAATCCTCTGCAAGGAGTGCCGTGGTCTTTGCCATGCCGTCCGCATTCGACTCGTTTGCGCCGAGCGAGCGCGTGAGCCCGCGTCCGCCGAAGATGTCGGAGATCTTGCCGACACCGATCACATCACGCCCCGCACGGCTTAGTGCGTCGAGCACGGTATCGCCCGTCGGATCGAGGGAGAAATCATGGCGGTGCGGCGTGCGCTCATAGTTCGGGTACGTGCCGACAAAGGGGCGCGCGATGATGCGTCCGACCCCGTGCACACCCTGCATGATCGCGCGTGCCTGACGACAGTAGTCGTAAAGCGTGTCCACGGGAACGTGCTTTTCATGCGCCGCGATCTGCAGCACGCTGTCGGCGGAGGTGTAGACGATGAGTGCGCCCGTCTCCTCGTGCTCACGTCCGTAGTCATGGATGACCGCTGTGCCGGAGTACGGCTTGTTGCAGAGAATCTTGCGTCCGAATGCTGTCTCGAGCGCTGCAGTCACCTCGCGAGGAAAGCCGTCGGGGTAGGTCGGCAGCGGCTCATTGCGCACAATGCCCGCCATCTCCCAGTGCCCGATGGTCGTATCCTTGCCGCGCGAGAGCTCGCGCAGACGTGCATGTGCACCGATGGGGGCAGCGGACGGTGTACCGCACGCAGCACCGTCGATATTGTAGAGTCCGAGCCGTGTCAGATTCGCTGCGGGAAAGAGTCCGCTCTGCGAAACAGAGCGGAGCGTGCTGCACGTCGCATCATCGCTGAACTCCGCCGCATCGGGGGCTGCGCCGCAGCCGAAGCTGTCGAGTACGACGAGAAAGACGCGCTTGATTCCACTGTTTTGCATGATGTCACCTTCCTATAATTCCAACCCGTTTCGCTTGCGCGCACGGTATTCGCGATCGAGGATGCCGAGCACAACAAGATTTTCGTAGACCCCGCGATGCAGGATCGTCTCACGGATGAGCGCCTCGCGCACCATGCCCTCGCTCTCGTAGAGGTGGAGCGCACGTGCGTTGTAGTCCTTGCAGTCGAGCCATGCGCGATGTGCGCCCATATCCTCGAACGCCCACGCCTTCAGCAGCTTCATCGCCTCGTGTCCGTAACCGAGCCCTTTCTTGCCGATGATGACGTGCGTCCACTCCTGTTCCTTTGTCTCAAGCAGCAGACCTGTGACATGGAGATAGCCGACGCGTTCCCCGCCGTGCTCCTCGACGATGAGATCCATTGCTGCCTGTGCTTGTGTGACGATGGTCTCGTGATCTGCTCGTGAGAACGGGACAATGTAGTCGCTGTTCTCCTTTGCCTCCTGCAGTGCGCAGATATAGTCGATATCTGCAGGCTCTGCACCGCGCAGACGCAGACGCGGCCCCTCTTTTAAAATTTCTGCCATAGGACTCCCCTTCATTTCAAAAACCTTCCTTTATTTTACCTTGAATGGACATCGAAATGCAAGGCGTCTGTGATCGTGCGCATAATTATAGATTGACGATACGGGACGAACATCTTATAATGGAAGAACTAAATAGGGAATGTATGTCAAATGGGAGGAAGGGCATGGCAGCACAGAAAAAACCGTCGGTGCGCGATGTGCTATGGCGCAAGAAGCGCGCACGCGATCAGATGCTCGACGCGGTCGGGCATCTCTGCGACGAAGCATGGGCACTTTTCGAAAAGATTGCCGCGGATCGCTCCGCACATACAAAGGATGCCGTAACTGCAAGGGAACTTACGCTCCGTCTGCGTTCGCTTGCCTATCTCATCGAGGGTGAGCACTACATTGACCGCATTGCCTTCGAACTGCAGACGAAAGAGGTCTATCTGACCGCGAATGAGGTTGCAAAATCCTACGTCTCAGAAATGGTTCTGCGGTATCTCGACGCCATCCTTCTCTACGGAAAACAATCCGAGTGGGACAGTGAAGAGTTTCAGACGGAGTATCGGACTTCGCTGGAAAAAAATCTCGAGGAGATCCGCACGAAGATCATTCCTGCGGCACCGCAGCAGGCGGAGGAGAACGAGAGCGCCCAAGACGACTGATTGTGACAGCATAGGAGGATTGCCGTAGATGTTCGGTATGTCAATGGATATAGGAATCGACCTTGGTACGGCGAATGTACTCGTCTATGTCAAGGGGAAGGGGGTTGTTCTCCGGGAACCCGCTGTAGTCGCGGTGAACCGCGATACGAATCAGGTGCTCGCGATCGGTGAGGAGGCGCGGCAGATGATCGGGCGTACGCCCGGAAACATCGTTGCGATCCGACCGCTGCGCGACGGTGTCATCGCCGACTATGACATTACGGAGAGCATGCTGCGCTTCTTCATCGAAAAGGTGGTCGGGCGCAGCATCGTCTTCCGCCCGCGCATCATGATCTGCATCCCGTCGGGTGTGACGATGGTGGAGCAGCGTGCCGTACAGGAGGCTGCCGAACAGGCGGGCGCACGGCACATTCAGCTCATCGAGGAGCCGCTTGCGGCGGCGATGGGGGCGGGGCTTGACATTGTCGAGGCACAGGGTTCGATGGTTGTCGATATCGGCGGCGGTACGACGGATGTCGCCGTCATCAGTCTTGGCGGTGTTGTGACGAGTGAAAGCATTCGTGTTGCGGGCGATTCCTTTGACGAAGATTTGATCAACTACGTCAAGCGCGAGTTCAATCTGCTCATCGGAGAGCGCACGGCGGAGGAGGTCAAGCTGCGCGTCGGCGCGGCATATACGTCGGCACGGCGCGAACAGATGGACATACGCGGACGCGACCTGCTCACAGGATTGCCGAAGAACATCATAATCTCCACGGCGCAGGCATCCGTAGCCATTGAGGGCTCAGTCATGCGCATTGTCGACTGCGTGAAGAAGGTGCTCGAGGAAACGCCGCCGGAACTTGCGGCGGATATCATGGACCGCGGCATTGTCCTGACGGGCGGCGGCGCACTGCTCTACGGCATGGCGGAACTGATTCAGCGTGAGACAGGCACACCGACACTCGTGGCGGATGAACCGATGACCTGCGTGGCGCTCGGCTGCGGCAAGGCGCTTGATATCTTTGACAAATTCGACGGCAAAGCAACGAATACAAGTTTTGGACGAAAAAAATAGAGGAAAAATAAATCTTACAGCGAAATTATATAAGACAACGGTTTTCGGAAAAAGAGGGATGAACTATGTGGAGAGGACTCTATATCGCGGCTTCGGGGATGATCACGGAGACCAAGCATACGGACATGATTGCGAACAACCTCGCCAACGCGTCGACGACGGGCTTTAAGCGCGACGACATGGCGATTCGTGAGTTCGAGCCGATGCTGCTTCGCCGCATCAACGATCAGTCGGCAGACACGGATGTGACGAGCTTCAAGGGGTTCCGCATCGGCATGGGCGCGCCCGTGGTCGGTACGCTCGGCCTTGGTTCTGCTGTGGATGAGATCGCAACGGATCACCTGCAGGGCGCGCTGCAGACAACGGGGAACACATACGACTTTGCGATCTCCGGCGAGGGCTACTTCGTCGTCGACACACCGCAGGGGCCTCGTTACACGCGCGACGGCAGCTTCTACCGATCGAGCAACGGGCAGCTGCAGAACGTGCGCGGACAGGCGGTGCTCTCAGCGCAGGGCCGTCCGATCACGATTCCGGAGAACGCCGTACACGTGAATGTCTCGAGCGATGGGCGCATCTATGCGAATGGGGCAGAGATCGCGCAGCTTGGCTTTGTCCAGTTCGACGCACCGAATGCGGTCATCAAGCAGGGGGATAACCTCTACCGCCCGCAGGAGGGCGCACGGCCGCAGCAGGCGACGGGTGTTATCGAGCAGGGCATGCTCGAGATGTCGAATACAAGCGTTGTCACGGAGATGGTCGAGCTCATCAACAACTACCGTGTCTATGAGGCGGGTTCGAAGGCAGTGCAGACACAGGACAGCCTGCTTGACAAGGCGGTCAATGATGTCGGACGTACGAGTTAAAATGATTTAAGAAATCGAGACGTTCATCCGATATAAAGATGTAGACATAAAAACTTCCTTGGAGGGGGATATCGACTATGATGCGAGCACTCTGGTCTGCGGCGTCCGGCATGAAGGCGCAGCAGGTTCACATGGACATCGTTGCGCACAACATCGCAAACGTCAATACCTATGGCGGCAAGAAGGTGCGTGCAGAGTTCCAGGATCTTGTCTATCAGACGCTCCGCGAGGCGGGAGCGCAGAACGGCGCGGATTCACAGTACCCGACGGCGCTTCAGATCGGTCTCGGTACGCGTGTTGCGGCGACGCAGCGTGTCTTTACGCAGGGCGCACTCCAGACAACGGACAATCCAACCGACATCGGCATTCAGGGCGAGGGCTTCTTCCGTGTCACGATGCCGGATGGTTCAACGGCATACACACGGGACGGCACGTGGAAGCTCGACAGCGACCGCCGCATGGTGACGTCGGACGGCTATCTGCTCGCCGACGGTATTACGATCGGTCAGAACGCGCCGTCGGACTCCATCACGATCTCCGGCGACGGCCGCGTCTCCTACCGTGAGGCAGGGCAGACGCAGCAGCAGGAGGCGGGGCAGATTACGCTCGCACGTTTTGTGAATCCGGCAGGTCTCACCGCCATTGGCAAGAACCTCTTCGTCGTGTCCGATGCCTCGGGTGAGGCGATCGAGTCGAATCCGGGTGTGGATGGTGCCGGCACCCTTACGCAGGGTACGCTCGAGATGAGCAATGTGCAGATCGTTGAGGAAATGGTCGAGATGATCGTCTCCCAGCGCGCATATGAGTCCAACTCCAAGGCGATCACGACATCGGATTCGATGCTCGAGATTGCAAACTCGCTCAAGCGTTGATCGATCAAAGATGTACGATTACAGCCATTCTATGCCTATGGAGTGGCTTATTCGCTTTTCTGTGGACGGCGACGACTTTTGCTGCTCCGTACAATCCCGCACAGGGCGATCGCTTCCCAACGGTTCTCTCCTCCGCACAGCTCTCGGCACTCGCCGAGCAGAAGATTGCGGAAAAATTGGGCGAAATCGGCGAGACACGGCGGCATGAGCTGTACCTTCAGCGTGCGGCATCAACCATGCACCTGCCGGCCGGGGAGGTAACTGCAGTTGTCGAGTTCCCGCGCGGGCTGCCGTATGGACGCGAGTTCCCGACAGCCTTTGCCGTCTATGTGGACGGTGCGCTTTATCGGCGTGCGACGAGCTACTATCGGCTGACGGTCTATGACCGCGTACTTGTAGCAATGACGGACATCCGTGCGGAGGACACGATCACCCCCGCGAATGCGCGTGTGGAGGAACGGGCGGTGGATACCCTGCCCGAGGTGACGGTCACGGATTTTGCGCGTCTGAACGGACGCGTTGCGGGACGCTACATCCGCAAGGACAGCATCATCACACCCGCGGTCTTGGCGATGCCGCTTGTCGTACGGGCGGGCAACTCTGTGGAACTTGTCCTTGACGCGAATGGTATTGTCGTTCGTGTAGAGGGCGTGGCGATTGAGAGCGGGCGCATCGGCTATGAGATCCGTGTGCGCAACGTGCGCTCCGGCAAGATTCTGCGCGGCAGGGTGATCGACGCTGCAACCGTGCAGATCATCGGATAAAGGATTTGATGGTGAAAATTTTCCATAAGGAGTTCGATATGCGTAAACAAAAATGGCTTGCAGGGGTTCTGGCGGCTGCTCTGTGCACAGCGTCTCTTGCCCCCACCGTCTCGGCAGAATCCCTGTGGAACAATCCGAACGGACACCCGCCGAAGAACCTGTTTGCCGATCACCGTGCGACGGGGATCGGGGATATTGTCACTATCGTGATCAGTGAGACGACGACCACGTCGGCGACGCGCAGCTCTGCGAATGAGAAGAGCGGCTCGGTGAACATCGGTGCGGGGCTTGGAATATTCGACTTCCTGCAGGCGGCTTCCGCAAGCGGGTCGGACAAGTTCAGTGCGAAGGGCTCTGCCTCCTCCTCGAACCGCGTTGCGGGCAATGTTACAGTCACGGTCATTGATGTTCTGCCAAACGGCAACTTCGTCCTGGAAGGGACGCAGTCCATCTGGCAGAACCGCAACGAGCACAAGATCGTCTTCCGCGGCACCTGCCGTCCCGAGGATATCTCGAGCGCTAATACGATCCTCTCGACGCGCGTGGCGGACGCTACTGTGCGCTTTGATGGCAAGGGACCTCTGAACGCGAAGCAGCGGCAGGGCATTCTTACACAGATCTTCAACATTCTGTTCTGACGGGAGGCGCTTTCTATGAAGAAAATTGGCATCCTTCTGCTCCTCCTTGGGCTTGTGATCGGTACACAGCCGGGCATCGCGGCGGCAGACTCCGCCGTGACGCGGATCAAGGATATCTCCAAAGTACAGGGCGTGCGCTCCAACCAGCTCATGGGCTACGGCCTCGTGGTCGGCCTTGACGGCACGGGCGACGGATCGAGCTCGGGCGAGACGGTGCAGTCCATTGCGAATATGCTCACGAGCTATGGAATCACGGTCAACAGCAGCTCGATCAAACTCAAGAACGTCGCGGCGGTTATGGTGACGGCGACGCTGCCGCCTTTCGTGCGGGAAGGGGATACCGTCGATGTGACGGTATCGTCGATTGGCGATGCGAAGAGTCTGCGCGGCGGTACGCTGCTTCAGACGCCGCTGCGCGCGGGCAACGGCGAGGTCTATGTCGTGGCACAGGGCGGTGTCTCTACGGGCGGCTTTACGGCGGGGAGCGGCGGAAGCAGTACAACAAAGGCGTTCCCGACGGTCGGCATTGCCGTGAACGGCGGTATTGTCGAGCGTACGGTGGAGGACGACGGCATCGGCTCGAACGGGCAGATCTCGCTCTCGCTTGCACGACCTGATTTCACGACGGCAGCGCGTGTTGCGGGTGCCATCAATGCACAGTACGGCAGCATTGCACAGGCGAGCAATCCCGGCCGTGTCGATGTGGCGGTTCCTTCGTATTTCCGCGGCAACGTGGTCGGTTTTGTCGCCTCGATTGAGGATTTGCCGGTTCGCCCCGACAACATGGCGCGTGTCGTTGTGAACGAACGCACTGGGACGATCGTCATGGGCGGAGACGTTTCTGTCGATGCCGTTGCGATCACGCAGGGCGGTCTTACAATCCGCATTCAGGAGAATCCGGATGTGTCACAGCCCGCACCGTTCAGCTACGGCAATACCGTGGTGACGGATAATCCCGATGTCGAAGTGAAGGATTCGAAGGGCAGCACGATTGTCCTGCCGGCGACGACGAACATCAGCGATATTGTGGGCGCACTGAATACGGTGGGCGCAAGTCCGCGCGATACGATTTCGATTTTGCAGGCGATGAAGGCAGCGGGTGCTCTGCATGCCGAACTCGACATTGTGTAAGCAGTGGGAGGCAACGTATGACGATCCAGCCAATCAGCGATAATTCTCTCTTGGGCGGCGCTGCGCAGACCTCCTATGATGCTGCGCGGATGAGCGCCGAGAGCAAATCCTTTCAGGCGACGCTCGATGAGCTTCAGCGCAAGGCGGAGACGCGTCCTGCGGCGGAAACTGCGGGCTATGTGCCAAGGAATCCGATGACGGATGCGGAACGGGAGGCCAAGAACCTGCATGAGGCATGCGAAGGCTTCGAGGCAATGTTTCTGAGCATGATGTATAAGCAGATGCGCGCAACGGTACCCGAGACGGAGCTCTTTGGAAAGAAGTCGAATGCCATCAAAATCTTCGAGGATATGCGCGATACTGAACTGATGAATTCCGTGGCGAAGGGCGGCGGCATTGGTATCGCGGACATGATGTACAAGCAGTTGACCATCAACAAACGCTGAGAGAAGAGACAACGGAGTTTTATAAGGGGAAGCTGCCCGTGCAGCGTCCCCTTTTCTATTGCACCGATAAAATGCTTAGTTTGGAGTATTTATGCGTATTTTGAAGAAAATTCTCGTGACTGGGGCAGCCCTCCTGCTGACCATGTCTTCCTATGCATTTGCAGCGGGACTGACTGATCTGCGCACGTCGAGCACGGCGGAACGTGATCGGCTGGTGTTTGATTTCACGGAGATGCCCGTCTATCATGTCAGCCTGTCCGAGGACGGACGCGAGCTGACTCTTGACTTTGCGGATACGGACGAAACTGCATTTCATCGTACTGCTGTACGCACGAAGCGTATTGATGCCGTTTCCTACGCCGCACGCAGGGGGCATTTTTATGTAACCGTCACAATGGCGAAGGGCATGGGGTATTCGCTTGGCAACCTGATGAATCCCACCCGCGTGTTCCTCGATATTACGCCTGCGTCCGGGAAAGAATCGCCCAAGCAGGTTGTTCCCGCCACGCTGCCTGTGCAGCCGGCAAAGCCGACGGGCGATGCGCCTTCGCCTACGGAACAGGAAAAGCAGACGTTCCCGATTCTGCGTGAGGAGCAGGTCGCTGCGGGATTGCTGCAGCGTACTTACATCTATAAGGACGAAGACGGGCAGGTGTCTGCGTACTTCGTCGAGGCGGACCCAACGCGCTACAGCGTTCGTCCGGCGCTTGCGCGCGGCATCATCCCCGGTCGGCAGACGGTCAGCGGCATTGCACGCGATACGAATGCGGCGGCGGCGATCAACGCGTCCTACTTTGCATTGAATGGTGAGATCCTCGGTGTGACAAAGATCGACGGTACGATCGTCGGGACGACTTACTATGACCGCAGCGCGTTCGGTGTCATGCCGGACGGCTCCTTCGTATTTGGTACGGTTTCCTACAACGGCATGGTGAAGATTGATCAGGTGACGCTCCCCGTCTCAGGGGTTAATGCCGAGCGCGGCGAGAATGGGCTCGTCATCTACAACCGCGCTTACGGAAGATCGACCGGAACAAATCCCTACGGATTGGAATACGTGATCCGTGAAGGGCGTGTGGCGGAGATCAATACGAACGATTCGCCGATTCCCTCGGATGGCTACGTCGTCTCTGTCCACGGCTCCTCGATGGATGCGTTTGCAGGGGCGGGGGTTCGTCTGGGTGATCCGACCGTGCTCACGGAGCAAACGGGAAGTATGTGGGATCGCACTGTGCAGATTGTCGGAGCGGGACCTCGCCTCGTCGAAAACGGTGCCGTGCATGTGACGGCAGGCGAGGAGCAGTTTCCGGGCGACATCCGCTATGGACGTGCGCCGCGCAGTGCCGTCGGCGTGACGCGGGCGGGCAAGGTCGTCTTTGTCGTGGTGGATGGGCGGCAGTCACACAGCCACGGGCTGACACTGACGGAATTCGCGGAGCTGCTCGTGAAATTCGGCGTACAGAATGCAATCAATCTCGACGGCGGCGGCTCTTCGGCACTTTATGTACATGGAACAGTATTGAATTCTCCATCGGATGGTTCAGAGCGTGCGGTCGGCAGCGCCCTGATTCTGCAGCAGAGATAATCACCCCCATGAGCGCAGGCTGTTGAAATAATTTTGACGGTCTTGGCGCAATATGATAGAATGTGTGGAGGTTTATACGTTGATAGAAGAAAGTTGGCGGCATTCATTTTGCGCCCGATGTAGGTGATACGACGTTGAAGAACGACATTTTTGATGTCATACAGGCGGATCTTGAGGAATTCGAGACGGCGCTTGCGGAGGCCGTTGCCTCTGAAACGGCGCTCATTACGGATATTGGAGAACATCTCATCTCCTCGGGCGGCAAGCGCTTGCGCCCCGCCCTTTTCCTGTTGGTGGCACGCGGGGGAACGGCGTTTGACCGTGCGCGTGCAATGCCGGTAGCGATCGCCCTCGAGCTCATTCACACAGCATCTCTCGTACATGACGATGTCATTGACGAGGCAGATACGCGGCGCGGCGCGGCGACGACAAATGCAAAATGGGGCAATCAGATTGCTATTTTGAGCGGTGATTTCCTGTTTGCCCGCGCGTTCAAGCTCGTTGCGGAGGCGGGGTATGATTCCTCGGTCTACGTCAAGCTCGCACAGCTCGTCTGCACGCTGAGTGAGGGTGAGATTCTTCAGGATCACACGGCCTATCAGGTGCCTGCGAGTGAGGATGCGTACTACGAACGTATTCGTAAGAAGACGGCGGACTTTCTCGAGATCTGCTGTGAGCTCGGCGGTGCGATCGGCGGCATGCGTGCGGCAGATACGGAGCGCATGGCGCTCTATGGGCACGCAATCGGCATGGCGTTCCAGATCACGGATGATCTGCTCGACTATCGGCAGACCTCGGAGGATATCGGCAAACCGGCGGGGCATGATCTCGCGCAGGGGTTTGTAACCCTGCCTGTAATCCGTGCACTCGCGGTGCTCGATGCAGAGAAGCGTGCGGAGCTCACGGCGCTGATTACGAATCCGCGGATGACGGAGGATGAGGTTGCACGTGCGCTTGCTGTCGTCCGTACGACGGACGGACTTGACTATGCACAAGCACAGGCGGATTCCTATTTGGAGCGCGCCAAGAATGCTCTGCCGGAAGCGCTCGATGAGAAGATTCGTGAGACCTGCCTGATGGCGGCAGACTTTATCGGCCGCAGAGAGTTTTAGAGCATGTTTTAGGAGAGAACAGGAGATATCCATGTTTGGTATTGGTGTACCCGAGCTGATCTTGATACTGGTGGTCGGGCTCATTGTCTTTGGGCCGGGCAAGCTTCCCGAGATGGGACGCTCCCTCGGCAAGGGCATCCGTGAGTTCCGCAAGGCATCGAATGCGCTGACAGCGGCGATTAATGCGCCGGAGCCGCCGCCCGTTGCTCCCCCACAGCCTGCGTCTGCAACGCAGCCCGCACAGACAGCGTCGACCGCGGAGCAGACGGCACCTGCCGCGCCTGCGGCATCGCCGACGGCAGAAACCACAGCGGCGGCAGTCGAGGCGTATAAGGCGGAACAGACAACTGCGGCAGAAAATAAAGCACAGTAACTGGATATATTTTAGGAGGTTCTTATGTTTGGTCTGGGAGTTCCCGAACTCGTCCTCATCCTCATCATCGGTCTGGTCGTCTTTGGTCCCGGTCGTCTGCCCGACATCGGCAAGGCGCTCGGCAAGAGCATCAAAGAGTTCAAGTCAGCAAACAACGAGCCGCAGGACACGCGCGCGGAGATCAACGTCACGGAGGAGTCCAAGCAGCTGTCGGAAGCTGAGAAAAAAGAGGCGAAGAGCTGACCCATGACGGAGGAATCGAAATCCCCTGAGGCAGAGCAGCAGAACGCAGGAGCTGCGGCGCAGCCCGCCGCGGCAGAGACGTCGGCGGCGTCGCCGCCGGCTCCGCAGCCTCCGGCGGAAGGACAGGCGGAAGACGACGGAAATATGTCGCTCATCGCGCATCTGACGGAGCTGCGCTCACGCCTCATCAAATGTCTTCTCGCCGTCGCCGTCGGCTCCGGGGTCGGCTACTATTTTATCGAAGACATCATGCACTATCTGACCGTTCCGGTCGGCAAACTCTACTATATGCAGCCCGCGGAAGCGTTCTTCACCTATATCAAGATCGCCGTTGTCGTGGGCTTTCTTCTCGCTCTGCCTGTCATTTTCTATCATGTATGGCGATTCTTCCTGCCGGCACTCACACCCGCGGAGCGGCTTGTCCTCGGGATTGTCGTGCCTGTCTCGGTCATTCTTTTCTTCCTCGGACTCGCGTTCTCATTTTTCCTCGTATTCCCTGCGGCAATTATGTTCTTCAAGGGGTTCGGCAACGAGGAACTCGAAGCATTATTTTCGGTGAACCGCTACTTCGAGTTCGTTATCATGTTTGTCCTGCCGTTTGGTTTCGTCTTTGAACTGCCGCTCGTCATCACGATTCTCGGGAAAATGGGGGTCATTACGTCTGCGTTTCTGCGGAAGTATGCCCGCATCGTCATCTTCCTTTCGTTCATCATCGCCGCCGTGATCTCGCCGACGCCCGACGTGTTCACGCAGTCGATGATTGCGCTGCCGATGATCGTCCTTTACGGCGTCGGCTACGTTATCGTTCGCTTTATACTCAGAAAATAGGAGGGAATATTTTGGCATACAAGGATCTGCGTGAATACATTGCGGTACTCGAGGAGCGGGGGCTTCTCCGCCGCATTGCGGCAGAGGTCGATCCCGAGCTTGAGATCACCGAGATCACGGACCGCATCTCGAAAATGGAGGGAGAGAAGAACGTCGCCCTCCTCTTTGAGAACGTCAAGGGCTCGAAGATGCCCGTCCTCATGAATGCATTCGGCAGCTACGAACGCATGTCACTCGCGTTCGGCGTAGAGAAGCTGGACGACATTGCAGATGAACTCACGGAGATCCTGAAGATCCCGCACATTTCCCTCCAAAACAAGATGAACCTCATGACGCTCATCCCGATGGCGCGCAAGGCGATCAACTTCCCGAAATACGTGAAGAATGCGCCCTGCCAGGAGGTCATCGAGACGGAGAATCCGAATCTCGACGAGATCCCTATCCTGAAGTGTTGGCCGGATGACGGCGGTCCGTTCGTGACCCTGCCGCTCGTCTTTACGAAGAACCCCGCAACGGGCAAGCGCAACGTCGGCATGTACCGCCTGCAGAAGTACGACAGCCGCACGACGGGGATGCACTGGCACATCCACAAGAACGGTGCGGAGAACTTCCGCGACATGAAGGCACGCGGCGGCGAGCGCATCGAGGCGGCGGTCGCCATCGGCACCGATCCCGTTGTGACCTATGCGGCGACGGCGCCGCTCCCGCGCGATATTGATGAAATGGTCTTTGCGGGCTTCCTGCGTCATAAATCCGTTGAGATGGTGAAGTGCGTCACTGTCGACCTCGAGGTGCCCGCGACGGCGGAGATCATCCTCGAGGGCTACGTTGACACGAATGAAATGCGTCGCGAGGGACCGTTCGGCGACCACACAGGCTACTACTCGCTTGCGGACGAATATCCTGTCTTTCATATCACGGCGATCACACACCGGAAGGACCCCATCTACTCCGCAACGGTGGTCGGCAAACCGCCGATGGAGGACTGCTTCCTCGCCAAGGCGACGGAGCGCATCTTTCTGCCTCTCTTGAAGCAGATGCTGCCTGAGGTCGTCGATGTGAACATGCCGCTTGAGGGTGTGTTCCACGACTGCATCGTGGTGTCTATCAAGAAGCAGTTCCCGATGCACGCGCGCAAAGTCATGCACGCACTCTGGGGCATGGGACAGATGATGAACGTCAAGATGATCATCGTCGTGGACGCGCACGTCAACGTGCAGGACATGAAGGAAGTCTGGTGGCGTGTCTTCAACAACATCGATGCGAAGTACGACCTCGAGATTGTGCAGGGGCCTCTGGACGTGCTTGATCACTCCTCGCCGATGGCAAAGTGGGGCTCGAAGCTCGGCATCGATGCGACAAAGACATGGCCGGAGGAAGGACACGCGCGCGAATGGCCGGATGAGATTGCGATGTCCGAGGAGATTGTAAAGCGTGTTGACGCGCGGTGGAAGGAGTTCGGTCTGGATTGAGCTGGTGGATGGAGCGCCTGCGGGC
>ERZ773042.584-NODE-584-length-24708-cov-13.438162_pt1 | contig 24708 bp, 25 predicted proteins | sample MGYA00511664_ERZ773042 | MGnify/ENA primary metagenome ERZ773042 (study PRJEB29015, sample SAMEA2737984) | human oral metagenome | biome: human oral; feature: human-associated habitat; material: dental | place: China | collected 2036 ... | reverse complement strand
TTCGCGATTCCCTGCTCAGTCACCATGTCCGTCGTGTTCGACAGCGACGCACGAATCGCGGGCGCAGGCGTGAGCGTCGGCGACGTCACAGTCATCGACACCGTCGCGGAATGCGTGACGGGTATCACGAAGGCGGCGCCAACGCCAAGAAGCATGCCAAACACAGTCCCCGCAGCGATCGTCCTCCAGCGACGCCCCAGGGCGTGACGCAGGATCTGCTGACCGCCAGTCGGCGGAGGGGTGAGGATCATGAGTGTTCTCCTTGAAGGTTCGAGCGCACCCACGCGGCGCGCGCATTCAGCCGACGTTCGAGGACGCGGCGGGACGTTGCGGGTCGAGATGCAACCCCCTGAGTGTAGACCTGCACGAAGCGCTCAAGCTCACGCTCGGCCTTGTCACGAGGAAGAGAAACGAGGGAGACGAGGCGCGGCAGCTCCTGGCCCGTCAGATGCGCCGATAGCTCGGCGAAAGCCTGGGCCTGATCCGGATTCTTCCACGAGTCCGAGCGCCACGCCTTATTGCCCGTCACCTGCCCCGGATGGATCCGGTACAGCAAGCCCCAGGCGGCCAGGCGACGAATACGACCACCCGCGGACGCAACGCGCATCCACAGGTCATAGTCTTCAGCGGGAACAGCGCGGTAACCGCCGACACGGTCAATGATCTCGCGCGTCGCCAGCATGGTCGGGTGGCACACAGGGTTGGTGAGCAGCAGGTGCCAGCCCATGTCCTCGGGCGTGATCTCGTAGGGCATACGGGGCACCGGGCGGGAACCGCGCAGCTCAATCATCTGCGTGAAGACCATGTCGTCGCCGCGCTCGATGGCGCGCATCGTGCGCTTGAAGCGGCCCTTGAGGGACACGTCGTCGGCGTCCATACGACCCACGAGGCGCGAGTCGGTGCGCTCCATGAGCTGCGTGAGAACACGAGAGACACCGCCCTCGCCCGGGGTGATGTCCTCAATGCGCAGGCGAGGATCGACCACTCCCCCACGCGACGCGCCACGGATCGCCTCGCCGACAGTCGAATCAGACGACGAGTCGTTGCCGACGACCAGCTCGGCGTCGCGCGGCATGGCCGCCAGCGTCGAGGCCACGGCGCGCGTGATCGTGCCCGCCGCGTTACGCGCAGGCAGCAGGACGGACAGCTCAGGCACGGGGCTCCCCCTGCGTGGCGGCCTGCTTGGCGGCCTCCTTAGCGGCCGCGTCCAGGGCGCGCAGGTCGGCTCTCAGGCCGTCGGCGTGGGTCTCGACACGGGAGACCCGCTGGGCGATGAGGCCGAGGGTCTCGGCCTGACGCTCGGCGTCGGCCTGACGCGCGGTCTCCGCCATGTCCATGCGGGCCAGGACCGTGGCCAGGGTGGCACGCACCTCGTCCAGGTCGTCGCGCAGGTGGGTGCCGTGCCGATTGGTCACGCCCTCCCGGGCGGCGTCGGCGGCGTCCCTGGCCGCGTCGGCCCGGGCGCCCAGGCGTCTCAGGCCCCGCTCGACCCGCCGCGTGTAGGAGCGGATGAGGGCCCCCATCAGGCCCAGGACGGCGACGGTGACCACCGACGCCGCGGTGATGACCTCCGGGGCGGTCAGGACCTGGACCACCGGGTGCGGCGCCCCGGTCACTCACCACCACCACTGGCAGCGGTGGCCACGGCGGTGTCGGCGGCCCTGGGGTCAGCCAGGGAGGTGAGCACCGACAGGACCACGGCGGTGGCGGTCACGCCCAGTGCCTGGGCCCAGTCCACGTCCCAGATGGTCATGCCCACCGTGATCAGGGCCACCAGGGTCTGCGCGGCTGTCTTGACAGCGCGCTCGGCCACCCCGGCCCAGAAGGTCTTCTTCGCGTACATGTGTGTCTCCTATCTCGGTAGTTGGGTGGGTCCCTGGTTCAGGGCCTGACGGCCAGGCCCCGGGACCCGGCCCAGGAGTGGTTGAGGGTGTGCTGGACGGCCTCGATCACGGCCGTGTCGTAGCCGCCGGTGACGGGGATCCGGTGCCCGGCCGGGACCCCGCACGAGTTCCACCAGGCCCGGAAGGCGTCCCAGGTGGCCGCGTCATCCACGCCGGTGACAGGCAGGCGGTCCGCCCCGGTGGCCTCGGTGAGCCGGTAGGCGTCCACCTGCCAGGACAGGGCGTACTGGAAGGCCCGGCACGCCTGCTCCCAGGGGGCGTCCTCGGGCACGCCCATGACCTGCCGGAACCGCCGGGCGGTGGCCGGCCCCCAGACGCCGTCCACGGCCAGGGGCACCCAGCCGGAGGGGGAGCCGGCCAGGGCCTGCCACTCCTCACGGCTGACGTAGACCACGTCCAGGTCCACGCCACGTCCGTACCCCGGCACGGCCCCCTCAGACGTGTACTGCCAGGCGATCGGGGCGCCCCAGGGGGCCGTGCCGTAGGGGCAGTCGGGGGTGGCCAGGACGGTGGGGGCGCCAGCCGGGTAGCCCGCCACCCACAGCGGGTGCCCGGCCGCCGCCACCGCCGCCCAGTCGTGGGCGTCCACCGCGTAGGAGTACGTGTAGAGGGCCGGGGTCACCCCGGTGGCCTCCCGCACCCTGGTCAGCCAGTCCAGGGCCCACGCCGTGTCGGCCAGGCCGTCGGGGTCCTCCCAGTCCAGGATCAGGACCGCCCGGCCCACGTAGGGCCGCACCGCGTCGAGGAAGGTCTCCACCTCCTCCTCCACGCTGTTAGCAGAATTCCAGGTGAAGTGGTACAGGCCGAGCAGCCGCCCGGCCGCCAGCGCGGCGTCGGCACGGGCCTGGAAACCCGGATCCACATAGCCGGACCCCTCAGTCGCCTTGACGATCACGACGTCACAGGGCACGCCAGCCACGTCCAGGCCCGTCTGGTGGGACGACACGTCGATCCCGGTCAGCCTCCCCTGCGTAGGGGCCGGCCACTCCTCACGAGCGGTAGGCGGCGCCGGCACGGCCCCGGCCGCACCGGTATAGCGCAGGCACGTGGACCACGTCGCACTGGTGGTGCGTGGGTGGTCGGAGTACCGGATCAGGCGAGTCTCCCCACCGGTGTCATCGCCGGTGGACCCGTCGTCCCCCTCGGAGCCGTCGATGTCACCGGCGGCGTCGATCCACGCCTCCGCGAGCAGCGGGTCGTCAGGGTCGAAACCGCCGTCGAGGTCGTAGACGGCCATGGCGACGTGCCCGGGATCCACCAGCAGCAGGTCACCGACCTGGAACCCGCCGTCCGGGACGGACCCGGTCCACGAGTCGCCGACGTCCGTGAAACCGCGAGCCAGGGCGTAGGAGCGCAGGTTCCCGGTGTACGTGTCCCGGGGGAACAGGGGCGGCCGCTCGGCCTCGGGCAGGCACTCGTGGAAGCCGATGTTGTAGGCCCCCGCTACTCCGGCGGAGCAGTCCATCTCCCCGGGGCCCCTCAGCCACCCGGCCCAGTCGCTGGCGTCGTAGGCCGACCACCGGTTCGGCTGGGAGTAGCCGACTCCCCCGTAGGCGTCTGTCGCGCACCAGTACCTCATCTCACTGGCCGCGTACTCGGCCACAGCACTCATACTGTCTGTCTCCTCTTTCTCGGGCACGTAGGAGCCCCCGGCCGGACGACACGGGGGCACGAATAGGATCTAGTTCTTGGTCCAGCCGGCCGGGTAGTTCACGGGCCCCGAGGTAAAGGGATCCAGCCACGCCTTGGACGTATTCCGCCAGGTGGTGCCGCCGACGACAACACGCTCACCCGGGCCGATGACCGCGCCCTCAGCGAGGGACTTGATATCCTTGGCCTCGGGGGAGGCCTGCGCCTCGTACTCCTCGGCGATAGCCAGCGCCCGCATCCGGGCGGACTCACGCACGCTGCGGGCGGACCGCTCCGCGGCGACGGCCTCGTAGAGCGCGTCCAGGTCGGTGTCGGACAGCGTGCGCAGGTCGGGAAGCCCCAGGACCATGATTCTCCTATTGATAGTCTCTACTAGCAGCCTGCTAGGCCATGCTGATCGGCCAGGTCATGATCGTCATCCGCGTCCAGTCGTCCGACGACAGCTGGAACCGCGCGATTTTATTGTTGGCCTGGGTGGCGTCCAAGACGGACTTGAACCACATCGTGATATCGGGCTTCTCACCCGCCCGGATAACGCCGGCCGCCGTGACGGACGTGTTGTCGTCGTCCTGACCGTTGACGTGCGCCTTGTACGTGGTGGACCTGTCGGTGATCCTGGTGTAGATCTCCAGGTCGAGGCTTCCGTTAATGATCCGGCACCACGCCGTCCCCGTGCACAGGTACATACGATCATAGGGCGCCGTGGGGACCACGGCCTCGACCAGGGCCTTCCACTTCCCGATCTCCAGCTCCCAGGTCCCCTGGATAGCGGGCCCGGCCTGATTGGTGTACACCGTGGCCTCGTTCATGACCTGGAGAATGTATGCGCCACGGTCATTCTTGACGCCGGTAGCCCGGTAGAAAATACCGTTCATGTCGAAGTAGAACGGGTGCGCGGGCGTGGCCGGCACGCTGTCGGCCTCGGCCCTGGCCAGGATCGTACGGGCCGCCGCCACCGACGCCACGGGCACCACTATCCCCGCCGCATCGAAACTCTTCTCGTAGCTGGCCAGCAGGTCGTCCCCGGAGTCGGGGACCGGAACACCCCTCAAAGAATTATGCATATTCCTTATTCCCCCTAGTCCTGGGCCACGAGGGTGACCGTCATACTGCTGCCCGCACGTCCGTTAGGCCGCCACACGCCGGTGTTCTGCCACCAGGCCGGGCACACCCCCTCACCGGCGTTTAGGTGCACCACGCCCGACGCGGTGGGCTGGGTGAGGATCCCTGACGCCAGCTGCCGGGTGTCCACCGGGTCGTGGACGTCGTCCACGCTGGCCCGCCCCGACCGCCAGATCCCCGACGCCACCAGCCAGTTCGGCTCGGCGGGCGCGTAGGCCCAGGAGGTCATTACCTCGACCCTGTACCAGCCGGAGATCGGGGCGCATACGTAGTAGGAGGCCTTGTAGAACCCGTTTTTTATGACCTCTGAGGAGGCCTCGCGGCAGTCCAGGTATCCGTAGGATCCCGATGGCTTGTCACCCCCTGAGGACGGCCCCCACCTCAGGGACGCGACAGGCGGGGCGACCAGTGTCCTCCAGGACACTGCCCCGATCCTCCTGCCGTCGGCGGCGGTCAGGGCGGCACCCGTGGACGACAGGGAGGCCACCACGCCCTCGGCGTCGATGATGTCGATGCGTGCCAGTCCCGTCCCGTCCCGGTAGATCCGCAGCCCCGACGTCAGGGCAGGAGGCCACCGCAGAGTCAGGTTAGACGCCACCAATTTGGTGCCCGCCACCGCCCCGGCCCCGAAGAGTATTTTGACATTGGACTTGTCTTGGTGCAGGTACTCACCCTCCGGGATGTCCACGGAGATAGTGGTCCTCTCGCCGGGGGATGTGGGCGGTGACCAGGCGGTGTACCAGGCCCCGGTATTCGAGAGCACGGACAGTCCGACGCCTACCGGGTCCTCGCCCGCGCGCAGGCTGCCCCTGGCGGTGTAGGAGGTGGTGACGTCGGCCGATACCGTGATCCTGCCGGTGCCCACGACGGGACCGACCCGAAATGGGGCTGACAGGTAGTCGGAGGTGTTTGACTGTCCGCCGAGCACGCTGACGGTGATACCGTCCTGGTCCTGGGCGGTCTGCCACCCCAGGTGACCGAAACTTCCGATCGGGGTCGGGGCGGCGTCTATCCACCTGCCTACTGCCGAGGCGACGAAATTCGTTTTCTGGTCCAGCAGGGAGATCGTGCCGCCGCGCAGCGTGTTCCCCACGAGGTCGCCGACGACGGCGGTGCCCGTGATGGTCGCGTTGCCGGCGGTCAGCATCTCGGTGGTGACCTCCGCAAAGGCTCCGATCCTGGCCCACAATTCTTTGGAGGCGTAGATCTTGGGTGCGGTGACGGCGCCGTCGGCCAGGGACACGTCCCCCACTGACCCGGGCACCAGCACACTGCTGGCGACCAGGGGGCGGGGCAGCCACTGGCCGCCGTCCCACACGCTGGCGGCCGTGACGGCCCCGTCGTCCCGCGTGGTGTACCAGATCTGCCCTCTGACGGGCTTCTCCGGGGCCGTAGGCCCCACGTGCGGGGGCCGGTTGGCCTCACCCACCGCCAGGGCCCTGGCGGCCTCACGGGACGCCTCAGCCGCCGCCTCAGCCGCCCGAGCAGCACGCTGCCCCACGGCCTCCGCCTCCCTGAGGGCCTGGGCGCCCCTGGTCATAGCCTGCTGGACCAGGGCCCCGGCCGCCCCCGTCGCCCTGGTCTCCCTGTCAGGATCCAGGACGGTAGGAGAGGCGATCTGGAGCACCCGCCCACTGGCGTCCAGCAGCACCCGCACCAGGGCACCGACCTGGGTGACCAGCCCGTCCGTGGGCCCGGTAGCCCGCGTCTCAGGACGGTCCGCGGGCACCTCGACCTCCACCCACCCGCCGCCCAGGACCTCGGTCACCCGGCCAGTCACCCACGACGGCCGCCGGCCCGGCCCCGGCACGCCAGCAGCCTGCTGGCCGCGGTCACGGCCGGGCCGCCCGTCTATCCACAGGCTCCGCCTCCTAGGATCCACCATCTACCCCCCGTGTCTCTCACCACTCCAGCAGGTCCAGGTCGATCCGCATGGTCGCCCCCACGTCCGACAGGGGCAGGGAGTAGGCCCGCACCCGCCCGGCCAGCACCACCCCGTCGGCGTCCAGGACACCGACGACGTCGCCGGCCTCCACCCGCGCGTCGGGCACGACGTCGATGGACGCCGTGGTCAGGGACACCAGGTCCTCACGGCGCATCTCGGCCAGGGCAGCCTCCACGTCCCCCACCGTCTTGGCCCCGGAGACCTCCCGGAGACGGGTCTGCCACCCGTACCCGGCCGGGTCCAGGGGCGCACCAGTCTCCTCCGAGGTACGGGTGACCTGCACGCCGTCGATCACCGCCGTCGCCACCCACCGGTTCGGGCGGCGCTCCAGGTCCCGCCGCTCCCGGACCAGGTCCACCAGGGACCCGTCGTCCCGGCGGACCAGCAGGTCCGGGCAGGAGGCGTCCCGCAGCCGGTAGACGTGCAGGACGCCGTCCGCCCCGACCCGCAGCCCGCACCCGTGGGCGGCGGCCAGGGAGGCCATCGCCTCGGTCCGCGACGTCCCCCACTGCGACGTCCGCGGTACGGCCGCGTCGGCCACGCCCTCGTCCAGGGCCACCGGCAGGCTACCGGCCAGCCGCTGCATCTCGCCGCGCAGCATGGCCCCCTCCGGCGGGGACGACGGCCACGCCATAGGATCCCCGTCAGGCAGGCGCATCAGGTCCTGCGCACTGACCACCACACCACCCGAGTCGGGCTTGAAAGAGATGTGGACGTACTCCCCCAGCGGGGTCTCCTCCCGGGTCCCGTCAGGCAGCTCGTAGACCACACGCACCACGGACCGCTGCCCGTAGTGGTGCAGGGCGTCCAGGGGCAGCACCGGCTCCCACGAGGTAGGGGCCGTGTAGGTCAGCAGCCCCGGCACCGTACGGTCACCCGCCCACTCCAGCTTCGCGTCCGTCACGGGGACGTCTACCGCGAGGACGCGGCCGGCACGGTGGACGTCCACACGCACCCCCACGGCCAGGGCGCCGCGCAGGCGCGCCGTCACGGGCCCCGGCCTCACGCCGGCATCCCCGCGACCAGGGAGCACAGCTCCGCGTAGGAGCGCGCCCGCCACGCCCCATCGACGGCGTCCCACTCGCCCCAGGTGACCACACCCGCCCCGCGGGTGCCGTCAGGCGAGGCCAGCATAGGGGAGTCCAGGGGCACCTCGGTCCACTCCACCGTGTACTCCAGGGCCCCCTCCCCACCCAGCCGCTTGGTAGCGACCTTGTCGATCGTGACCACACGGGGCGGCAGCCCCGGCGTGGGCTCCCCGGGCACCACGAGCAGGGGCTCACGACGCCGCAGCAGGGCCCACACCTCCTGCCACCGGGCCGGGTCGAGCAGGACCAGCAGGCCGGCCCCGGTCACCGGCTCCTCGGTCAGGGGCCACCTGGCCACCAGCGGACTAAAACGCCTCACCCCGGACGCCCAGGACCTGGGGTCACCGTTCCTCTCCCAGGCCAGGTCCGGGACCACCCGCCCGTCCAGGCGCGAGACCATCGCACGCCACCACTCCACCCTGGGCCGCTCCAGCACCACGGTCTCACCGGTGCCCCGCACCGTGTACGTCACGGGCACACCCGGCAGCGCCAGCGGGTCGGACACCATCTGCACCGCCCCCGTGCACCGGGCGGCCACGGCCACCCACGCCCGCCCCGAGGAGTCCACAGCGTCCACCACGTACCAGTCCCCGGCCCTCCCCTGAAGCCGGAAGCTCGGCAGGCCAGTGTGCTTCGCGATCCACGACCTCACCACGACCCCCTCACCACGTCACAGGCCGAGGGCCTGGGCCTCCAGGATCCGCCCGTCAGCCTCTACCCTCATACGACCCACGAGCTCGTCGTCCACGTCACGGACCACGAGCTCACGGCCCCGCCCGCTCTCCAGCAGCTCGACGAGGCGGTTGATACCACCCCACTGGCCGCTGCTGAATACGGGCTCGGGCCTGTTGGACTTGTTGTCCACGACGGTGGTACCCGGCTGGAGCCACCCACCGTCGTCATAGGTCAGCCGCCCCACCGTCGGGCTCCCCCAGATAGGCACCTCACGCGCCGAGGCCCCCTCATGAGGCTCCTCGATCATCATCCCACCACCGGAGTACCACGCGATATGGTGCGCCGGATTACCCCACAGCAGGATATCACCAGGAACCTTCACGTCCCACGCCACGGGAGCTGCCACAGCCTGGTACCCCGCCGCCGTCAACCTCGGCGCGGGGTGACCGGTCTTGTTCAGCGAGTAGTAGATCAGGCCCGAGCAGTCCAGGCCCGGCGGGATACTCGACCCGCCCCACACGTACGGCGTACCCAGGAGGGTACGCGAGTAGTCCACCGCGTCCGACCCGGTCATCCCCTTGGTCTCGTCCGTGAAGAAGCTCCCGAAAGCGTCCATAAGTACGCCGGGCACGGACTTGAGGATATCAGCCCAGGTACCGGACACACCCATACCCGCCAACAGCTCGTTCACGGGCTCACGGATAAGATGTGTGACAGCGCCGACAGGATCAGAGATAATATCCGCGGCCGTCGCCGCGAAATTCTTCACCGCGTCCCACGCCGACGACAATCCACTGGTGATACGGTCCCAGATACCACCCTCAGCGAAGGCCCAGCCACGGCCCACGTCACCCCGACCCGACAGGCCCCGCCCGTGCGTACGCCGCGCCGCGGCATTCATCGCCGCCACAGCACGCGGCCCACCCACCGCACGAGTCCACTCAGGCACCATGATCGCCTCACCACCCGACAGGGCCAGACGACCACCACCATCACGCGACACGAAATGATACACGTCCCGACCCGGCGTATACCCCGGCAGCACACCACCGGTCGCGTACCCCTCAATAGGTGAGATAGCAGGCAGGCGCGTGCCCAGGCCGACGGTCTCAGCGACCTTGTCAAACAACCACTTGATACCATTCGTGTACACGGTATTAATGAGGAAGTTCACAGGCTTCGCAGCTGCGCCCTTGATAGCGTCCCACGCCGTGGTAATGACGTCCTTCGCCGTGGAAAATGCTGACCCGACCTTATCCATCGCCGTAGCTATAGCAGGCTGAACGGTACCTGTAATAAAGGATTTGACTCCCTCGATCTTGTCGCTGATCCACGACCACACAGGATTTACGACGCTCTCCCACAGCCAGGTGAAGATTGTGCCGATAGCCTCAATGGCGATTGTGACGATGGATGAGAAGAGCTTGAACGCGGGGACCGCCACGGCTGCCACCACATTTATTACGACGCCCAGCACCGAGATCACCGTACCCAGTACAGCCGTAAGGGTTGGTAGGACCGCACTGAAGATATTAGTCAGCACCCCGATGATCGTCCCGAGCACCTGCCCCAGGACAGGAAGGATCTGTTGGATGATTGGTACGACAGCCGCAATCACCTGCTGGATCGGTGGGATCAGCGACTGTACCGCTTGGAGGATGAGCGGCATCAGCTGCTCAGCCAGCTGCGCCAGGATCGGAGCGAGGATCTGGATCGCCTGCACCACGACACCGGCCACCACCTCCACGATCGAGGTGACCACCGGCGCCAGCGAGATCAGGATGTCCGACAGCACAGGCAGTACCGCGTCCACGATCCGCACCAGGGCCGGCATGATCGCGGCGATAGCGGCTGTCAGCGCCCCACCCAGGATCTCCACCACCTGCTGGACCGAGGGCATGAGCCCCTGGATGGTCTGCGCCAGCACGGGGAACACAGTGTTTGCGATAGTCACCAGACCAGGCATGAGGGTGGAGATGGCTACCGCGAGCTGGTCGCCGAGAGTGCCCGCGATAGTCGCGAACGCGCTTGAGACCTGGGCGATAACAGGTTCAAGTGCCAGGAATATGGTTTTTAGCGACCCGAACGTGGAGTTTACTGCCTCGTGCAGGGTGTCAGACTGCTGCCACATCGAGGTGAAGAGCCCGATCACGATCCCGACCGGCCCGGTGATCCCACCGAACAGACCGCCGATCACAGGCAGCTGCGTAGCCAGACCCCCAAGGGCTCCAGCCAGCCCTCCGATCACGGGCAGCAGGCCGGTCAGAGGGCCGAACGAGTTCTCCAGCCCCTCCCCGCCGTCGCCCTTGATCGCGGTGACAGAGTCCGCTATCTTCTGCCCGAGCCCGGTGATCCCCGAGGTGAGCGAGTTGATCTTCGCGGCGATCTCGTCCACGCCGATAGCCGTGATGACCTTCTCCATAGCGGCCTTGACACGATTACCAGCATTAGTGAAAGCAGTTCCGATACCACCGGTCGCGGTTTTCGCCTGCTCTGCGAATGAGGCCATTCCATTAAGGCCTTCACCGTTGAGAGAGATTAAGGCCGCATTAAAATCATTGAAGGAGACATTCCCCTTCTTCATGGCATCGTAGAGATCATTGGTAGACGCCCCGGCACCCAGGATGGACTTGGACACCATGTCCATCTGCCCGGGCATGGCCGACGTCAGGGACCGCCACGCCGCCATGTCCACGGCACCAGCAGAGAGCATCTGCCGGTACTGCTCCATGGCGTTCTCAGCCAGGTTGCTGGACGCCCCACCAGCCAGGAGCGCATTGTTCAGCGCCAGCGCCACGTCTGTCGCGCTCGTCAGGTCCCCCGTGATCGGGGCGAGCCCCTGAGCCGTCTGCGCCAGCGCCTGCGTGGACGTCGGCAGCCCGTCCAACGCGGCCGCGATCCGCTTGATCTGCCCGGCCGCCTCCTCACTGGAGAAACCAATGTTTCCCATCACCTTGGGGAAGTTGTTGAGCAGGTCAGCGCGTTGGACCGCCCCGCCCAGGTTGGAGGCGATAGTCGCCCCCAGGCCCGCGACGGCGACACCAGCGAGACCGACCCCGGCCTTTACCGTGTCCGACAGGGCGCCACCGATACGCGAGCCGACAGAGGCGGCCACGTCGATGGCCGTCGCAGCCCCCTTGGACAGGGCAGACCCCATGAGACCGCCGACGCCCGACAAGGCACCACCGACCTTCGAGGCTACGGCCGACCCCAGGGACGCCAGACGCGGGGTGACTGTCTGCACCATGCCGCCCAGGACAGAGGCGGCCTGCCCCCCGGCCGTCCCGATCGTGCGCCCCATATCCCCGAAAGCTCGACCGACGATTGAGGCCGCGCTCTTGACCGGCGCCGGAACACGCTCACCGACCGCCTGGAATGCCTTAGCGGCGACATTGCTCGCGTCGATCGCCTTGGAACCCACCCACGTGTACGCGGTCCCGAGACTGGACCTGATCCGGTCCGAGACATTCATGGCGGTCACCCCGACCGCCGTCGTCATCGTCTGGAAAGACGAGACGATCTTGGAGACCCCGTCCTTCACGAACTGTGGCGTCAGGGTCACGAGGGCATTCTTCATGGACCGGGCGATATCACCGGCCGTGGTGCCCGCGATACGCCCCAGGTCAGCCAGGGCGGACCCGACAGGTCTCACGATCCCGGAGACCGCCTGCACGGTGCTGGAGACCGCGCTGGCAGCCTTCTGGGAGGCAGAGGTGACGGCGTCGACGATGCCCTTGGCCATGGCCGGGGACGACTTGAGCGCCCCCGTGATGCCCTGGACGACCCGTTCACCCAGGGACGCGGCAGCCTTGGAGACCGGGCTGCCGGACGAGCCGCCGAGCGCACGTGCGATAGCGTCCTCAACGCCTTTCAGGGAGGGAATGATCTGCACGTACGCAGTCGCTAGCTCGACGCTCTCGGCCACGGCCGACCTCCCTTATCGTGTTGTGTTTCCTCCGGCCGTCCTGGCCTTGTGCCGGGCCAGTCTCGCGACGAGGCGCGCCTCCTGCTCGGCCTCCTTGATCTGCCACCCCACCGGAGGCGGTTCCGGCCTCTGCGGTAGCTGCTTGCCTCCGTTGACCGAAATAAGTGTTGATTCCAGCCGGTATCCCACTTCTTTGACGGCGGCTACCTCATCAGACCAGGACGCTGGCCCGCCACGGGCTCGATGGAGCGCTGACCCAGGAGGGAGCCCGCTGATGAGGGCCATCACCCTCCGCGGAGTTATCCGTCCCTTGTAGAGGCCGAGTAGGTCCACTCCGTAGAATCGGAGGAGGTCGGCCTCGATAACCTCCCCATACTCAGCAAGAAGTGCAGGGAGGTACATTACTTTCCCAGGCCCACGGCCCTCATGATCTCGCGGACAGCCTCGTCCAGAGCCTCCAGGGGAATGCGCCCCTTCTCGTCGGCCAGGGTCTCCAGGACACGCATTCGTACCGTGTCGTCAGGGATGATGGCGCGCATCATAGGCACAGGGTTGCCTGCGCTACCGGCCTCGATAATGCGATAGTCGTTGAGGTCTGCGGGGTCGATCACCCAGGTGATCCCCTTGTAGGTGACCTCACGGACCGCTCCCAGGGCCTCAGCCTTCTGCGCACGGTCCTGGGGGGTCTTGGTTCCTGTCTCAGCGGCGCGGACGACGGCCTGGGGGCGCCTGCCCCGGTTTCTCCTGCTCATGATGATCCTCCTAGGTGGTCGTGGTCCTGCTCAGCTGGTGTCCCGGGCCCCGACGAGAGAGGACCAGACCTCGCCGGGACCCGGGCGTCTCGTCTAGGACGGCATGAAAGCCGGGTCGTCGGTGATGAAGACGACGTCGGCCACAAAGGTCCCGTTCACGGCGTAGGCGGTGTCCTCGGTCGCAGAGAGCTTGAGCTCGTTGCGCTCACCGATCTCGAACCGGGAGCACGCCCACAGGTAGGTGTGCCCGTTGGCGTAGACACGGACCACGATGGCGTAGGCGTCCACCTTGCGGGCGTTGGACAGGACGTGCGTGGAGAACTTGCCCCCCGGGTCCTTCGTGGAGGACTTGATCTGCCACTGGAGGCCGAGGGTCTGGAGATTGGACTGGAGCGCGATGAAACTGAGATCCGTGTCCGAGTCCGTCATGATCTTCTTGTAGACCCGATTGCCCTGGTGACCCTTGCGCTTGTCCACGCTGTCGGACGGCTTGATCGTCAGACCATCACTGTTCAGAAGGCCGACCTCCCGGAACGCCGGATCCAGGGAGCTCGTCAGGTCCGCGGGCAGGGCGGTACCGATAGGAGCGAGCGACACGTCGTCGTCGTCGCTCCCGAACTGGAGCACCTGCCCAATATTGATCTTCGCATACGTCATTATTCTGTGGCCTCCTCAGACCCCTCGTCCTCTGCCTTGTCCTCGTGACGGCAGGCGCCACCCGCAGGAGCGGGGACCGCCTGCCCGAAATGAAGGAGCCGGGCTACCTCGCCCGGCTCCACGACGTCCACGACGTCACCGACACCTACCGGCTCCCCACCCACCTGGGCAGGGGCCGTGACCCTCATCCTCACGGACCCTCCTTGACGACCTGGTGCTTGACCTGGATACTCATCCGGTACCTGTACCCGCCCGACGACGGCAGCGGCTGGTACGAGGGCCCGGACACCGCCACACGGCGGACGACACGGACACCACCTATGACAGGCGGCATCCGGCGTACGAGGTGGTCCCACAGGACGTGCGCCAGCTCTGACGCCCCGCCCTTGGTCGCGGCCCACGCCTCGAGCGTCACCATGGGGAAGTCGGTGGCCACGCCACCCACGCCCCCAGTACGTTCCACCAGGACCCACGAGTCAGGACGGGGACTGGGCGCCTGCCCCACGACAGGCACCCCGACCACACCACCCAGGTGCCCGGTGAGGGCCTCCACGATGTCAGCGACCACGCGCCCCTCACCTCCCCGCACCGAGCGCGACCAGCAGGACATTGCCCTCGGCCTGGGCCCTGCGCCCGGTCTCGTCGTCGGTGCGGACCTGCACGCCGTAGCGCTCACGCCGCTGGGGCCGCTCACGCACGGTGAAACCGGCCCCGGCCGCGGCCGCGATACGCGCGGCACGGGCGTTGAGCTCCTTCTGCACGGCGGCCGACGTCAGGAGCCGGCGCGCACCACTGCTACTGACCCTCACCCTCACGGTGGCACCCACCTACTGGTCCCCCTCCCACCTCTTGCACAGGACCTCGACGTTCGACGCACCCCCGAGCGGGGACTCCTGGACGCCGGGCTCCCCGACGATCTCCCAGTCACGGCCCCCGTCAGGGAACCGCAGCCGGCACCGCGCACTGACACGGGTACCAGGCTCCAGGAGCACGGTGCGGGCCCCGGCGGCGACGTCCCGCCCGGCCACGGTCTCGACCCCGGACAGGGAGTACCAGACACAGGTGACGGTCTCCTCCTCCACCTGCGTCCAGTCCTCGACCACACCACCCCACTGGGCCCTCTCACCAGGGGTCAGGATCGTCACCCGCTGTGACGCGAAGGACGGCAGCACGATTCCCCCTCTCAGGCCCAGTTCTGGAGCGTGTAGGGGGCCAGCAGCACCCGGTCCTCCGCACTCAGCGCCAGGCCGGTACGCGCCCAGGAGACGGCCACCTGCCCCGCCTGCTCCCGAGTGGCCCCCATAGGGCTGGCGGCAGCCCCCAGGACCGCCTGGACCACCACGGCCACCACGGCCGGCGCGGACGGCCACCCGTGCGTCAGGGTGACCTCCACGCACCGGAACCGCTCCGGGAAGCAGCCGGAGCGCAGCGAGACCATCCCGGCCGCCGACCAGTCGAACTCGACGTCGGCGCCGTCCACCCTGACCGCCTCCACACCGGTGACGTGCCCGCTGGGCAGCTGCATCACGCTGCCCCCGGTCCCGTCCAGGACCAGGGTCTGCCGTACCACGGGGGCGACGTGCCACCCGCAGGCCAGGCGCACCCCGTCCGACGCCCCGGCGACCAGGGCCGGCAGTCGGGGGTCAGCCGGGGAGACCTTCCCCATGGAGGCGGCCGCCACGTCAGCGGCCGTCACGAGCTCAGGCAGGCCGCCCACGACCCCCACCCCGGCTCTTGGTGGCGGCACGCCGCCACTTGTTCTCAGGGCACGGGGCGGCCTTCTCCTCACCCCCACCGTCCGGGGCCTCCGCACCCCCACCGTCCTCCTCGGCGGCCTCCGGCCCGGGGGAGAGCAGGCCCAGGGCCCGCGCGTCCTCCACCCGGTAGCGCACGCCGCCGACGGCCACCATCCCGCTCTCGCCCACCATCATCAGGCGGTCTTGACCAGGGCGAGACGGTTGGGCCGCCAGATGACGACGCCGCCGCGCAGCTCGGCGCGCACGTACACCATGTTGCGCTGCGCGTAGTCCTTGTGCTGGTTGAACGCGGTGACGGACAAGCCCTCGTGGTCCAGCAGCTGCACCTGCTTGAAGTCACCGATCAGCGCCTGCCCCTTGGTGATCTTCTCACTGCCGACGACCGGGACGGCCCACAGGGTGCCAGGCCCGGTCCCGAAGGGCCCCTGCCCGTAGAACCGCTTCTGGGCGTCCTGGAGCAGGTCGATCTCCTCGACGTCCTCGGGGTTGAGCAGGACCGCGGTGCTCACGCCGCCGACGCGCGCGATCCGGGTCTTGGCGCGGCGCACGGCCTTGATGACGTCCATGACGCCCTCGGAGGCGGTGTAGGTCAGCTCCTGCACGCCGGTGGTCCTCAGGATGCCCCGGGGCTCCTGGGCGCCGCTGCCGTTGAGGATCTTGTCCTCGATCACGGAGTCCAGGTTGTAGGACAGGGAGGTCTGCATGTAGGACGCGAACGCAGGGGCGTCGGACAGCAGCTGGTTGGTCACGGTGAAGCCGTCGGCGAACGTGTAGGAGCGGCAGTCCGCCACGGCCGTGGTCATGTCCGAGGTCGGCTTCAGGCCGTCGGCCTCACCAGTGGCCTCGGCCACGATCGCGGCGTTGCTGGACACGCCGGTGATCTGCACGTACTCGAACGGGCCGCCCATCCTCCCCCGGCCGATGACGTCCAGGAGGGTCAGGGGCCGGCGGTCCACCATGTCCACGGTGGGGTACCGCTCGGCCTGGACGTGGGCGATGGGCGTGCCCAGGAGACTACCGGGGGCCTTACGGTTGACCATGAAGTCGTCCAGGTCACCGATCCTGGTCTTGGGCATGGCCAGCGGGGACCCGTTGCCCAGCCCGGCCGGGTTGGCCTTCTGGAACGCCCGGTAGGGGGCGGAGCGGACGTACCGCTCACCCAGGGTCACGGCACTGCCCGCACCGGCCCCGTCCGCGTCCCCGTCCTCGGCGTCCCCCTTCTCCAGGGCACCCGCCCTGGACAGTCCGGCCAGGGCCTCGGACAGGCCGTTCTGGGCGGCGATCTTGGCGTCCAGGGCGTTGACCTTCTCGATGGCGGCCTTGACGGCCTCGATCTGGGCGTCGGTGACCTCCGTCCCGGCACCGTTCATGATGTTCTGCGCGTCCATGGCCGCCTTGTAGGCTGCCTGACGCGCCCTCATGAGGGCACTCACTGTGCGTCCTCCTTCTCCGTCCGCCCCGCCAGGGCGGCGATCTGACAGTTCAGTCGCGCGACGGCCTCCGCCTTACCGCCCTCCTGGGCGGCCTCGGCGTTACCCCCGCCTTCCCCCTCCTCGGGGTCGTCCTCGTGGTCCGCGATCCACTCGTCCGCGATCTCGCGCAGGGCCGCGACCTGCTCGGCCGTGAAATCACCGCCGTCGCCGTCGTCCTTGACGGCCCGCCGGGACTTCACGTCCTCGATACTCGTGTCCTGGTTGGCCCCCAGGGGCACCACGGACACCTCGTAGAGGCTGACCCGGCGCAGCTCCCTGACCTTCACCCCGTCCTCGACCTCGACCGTGGCGTCCTCCAGGACGTCGAACGCGAAGCTCATCTGCGCGACCGCCCCGGTCTTCAGGAGCCGGTGGACCTGCGCCCCCGTAGGGTTGTCCAGGTCCAGGGCGACCCGCACCAGCAGCCCGTGGTCGTCCTCCACGGCCTCCTTGACGGTGCCGATGAACATCGTCGGGTCGTCCATCCGGTGCCCCCACAGGGCGGGGATAGGCCGCCCCGTGGCCTCCCACGCCGCCAGCGTGTCCGCGAACGCCCCGCGCCTCACGACGTCGCCGTAGGAGTCGGGCGTGCGCGTCCACGTGGACGCGTACCCCGTGAACTCCCCCGGGGCCCGGGTATCGGCCTTGAGGGACGCGACCTTGTACTCCACCCTCACGACAGGACCTCCTCCGCGCCTCTCAGGCGCCCCAGTAGATACTCACCGAGCACGTGCACCCGGCTACCTCGTCGGCGCCGCCGACGGGGTCCCCGGGCCACTGCATCCCGTTGCTGAAAGGCTCATGGGCGGGCGCGACCGCGCCGCTCATCGCCTGGTGCGACGGGCGGGGGTTCCTGGCGTAGGTGACCCACTCCTTGACGCACCGCCCGGGGGCCGCCTGCCTGGCGGCCTCGACGGCGGCGAAACCGGCCATGGCTGCCGCCAGGGCGTGCCCGGCCGCACCGGAGCGCTGCTCCCGGGCGATCGTGAACACCTGCCCCGGATCCCCGCCCGTCAGGGCCTGCTCGACCTGCCTGCGTGTGGCCTCGTTGACCCACCTGGCGCGGGCCGCGGTCACGGCCTTGAGGTAGGCCAGGACCCGCCTCTGGTCCCACGCCTGGTCAGGGTCGAAGCCGAGGGCGCGCACGGCGTCGCGCCCCATCTGCTCCACGCACTCACAGGCCAGGGCGTACAGGTCGGCCCCGAGCTCACGGTCCCACCGCCTCTGGTCCCACCAGTCGGCCTTGGGGCCGACCGCGGACAGCACGGACCTGGACTGCCTGGCGAAGAACTTGCGCAGCACCTCACCGGCCTTCTCCCCCCACGTGCCGGCCAGGTCGGCCGCCTTGACCAGGGGCCCGCCCGCGGCCTTCACGGGGAGCGTCTTGGGCTCCTCGTTCTGGGTCCCGGAGTCCGTGGGGGACGCCTGCCCGCCGATCAGGACGTTCAGCGGCGTCACCAGCCCCTCACCCTCCTCCAGGGCAGGCAGGTTCGCGCGGGCACGGACCTCGTTGGTGGTCATCCACGGGCGGCCGCTGGCCGTCTGGTACGCCTGCGCCTGAGCCTCGAAGGAGCCGCGCAGCTTCGCGTCCAGGTGCGCCTCGACGTAGATACCCGAGGACGGCTCCAGGCGCTCCACCAGCGGGGCGACGGCCTGCTCCCACGCCGTGATGTAGGGACCCAGGTTGTCCCGGTAGAGGGACTGCCGGAGCGCTTCCACGTTGGAGTAGTTCCCCGCCCGGATACCGAGGATCTCGGGGGCCACGTGGTAGGCGGTGGCCACCTCCTCGTCCGTCAGCCGCCGCGCCTCCAGGTCGGACAGGTCAGCCGGCTGCCACTGCCGGTCGTGCCACTGCATACCCTCGTCCAGGAGCATGGTCCCGCCCTCACGCTCGGCGGTCGCCTGGAAGGCCCGCAGCGAGGTCAGGAAGTTCTGCCGCGCCTCACGCGAGTTCCACGCCGTCTCACGGCTGACCCACCCCGTGTGCAGGGAGGCCCGCCGCATGACGGCCCGCCGGTAGTCCACCGAGTCGGCGGCCTCCTGCAGGAGCGCCCGCAGCGTCTCCACCGGGGACGTGCCCCGCCCGTGGGACTGGGCGTAGCCGACGTCCAGGAGGAACCCGGACGGATCCAGGTCACGGGCCTGCCCGTCCTCCCCGGTCACACGCACCGCGGTCACCCGGTCCAGGCCGTCCGCACGCAGCCGGAACCGCCTCGGCGGGATCCGTACCAGCTCGGGCACGTCCCCGCCCTCGTCCACGGCCACGCACCACCGGTCGTACAGGAGCCCGTCGATCAGGACACGCTCCCAGAACCGCACCGGGGACATCCCCGGCGCCCGGCTCGGGCGCGTCAGGAGACCGGCCACGGCCCCGTCACGCACCCGGACCCGGTCCGTGTCACCAGCCAGCCGGTAGGCGTGCAGCGGGATCGACGCCACATTCGACGCGATAAAAGACACCACCTTGCGGACAGACGGCTGGAGCTGCCACACCGTGGCCACCGACAGGCCCCCGCCGTCGTAGTCCACCAGCGGGACACCCGGGTCCACGACGTCGAGCACCGCCCCCGTCCGCGCGGCACGGGCGCCGAGCTCGCCCAGGGACTGGAAGATCATCCCTAGACCACCTGCACCACGACCGGGTAGGGCACCACGAGGACCCCGTCGATACGACCGCCCCGCGCATCCTCTACGCCGGCCAGCACGAGCGCCCTACGCCCGGCCTCCTGGAGCGTGCCCCTGACAGTGTCCCCACCCACGGAGACCACCACCGTACGACCCGTGTAGGCCCTGAGCATCCTGCGCACAGCACACCTCCTCAGAAGAGATCGACAGGCCCGTCCTCGTAGACCGAGGGAGCCCCGGGAGCATTGGTCAGCTGGTCCCACAGGGCCTCGGTCACGGCCACCAAGGGCGCCGCATTGTGCGGACTGTTACGCCGGTCCCAGTACCAGCCGTCCCCGAAGACACGCTGCGCCCCCGTCCGCGCCGGCAGGTCCAGGACCTCCTGACCACGGTGCGCCAGCGGCGGCAGCCCACCAGAGCCACCCCCCGCAGCGACCACACGGTCATAGAACAGACCGCACCCGATAGCCAGGTCACTGCCCTGCCACAGGACCACCTCCAGGCCCTCCACCTCCGACAGCGGCTGCACCAGGGACGCCGCCGGGCACCCCCGGGCCTGCACCACGCACCGGGCCGGATGCCCCGCGTCCACGAACCCGCGGAACCACTCGGGCACCCACTCGATCCAGTCGCTACCAGGCCGGCCCGCCGCGACCTCGACCTGCGGCCTCCCGTCACCACGGATACCGCACACCCCGACGAAAGCCGACCCACGGTCCCAGTTCACGTCCACCGCGAACGACAACGGCGCGTCATCAGGGATGACACCCCGAGGATCCAGGCACTCCTCCCAGGCCCCCTCACCGAACGGCCCCTCCACCAGGCCCGTGACCCACTGGCACAGGCACTCGGTACGGAAGATCGGCTCCGGGTCGGTCGCCGCCGCCGACGCGAGCGTGCCCTCAGCCATCGTGTACCCCAGGGACGGATTGGCCTCCTGCCACCCCTCCCGGTCCCACACCGGCCGGCCAGGCGCCGCCGACCACTCGAAGACACCGAGCGTGTCGTCACCCGCGCCGTCACCCGAGCAGATCCCGTCCGGATCCCCCAGGGCCAGGTGCGCCTTCTTCCGCAGCGTCATGAGCACCACGCTCGCGTCGTCCCCGGCATTGCTCATACACCAGATCTGGGCCCGAGCCCGGGCCATAGCGGTCTTCGTGACCGCGCCCCACGCGTTCCACGACGTGTGCTCCCGCAGCTCGTCCAGGATGATCAGGTCCCCCGACAGGCCACGCCCCGCCTTACGATTCGCGGCCTTGACCTTGTACTTCTCACCACCCAGCAGATCCAGCGACTTCTTCCCGTTGACCCGCACGACCCCCTTCATCTGCGCGGCCAGCTCGTCCACGCTCTCCACGATCTCGACGCACTCACCCCACAGGGTCTCCGCGACGTCGAGGTCCTGGGCCGTACCGATCACGAGCTTCACACCCAGCACGTACATCGCCCACAGGGTCAGCATCTGCACCACCGTGGACTTCCCGTTCTGCCGGCCCACCAGGAGCACCACCGTGCGGTACCGGAACTTCCGCCCGTCCTCACGCAGCTCCAGGGCACGGATCAGCAGCTCCTGCTGCCAGGGGATCAGCTCGACACCGACCACCTCGTGGGAGAACTCGATCACCGAGTACCCCATAGACGTCTCGGGCGTCAGCTCCCGCAGCGGCCGCGTGCAGACCCGCGGCGCCGTGTACCCCAGCCGCGACGACTCCTCACGCAGCGGGCACGCCCCGACCGCCTCCGCCATGAACCTGTCGAAGAATTCCCCGCCGTCAGACGGCTCGGAGGTGGGCGGCACCCCGACGGAGCTTCGAGAGGCTGCTCTCACCACCGGCCCTCCTCTCACGCTTCTCCCACACGGCCCGCACCCGGGCGGACAGGCCCAGTGACTCGCTGTAACGCAGGTACACGCCCATCAGGTCCCTGAGCTCACGGGGCGGGGCCGCGTCCATGACCGCGTCGTCGATCTGCTGCGAGCACCGCAGCAGGGCCGCCACCAGCCCACTGTCAGCGTCCGTGACCCACTCCGCCGCCCGGACCGCGGCCCTGGTAGCCTCCTCCAGCGACTCGTACTCCTCCACGCACGCCCCCCGACCAAACTCCTCGCGCGCGCACGCGCGCGCACGCGCGAGACCACCCGGGGAGGGGGAGCCCACTGCCCGCCCCGACCCGTCCGCCGCGCGCGCGACTCACGATCCGAACGCCCCTACCCGCCCCGGCCCAGCGGCCCGCCCGGCCCCGGGGCACCCCACCGCCGGGACTGGTTCCCCATACCCGGCAGCCCCCCGCCCACGCCCCTGGCGCGGTTGCACACCTGGTGCACCACGCGCAGGTTCGCAGGGTCGAGCCTGAGATCCGGGTAGTCACGCCACGACCTGATGTGGTCCACGCTCGGCGCGTCGTCCGCATTACGGTCACGCGCGTCATAGCGGATCCGAAGGCCGCAGATCGCGCAGGCCTGAGCGTGCTCGGCAGCTCGCGCGATCGTCTGACGCTGGAGCCTGCGCCAGGCAGAACTATCTCTCGTGACCACGATCAGACCAGCTCTCTGCGCGACGGCGACGGCGACGGAACCCAGCCGCGAGCTCACGAGCGTCCGACCAGCAGCCGCACCGGCCGCGACGACAGTACTCAAGCCCGCGAGCTCGCGCTCGGCCGGCGCGCGACGAGCGGCCGCGCCAGCCGCCGTGGAGGACGTCCTGGACTCCTTCGCTCGGCCAGCGCGCACCACCCGACGAGGCCACGCCACCCCAGGGCTCACCCGGCACCCGGTAGGACCACCCGGGCAGGGGCGGGGCACCAGCCCCTACGCCCCGGGGACCCGCACCCAGGAGGGGCACCCCCCGGGTACACGACAGGCCCCCACCCCTCACAGGGTAGGGGCCCGCCCCGCAGGCCGGCCACGGCACCCACCCCCACCGTGCGGGGTCCACTACATGCCGCGTCAGCCAGTGACAGCGGTACGAGGGCCACCCCTGCTCACACAGGGGCCACCGGGTCCCGGCACCTGGGATCAGGATCCCGTCCGGGCCATCCCCGCTGTACGGCGGGGGCTGGTGGGCACACGTCGGCCTGACCCGCATACTACAGCGTGTCACCCCGTGCGCGCCAGTCGGAGGCGGATGACGAGATTGGTGTCACGCAGGGGGTAGACGGTACGCCCCCGGTCGTCCGTGCGGCGGGCCAGGACGCCGCGCTGCGCCCAGGTCTCCAGGGTGCGGCGAGGGACGTCAGGGGCCCAGACGGTGGCGAGCTCGGCCATGGTGACCACGGCGCCGTCGGGGACGGTAGCAGAGCGCATAGCGTGCCGGGCGGCGGAGGCCACTGCCCGCGCCGCGTCAGGCCACCAGGTGCCGCAGGCCCCGGTGCACACCCCGTGGTCGGGGGTGCCGGTACGTCCGGGGTAGGAGCTGACGGGGCCGCCGCAGGTGGGGCACGGCCCCACGTGGACGGGGGCGTGCCCGGTGACGCCTGCGAGCCAGTGGTGGGCGCGGCCCACGTCCTCGCACAGGTCCTCCCAGTCCGGGGCGTGGGCGGCGGCCCAGTCAGCCATGTCCGTCAGGTAGGCGGCCGGGCTGGTGATACCCAGGTCGGCCGCCCGCGTACCCTCCGGGTGAGGGCGGCCGGCACGGTCGCCGTGGACCTGCTCGGCATGATGCTGGCTGGGATCGGCCTGCTCACACCGATCCTGGCCGCCCTTGTGCACGTGGGCAGCGAGACGGCGTTCATTTTGAACTCGGCGCGGCTGATCCCCGGCAGGGTCCGGCGTGCGTAAGGCACCTGTCGACCGACACGAGAAGAGATGTGAGCTTCCTCGGCGCTCCCGGCGTGCGTGAGGCGCCTCGCGGTTGTGAATTTCATTTTTCCGGCATCGCGGCGCTCCAAGCCCCCGGGGGCCGGCCCCGCGGGGCTGATTTAGACTGGGGGCATGCGCATTCTTCTCAGCGAGGGCTCGGGCTTGACCTCCAGGCAGACCGCGGGGCTGCTGGCCGCCTCGGGGCACCGCGTAGGGGTCCTGTCCTCGGACCGCACGGCGCTGACCAGGTGGACCCGGGCGGTCTCGGCCTGGCATCGGGTGCCCCCGTTCGGCCCCGATCCCCTGGCCTGGCTGGATGCGGCGCTGGCCGTCGCGGCGCGGCACGGTTACGAGATGCTCCTGCCCACCCAGGAGCAGGCGGCCGTCATGTCGTGGGCGGTCGACCGCGGCGCGTGGCCTGCGGGGCTGGCGACCGCGGTCCCGGCCTTCGCCTCCCTGGCGTGCGTTCAGGACAAGCTCAGCGCCGCACGCACCCTGGAGGCCTTCGGCGTCCCCCGCCCGCGCTGGGCCGCGATCCGCGATCCGGGTGAGGCGGTCGAGTGGGATGCCTATCCTGCTTTCGTCAAGACGCCGATCGGGACGGCGTCGGCGGGGGTTCGCCGGGTGCGCTGCCGCGGCGAGCTCGCGGCCGCTTTGCGGGCCGGCCCGTACGCCGAGGCCTTGCGCGGCGGCGGGCTTCTGCTCGAGCAGGAAATCGACGGCCCGCTCGCGATGGTCCAGGCCGTGTTCGACCGCGGTCGTCTCGTCGCCTTCCACGCGAACAAGCGCGCAGCCGAGGGGGCCGGCGGGGGCCTGCCACAAGGAGAGCGTCCTGCTGCCCGGCGTGCGCGACCGCATCGCACAGCTGGGGCGCGGCCTGGGCTGGCACGGCGCCCTGTCGGCGGACGTCATCGCCGACGCCCGAGGACGGCACGTCGTCATCGACGTCAATCCGCGATTGGTCGAACCCGTGAACGCGTGGCGGAGCGGCACCGACCTAGTCGGCGCGCTCGTGGATGCAGCCCGCGGGCGCCCTCCCGCGGACCGTCCGTCAGGCAGAGGCGGCGTGCGCACGCATCAGCTGCTGCTGTCGATCCTAGGCGTCGCCGAGCGCACGGGGTCCCGGCGGGCCGTGTGGCGGGAGGTCGTGCGCGCGTCGCGGCACAGCGGCCTCTACAGGGGCAGCGCCGAGGAGCTGACGCCCATCAGGCGGGACGTCCGGGCGGCCGTCCCGGTCGTCGTCGCCCTCGCCCTGGCCTCACTCCGACCCAGCCTGGGCGGCAGGATGGCGGACAAGGGCACCGGCGCCTACTCCATCACCCCACAGGGCTGGGACCGCC
>ERZ773042.583-NODE-583-length-24717-cov-6.371949_pt1 | contig 24717 bp, 23 predicted proteins | sample MGYA00511664_ERZ773042 | MGnify/ENA primary metagenome ERZ773042 (study PRJEB29015, sample SAMEA2737984) | human oral metagenome | biome: human oral; feature: human-associated habitat; material: dental | place: China | collected 2036 ... | reverse complement strand
CTTTTGTAATTAATATTTTAGAAATTTTATATCAATATTTATTTTGTAACTCTTTTCAAAAATAAGTCAAACTGTGGAACTGTAAAATCAATTTCACCATATTTAACTGAATAAATTATACCTTTATTTATTAATTGTGCTCTGATAGGAGAAATACTTCCAACTGATTTCTTTAATATCTTTGCTACATTATTTATAGTACATGGAAGCTCTCCACATTTAACCATTGCTTGTATAAATTCTTTTTCTTTGTCTGTACATCTATCAAACCTAGATTTAAAAAAACCTTCATCCAATCTTTTAAAATAACTATTAATAGTTGAATTTACATCATTGATAGTAATGTTATTTACTTTATCTATATTCCTCCATAAATTATCACAAAAGAATTGAATAAAATAAGGATATCCTCCTGTAAGGTCATATATCTTCTTTACAGCTTCTTCATCATAGTCTACGCTTAATTCCTTTACAGGTTCTATAATTGCTTTTTTTGTTTCTTCATAATTTAAAGATGTTATCTCTTTAAAATCAAACATTCTTTCACTATATGTCTTTATTTCTGAAAATTGCTTCAATATTTTATTTAAACCAGCTACAAAAAAAGTAATAGGTAGCCTTAATTGACCTGTTCTATGCAAAGCATTTATTATTGAGGAAAGTTCTTCTTCTTTTGCATACTGAATTTCATCTATGAAAAATATAATACAATCACCTGATTTTTTAGCTGCATTTCCCATTATTACAAATAGTTCTGTTAAGTCATCTGATAAGAGTTCAAAATTTTTTTTATTTACTTCTGCTGAAATAGAACTATCTCCCATAGTATATGTTAATCTAAAATTTTCCAAAACACTTAATGCTTTATCAATTAATGATTTTGCTTGTTCTATTTTATTTAGTCTGCTAATAAATTTTCTACATATATTAGTAAGTTGCAATAAAAAATCTCTTTTTTCAATTATTTCTATATGTTCATATATTATATTATTTTCTAAAGCAAATTCTTCTATTGTATTTAATAGCACAGTTTTTCCTACACCTCTTAATCCATAATAGGCAGTAGGTCTTTGAGGATAACCAGATTTTAAAGATAATATTGATTCTTTAGCTTCTTTTATTAATTTTTCTCTTCCAGCTAAATATGTTGGCATAAGTCCAGCACCTGGTGTATATGGATTTATTAATCTAATCATCTGTTTTCCTCCTTATATTTTTATACATTATACCATATCTATATTTTTTTTCTAATGATTTAAAAATAAAAAAGTAGAATTTTAATTTTAAATTATGTTTATTTGACATAAATTTAAATTAAATTTATAAAATTCTACCTTATATTTTAGACTTTTGATATACTTGCTAATGCAAGTATATCAAATTTATCTGCTTTGTCAAGTATTAATTTTATAAATGATATAAAATTTTATTTTAAAATATCTTATCTATATCTTCAAAAATTTTATGAATAGTATTGTACACATCTAAAATCATGATATTATTTTTTTCTTCATAACCTTTTAAAAGTTTACGGACTGCTGTAATTGCATTTTCAAATGTTTTAATATTAGAAGTAGATTCTTTTAGAGCTCTTCTTAAAATTTCATAATCCAATATACTATTAATATATTCTAACAAAAAAGCTTCATAAGTAAAATTTCTTTTTTTCTCTTTTTCTTCAACTAATAAATTAGTTAATTCTTCAATCTTTTTTTTATAAAATATTTCTAAATCATCTATATTTAATAAGTTATCTAATAAATATCTTTTAAATCTAGGAAAATATAAACTAAAGATATCAAACTTTGCAAAAGTAGAAATTCCCATAGGTTTTCTTCTAATTCTTTTAGAAACTTCTATTCTAATCCTTTTCTTTAAATCAGGAAATTCTTTTATTATATTCTGATAAGTATCTTTGTATTTATCAGATATATTTAAATCTTGATTATAAATCATAATTCTTGAATTATAATTAGCAATTACTTTTGTATCTGCATAATAGAGAGTTTCTTGTTTTCCAGAAAGAATATCCTGAATAGCTTTTGGCGAAGCATTTGACTCATTTTTTTTATAAATGTAGGCAAATATTTTAAAAATATTTTGATAGTGACAAAAATCTTCCTCTTCTTTCATATAGTAAGTAAAAGGGATATCTACCCTTATTAAATTAATATTTGGAAAAAAATTGATATAACCATATGATTTTAATTGCTGTATAAAATACTCTTGTACTTCTAAACATTCTGAAACTTTTGTTATTAAAAAAGCATTATTTCCTTTAAAAAATCTAGGATAAGATATTTTTATAATCATACATTTTTCATTTGACTCTAGCACATCAATATAAGTATATCCATACTCACTTTTAAAAGAATTTAAATTCCTTTTTATACTTTCTAATTGATTTAAATATATTTTGTATTTATCTGAATATTCTAATTTTATTGAAATTGTATCCATAATAAAACCTCCTAAAAAATTATTATAAAAAACTTAAATATTTCAGTGAGTTTAAAAAATTCTTTCAGAATTTTAAAACTCACTGATTAATAAAAATCATTAAAATCACTTAAAAATAATAAAAAAATAAGCAAATTTTAATAAAAATGCTTATTTTTTGTTTGATTTTCTATTTAATTTCAATAACTTATATTACATCAATATATTGTTATCCCCTTTAGATAAAGGGGATATGATATAATTTTATAGAATATTTTTATCCAAATATTTCATTAAATACTGTATTTATTTCATCTTTCCAGATGAAATAAGCAGTAATAAAAGCTAAAATAAATGGTAATAATGCAATCATCAATCCAACTAAAATTTTAATTACAGATTTTTTTTCTTTTTTAATATCTTTCTCTACTTTTAATATTTCTTCCTTATCAAAAAATTTAATTGGAATTCTAAGTTCTTCCATTGCCTCAATAAGTCCTATTTCATCAGATTTTACCCAGGCAGATGCTGCCATTTTTATAGCCGAAAGCTCTAAATTCTGTTTATCCATTGCATATTTCAGTTTTTCGATAATGTGTTCCTTGCTAACTCCTCTTTTACATCCAATACCAATAAAAATATTCTGTGGAATAATTTTTGAGATTTCAATATTTTTTCTATTTGCCTTGAAACTTCATCCGATGGATCTATAAGCTTAAGATTCGGGTAATTCCTTTTTATATTGTTTGCTATGAACGGGTAATGAGTACAACCCAGCACCAATGTGTTTATCCTGTTTTCCGCTATAAAATGGTCAAGGTAATACTTTACCGAAAGGTTCATGATATCATTTTCGATTATACCTTCTTCAATTAGCGGTACAAAGGCGGGGCACGCCTTCTGCGCTACATCTGCGCCCTCGACGCTTTGCTCTATTATATTCTTATATGCCATGCTGGATATCGTAGCCTTGGTGCCTATTATCCCGATCTTATTCCCTTCTTTCGCGTCATCTATCGCCTTTTCCGCCGCGGACTCTATTATACCCACGATAGGAATGTCCTTATATTTTTCACGCAAAAAACCAAGGCTCGTAGCACTTACGGAATTACATGCAATCACTATCATCTTTACATTTTTTTGTAACAAAAAATCGCATATTTCAGCCGAAAACCGTTGTATCGTTTTTACGCTTTTAGAACCGTATGGCGTCCGTGCCGTATCACCAAAATATATTATGTCTTCATGCGGCAACCTTCTGCTGACAGATGCAATGCATGTAAGCCCGCCGAGCCCTGAATCAAAAAAACCTATAGGTCTATTATCCATTCACATTCCTTTTATCACGAAAAACTTATAATTCATTATACCTTAGATTTTCGCAAAACAAAATATCCGTATGAATAATAATTATCTTGTCATACCAATTGCTAAAAAACACATTGTTTTTTATGCACCTCCAACTCAGCAGAATTTCATTTCCACATATGTTATTTTATCCACTATGAATTTCGCGATATCGGCGGTTTCCGTGCCTGTCACCTTTACATATTTATCAACAAACTTAGCCAATCTGTCGAAATCATATTCATCTTGCGTTATTTTCTGCATTACTTCCTTCGCTGTATAACATATATCACTCGGCATTTCGTGAATGTAGTCTATATACATATCACGCTTTAAAGAATATTCTTCGTAATCATATGCGTAGAAATACACAGGCTTTTTGGCAATGCCTGCCTCATAAACGATACAACTGTAGTCTGAGATAACGACATCGGCTGCAGTTATTACTTCAAAAGAACTAAATTCATCGGCGGTTATAACCCTGTCATCATTGAGCCTTGCAAGATCAAGCGGATGAAGTTTCACTATTAAATTGTATTTATCATAGTCGATATTGTCTGCAAGCGCTTTGACAGCTTTGATGATAGTACTGTCGTTTTTCCTGAAAGTGGGCAGGTACACTATATTTATCCTATCCTTCGTGGTAGGATACCTTCCTTTTATCTTTTTAGAAGTAGCACTCACATAATCTTTATCTTGAAGCAGCTCCACTCTGGGTAGAGGCAATATCGCTATCTTATCGGAATCGACATTAAAGCCATCCATCAAGTGCTCTCTATACTCAGGCGATGCGCAAAGCACATAATCATACCCTTCGTGCATATGTAATGCCTTAGCCATGCCTTGGCTGCTACCTTCCGCCTGATCCAAAATGCTGAGTCCGAATTTCTTCATGGTCCCTACCGAATGCCACATCTGTATAACTAAAAGTCCATTGTGCTTCAATATACTTATAGGTATACAGTACGAATCCAATATTGCGGCATCTGCCGTAGCTATGTAAAAAATTTGCCTTATCACATGAAAGCAATACAGTATCTTTTGTAACGCTCCCTCTCCAATGCGCTTTGCAAGTACGACAACCTTATAATCGGGATACAATTCGTTTAGCTTGACCCTTAGCAACTTCATATCGAGAGGCACTAAATCCGCTTGCCTGCTGAGCATAACTATTTTCTTCCCACGCTTAAAGATTCTGCATACGTAATATATTAACTGTAAAATGAAAATCAAAACCTTCATAATCCACCTATAAGAGTTATCATAACGGCGATAAGGATGCTGAAGTATCACTTCCATACCCGCCTACTTAAAAGCTCACCCTTATCAAAATTGATGCGGGTGAGCTTTACTCTTGTGTTTTAAAACTTGACTAAAAGCTTAATTATTTTAGCTTTATCTTCTTAGAGAACTGCCATCCACTTACGAATTTAGCATTGCCATACTTGAATACGGCTCTAATTCTGTACTGAACAAACCACTTCTTCTTTAGAGCTTTCTTGTCAACAGCCTTCATTTTGCTGAATTTAATGCCCTTGAACTTCTTAAGCTTTTTAGCGTTCTTAGCTGTAGCCTTTTGCAATTCAAATGTCATTGCGCCTTTTACGCCCTTCCAAGTAACGGTAGCTACATACTTGCCCTTTACTTTCTTGATTTTAACTTTGAATGTCTTCTTGTTGACCTTACCTAGAACTGCTGCGCCTGCAACTTCACTCTTTGTTGAATATACAACTCCATCTACCTGCTTAAATATCGTAACTCTGTAGAGGTATGCACCCGCTTTAACGCTTGCATCGGTGTACTTTGAGTTTGGTGCCAATTCTTCAGCGCCTGCAACAGGTTTAAATTCTCCCTTAGGATAATCCGCTCTCTCAAGTGCCATAGACTTTATGCCTTCAAGTGTCGCAGAAGCAGGTGTTGTATCTACAACTACCTTACCCTTTTCTACGGATAGCTTAGGTGCATCTGCACTTGCGTGCCAGTATCCTACTAGATCTTCCGCTGCGCCTTCTATTTTTACGTTTTCTCTTTCAACAATAGCTGATACGGCATATAGATATGTCTTACCAGGCTCCAAGTTTTTCTTATCTGTATAACTGATGTTGCCATCTGCCTCAGGCTTAACTGTAGTCACTTCTCCGATGCCTTCTACGTTATCCTTTGAAGTTCCTCTGTAGATTTTGTAACCCACAACCTTATCGCCTGCATTAAGTTCGTTAGTAGGGAAAGGTTTGAATTTTAGGCTTACTTCATCTCCTGCAACCGTTTTTACCTGTATCATTTCCTTTTTGATACCGAGCTTTTTATTGTCTTTGTTTACGCCTTTACCATATACAGCGTACACTGTCATGGTGCCTGTAACGACCGTGTCTTTATCAAAATCCGGTGCTGTTGCACTTTGAGATGCGGCCCATCCTAAGAATTTATTTTCTTCAGGATTTACTGAAGCATTAGGAGTAGGTTCTTCCGCTAGAAATTTATCTCCCATAGCAGTTCCTCTTTCAATGTCTCTTACTGTCTTTACAGTTGCACCGCCACTAAACTTTCCGCCGTTAGCACTAAAAGTTACAGAAACTTCTGTGCCATTTTCTATCTTTTCCCACACTGCAAACAATGTAGTGCTTTGGTCGAATACAGTCTCAGGTGTAACATCAGGAACCAGCGCATCTTTTGTAGTTGCCCAGCCTGCAAGGACGTGATTCTCCTTATACATACCTTCCATAGGTAGTAAATTACCTAGTGCCGTTCCCTTGTCAATGTTTACCTCACTCGGTTCACCCTGACCACCGTTTGGATCAAAATTTATACTTACCGATGCTTGAGTGGTTTTCGCATACACTGCATATACATCCGTATCTCCCTTATTTACGCCTGCCTGCGCATCATTTAAATCAGCCTTACTAGAGCTTGACGCTAATGACCAACCTAGGAAAGTGTTTCCCTCTTTGCTAGGACTTTCTAAACCTGCAGTAGCTGTCTTCCAAGCCGTGCCTCCATCAAAACTTTTCCTGATTTCTGTCCGTCCGCCAGTAAACTTACCACCGTTAGCATGGAAAGTCACTTCGTACTGCACTGGATTTGCTGACGCAATATTAAGATTTCCTGCCATCAATCCTACCATCATAATCATTGCGATCACGATAGTGAGCGTTTTGTTCTTCTTCAACTTCAACATCACATTCCTCCTTCATTAAAGTTACGACTAAAATGTCTAATTAACATTGTACCGCATTTTATGCAAATTAAAAGTTTTTTTTGCAATTTTTATGAAAAAATTCATATTTAATTCAAAAAACCTTGCCCTGAGCAATCTATATACATTTTATCGTATAGTTTCGCTTGACTCCGGAGCTTGAAATAACAGTCACCGTCACTGTCTTTCCCTTAACGAAAACTATCCTTTTATTCTTAACGTACGCTTTTGCACTTGAAAGTTTAAGTTCAATCTCTAAAAACTTCTTTCCCGGTTTAAGTTTTGCAACATACTTAAATCTATATCTGTCCCATTTCTTAGTGAGCTTGCCGGCGAATATCTTCACCGACCTGATGAAGTTATCATTATTACCCCTTGCCTTCGGTTTGCTACAAGCATTTTTAGGCATGTTTGTATATACGGGGATTCTAAACGTAAGCTTTGCGTTCTTACCTCTCTTATAGCCTCTTTCAAACCTCCTCGTCTCGGCGAACGCTCCTTGCACGTTTGTCATATACTGATGTATAGCCTTACCTTTCACTACATTGAATTTTTTAAGATAAAAGGTATCCTGCCCACCTCTCACATAGTTTACACCATAGTAAAGGGCTCCTCCCAATATGGATTTTATCTTGTTATTCCAAGGTCTTCCGTATGAAGCCTTCTTCATCTTCGCCTTGGCAAAGATAAGTCCGTTTACAACCGGTCCTCTATTGCTGTGCGCATATGCTCCTATATTGAAATGGTTGTATATATTCTTAAATCCCTTGTGTTTACCGCTTATGCATCCTCCGTAACCGCTAAATCCCTGCTCAACCAATATCATGGAAGAAAGCACATACGGATTTACGCCCGAGCGCTTTCCGGCTTTTAACAAATACGTAGAGTAACGCTTGCTCTTCTTATACGGCTTCCCATCCAGAAAACTGTTTTTCACCACAGCCTCTATACCTTCGATGCTTTGATAAGACTCGTATCTGTGGCTCAAAAATTGAAAAACATCCGTTGCGTTCATGAAATTTCTGGGATCCATATAAAACTTCGTGATGCCTTCGCTCGCCGCAACCCAAGCTCCGCCATCTTTACCTATATACCTATGCCTTTTCCAATCATAACAGCCTTTCTCCATTGATTTCCAACTGCTTGGCGAGTTCCAATAGATCAGCGAGCAATTTCTCTGACTCGATACCGCCGTAGCGAAATCTCCCCGCTTATCCGCCTTGAATACCCATTTAGGATATTTTTTATGTAACTTAACAAGCCTCTTTATATAGCTCTCAGGAAATCCCTGTTTTCTTAAACCTAAAACAAACTTATCAGGTTTCCTTGGTTTAGCCTTCTTAAGCTTCACCTTTGCGCTATTTTTAAACCCACTTCCATTATCTCCGGCTTGTCGATTTACGCTACTTTTTAAATTTACGTTATTTTTAGACTTTATAGGCTTCGCTTCGAGGCTCCCGCTTATAAAACAAGAAGAAAACACCTGCACCGCACACAGCGCCACAAGCATCCCCGCTAATATCTTTTTATTCATTCCCTTAACTCTCATAATCCTCCCCACACTGACCACTCCGGCTTGTAACCTTATATTTCATACCTATTTTGCATTCCACTCTCTTCGCTACCCATTAACTTTATTTTCGTAGCTACAATGCGAATCACTATATCTTTGCATTTCCCAAATGTACTATTTTTTTATATCTACCGTATTTATTAATACATAAACTTTTCGGATCAGTATTATAACAATATATTGGAAACAATGCAAACCAAGTGTGGGCTCCCCATTTTTCTCGAACCGAGAACGACTTCGAACGCCGAATTTACCGCAACTAAAAAACCTCCCCCGCATTGTAAATCACGTTGTAAATAAAAGAGGTTTTCGTTAATTGCAAATATGAATTCACATCTTGAAGCGTCTATAGTCTATACTGTTACGCTATTTTGAATCTTCTTATTAATATACTCAAATCTTTAGTAGCTGCCTTAAAAGTTCACCTTACAAATAGTTTTTTATCATGTTATTTTTTAACGAAGCGCACCCAACTGTTAAGTATATTTTTACCCGGAGCTACCCAACTGGCCTGAGCTTCTTCTCCACCTTTGACTTCTCCCGATGCGCCGGCTCTACCGCCTTTGCCATGGAGCGTAAGATCATATGTATACTTTGTTTTAGCCTTGAAAAAAACCTCAGCATTTATATTATCCCCTGCGACAGCAATTTTCTGATCCCATTTATAGTTTTTCGGTATCTTAAGCACCTTTATTTTGCTTTTTGCTGTTGCGACGTTCAGTATTAATTTCTTATTCTCCACGCTTTTTATAGTTACTTCTTTAAATTTTTCCGGGTCTTTGAGCTTTCCTTCAAATTGAAATTCGTCGGATTTTAATAATTGATTATCCTCCGTGATAGCTACCATTCTAACTCTGCTTTCTTGGATGTCCAAAACTTGCGGGATAAAATAATCATCTTTGTTTGACTTCTGCAACACAACATTGTCCTTCCAAGCTATACCTATGGCTTTAAACTTCACATTTGTTGAGTTGGTTATATCAAGAGATTTTTTCATTTCATCAGAATAACGTTCCTTATATATAGATCGCCCCGCAAAACCTGCCGCCACCAATAGCACTACAATTATTATCCCTATAACATGCTTACGCTTCATTTAAAACCTCCAATTTCCCCTCAGATATCAAATAACTCTTGCTTGCAATCTTCTTAAAGTCCTTGTCATGACTCACCACTACTATAGTTTTACCTTCCTTATTCAAAGCCAGCAAGGTATCTATAACGATAGACTTGTTCTCATCATCGAGCGATCCCGTAGGTTCATCAGCTAACATTATATCAAATGGCTTTACCATATTTCTAGCTATCGCCACCCTTTGCTGCTCTCCACCCGAAAGTTCGTATACTTTAGACTTAAGTTTATCTCCGACTCCCATCTTATCAAGAGCAGTTTGAATAAGCTCCTTTTTATTCTTTGCCTTGTTATACTTTACAGCAAGCTTCATATTATCCTCTACAGTCATCTTCTCTACCAGCGCAAAGTTTTGAAAGAGATAAGCAATATTATTTCTTCTTAAAAGCTCACATTCCTTCTTTTTCTTTATAGGATCCAGCTTCTCGAAAGAACGCATCTCTCCGTTATCATACGTTTCCAATGTACCCAAGATATTCAAAAGTGTAGTTTTACCACCGCCACTCTTGCCGAAGATACATATAAAGTCTCCTTTATTTATATCTATATTCACATCATTCAGCACATGGTGCGCTCCAAAACTCTTGTTCACATTCTTAAGTGAAATCTGCACTTCGTTACTCATCAACTTCCCTCCTTAAGCCTTGTCGCAATATCCTTTTCTCCACGTCGAAGCCCTATCACTTCAGAAACAAATGCACACACGATTCCTACCAAAGCTATACATATTGCTATTATAAATTTACTTGTATCCCAACCATCGCGCGGAATAAAGACTCCTCTAATTGGTATTCTTGTGTTAACCATCAACACTACCACAAAAGGCAATATGCTCAACAAATATACTATATAACTATTGGCTAATTTTTTCTTGTGTATACTCCAAAATCCATGACCAAATAACCTTGAAACATCTATCCTTCTGCCCTGTTCATAAAAATACGTTTCAAGGTCGATTCGTATAAGTGTATATAATATTATTATAGATAGTAAAAAACCTACAAAATTGACCGCTGCTTCTGTTTTGAATTCGTCTACTTTCTCTGCAACTTCGCTATATACACTCATCAGACTACTAACATATTGCTCTGCGCGAGTTCTTTTTATTATCGGTTTCAATTCTTCGTAGGCTCTATCCGCATTGTTCACCCTCGGATGCATATTCCCGTTAATCAAAGAAGAAACCTTCTTTCCATAAACATTAGAAAAACCTCTTCCATTTACTACATACAATACATAATTAACTAACTTAGCTTCCTCAATGCGTTTTCTTGCATCAAACGAAAGTATTTGTTGATTACTTTTTATTGTATGGTACACCTCTTTAAAGGGTCCTTTCTTCCCCTTACAAAGAAATGCGTGATCTTCCTCTATGAGCTTTTTTTCTCGAGAACTTACCTTTATATCGCTGGGCACTAAAATATGCCATTCATTTTCTTTTACGGTCGGAATATTTAACAGCTTGCCATTTCCATCCAATATTTTAGAATAATCGAACATATTCTTGTTAATATATACGTATTTGCCATAGAATGCCTGTTTTTTCAAATATTCATCATCTATATCCGCGCCCTCGGCTTGAAGTCCTTCTTTTTTATCATTTTCAGCATCTAAAAATAATGCTCCCTTTTCATCCAATTCATCCCATAATTTGCTAAAAACAGGGGTAACAAATTTTTGAAACTTTTTTTCGTTTTTTGCATATTCATCCGAATAGGTGCAACCTAAATTAACATAATTTTTCGTTGCATCCATTTTCTTTAAATAAGGAGACAAACTGAAATACGTATATGCACTAAATGATGATGCAGTAAGCAAGTATAACGTCAAAGCCATTGCTGCAAATTTAAAAATCATATTAGATTTATCAGTGTTCTTTCTATAACCCTTAAGCGCATTAATAGCTTTAATGAAGTTTACCTTCACTGCCAAAAGCACCAGTTCAATTGCAGCCATTATCAACATTGCGACTATTACAATTTTATAAATATCGCTTACCGCATTATAATACGTAGTAAAGGACCCAGGTTTCATCAAGTAACACAGCAACAAGTTTAACGTAATAAACGAAATTAGGAACGGAACAATTAATAAATTTAAAAATTTACCGATAACGAACCTCACTTTACTGTGTCCTAACAAAGTCGAAATTGCCGTTTCCTTTACAAGCATGCCATTATAAACAAGCAAGCAAAAAATGAGTGCCAATAATAAAATCAAAAGTACAATTATATATAACACAGCTTCTCGTTCGGTTATGTCGGATGGTATGACTGTCTTCCTAGGTTCCGAAACATTAATCTCCGCTTTCTTTTTTACCGCCTTTGCAAAAGCTGTAAAGTTTTTCAAATCCCCTTTAACAAAATAATCACCCACAAATGCGTTCCTGCTGATTTTATCAAACGGTTTCCAGTTTATATTTTTCCTCGTAAGAAGGCTAATTTTATTTACTTTTTCAAATCTATTAACGCCCTGAATTGAATTATCTATATTAATATTTTTAAACTCTTTTTCAAACCAGTCTGTATCATGTAAAAACAAATACATGTTTTTAGTTTGTCTTTCACTCAAATCGTTTCTAGGAATAAATTCTTCCTTCAAAAAACTTATGTTATACTCCTTCGCAAATTTTTGCAAAATGTGTTTCTTAAATTCAATCTTGTTGGGAGAAGAAGTAATAGTCACTGTAGCATCGAACTTATTAGCTATATTCTGCGAAAGCATAGAATCATACTCAAGAAAATAACCTAATCCTATTAAAGCTAACAATGCCACTATTAAAACTCTAATCGTTTTTTTCATTAAACTCCCCCCCCACCAAAAAAAATATCAGGCTGCTATGTTCAGTTGTAACATAGCAGCCTAATGTTTTTTAGTTCATTACTTATGAGTTGCGTATGCTTCGTTTCCCCACCATGCCTTGATATAAGAAGCAGAAGCTCTTTTCTTCTTTTTTACCCAATCGGAAGAACTTACGAATCCCCATTTACCCTTAACGGAAGTTTTATGGGTTTTCGTATTATGATCATAATGTGACCATACATATTTGCTGCCCACTCCATACCTCCAATATCCACCATGCCAGTAAAACCAACCGGTATCAGATAATGGTTCAGCCTCTTCCTTGCTTGTCTGAACTTCTGTCCTTTGTGCCTTAAACTGTGCTTCATCTTTTGCGGTAGCTGCAAAAATCATGCCCGCCGATCCAAGCACTAAACATGTGCTTAACATCAACGCTAAGATTTTCTTCATGATAAACCTCCTTGTTTAATATATTTAACTTACTGTCATGATCATATCATATTATTTTTTTATTTGTCAACTACTTTCCAGTATTTTTTAAATTTTTTTCTGAATCACAAGTGAAAAATTCTCGAACTTAAAGTTTCAATATACTCCCCTATAAAAGGAAGGCTATATTAATAATTCTGTTGCTTAATTTACACATAAAATCAGCCCCTTTTAAGGGGCTGATTTTTATCATTTTCCGGGTCATCCTATTACGCTTTTTCCTTAATGCTTGCTTGGGCTGCTGCCAGCCTTGCTATAGGTACCCTAAACGGTGAACATGATACATAATCCAAACCTACTTCATGACAGAATTCTACAGACTTAGGATCTCCGCCATGTTCTCCGCAAATACCGAGTTTGATATCAGGTCTTGTAGATCTCCCAAGCTCTACAGCCATCTTCACAAGCTTGCCTATGCCCACGGTATCAAGCGTCTGGAACGGATCCTGCTCAAGGATACCTTTATCCACGTATTCCTTAATGATCTTTCCTGTGTCATCACGTGAGAACCCAAATCCCATCTGCGTAAGATCGTTGGTACCGAAGGAGAAGAATTCCGCTTCCTTTGCAATTTCATCTGCAGTAAGCGCCGCCCTCGGTATTTCTATCATAGTACCTACCATATACTTGAGCTCTCTGCCCTTTTCTGCAAAGCACTTCTTAACTTCCTCTACAACCGTCGCCTTGACATCAGCCAATTCCTTCTCGGATCCTACAAGCGGAATCATGATTTCAGGAACGATATCATAACCTTCAGATTGCGATACATCAAGCGCAGCTGTTATGATGGCGCGAGTCTGCATTCTTGCGATTTCAGGATATGTTACAGCGAGTCTACAGCCTCTATGCCCAAGCATAGGGTTGAACTCATGTAATTCCTCTACTTTGTTTGCAAGCTTTGTTTCATCAACTCCTATCTTCTTGGAAAGATCTGCAATTTCCTCTTTCGTATGCGGCAAGAACTCGTGTAGAGGCGGGTCAAGCAATCTTATGGTAACAGGCTTATCCTTCATTACCTTGTATATTCCGTTAAAGTCATCTGTCTGATACGGCAACAGCTTAGCAAGTGCCGCTTCCCTCTCTTCTACCGAATCTGCCAATATCATCTGCCTTACAGCCGTAATTCTATCCTCTTCAAAGAACATGTGCTCCGTTCTACAAAGCCCTATACCTTCCGCCCCGAATTCTACCGCCTGCTTCGCATCCCTAGGGTTATCCGCATTTGCTCTCACCTTGAGCTTTCTTGCATCATCGGCCCACTGCATTATAGTTGCAAAATCACCGAGCAATTCAGGCTGAACAGTTTTAATCTCACCTTCATATACGGTTCCTGTAGAGCCGTCCAATGAAATTTTATCGCCTTCCTTGAACACCTTGCCATCTACTTCTACAGTCTTCTTATCTTCGTCTACATTGAGAGAACTACATCCTGCGACACAACATTTTCCCATGCCTCTTGCAACAACGGCAGCGTGACTGGTCATTCCACCTCTGGCCGTCAATATGCCTTCAGCTACAACCATTCCCGCTAAATCTTCAGGAGAAGTTTCAAGCCTTACCAAAATAGTCTTTTCGCCATTCTCACTGGCAGTTACAGCTTCTGCCGCCGTGAAGTAGATTTTTCCTGTAGCCGCTCCCGGTGAAGCCGGTAAACCCTTCGCAAGCTGCGTTGCCTTCTTAAGCTCCGCATCATCAAACATAGGATGTAACAACTGATCTATCTGAGCAGGTTCAATGCGCATTACGGCTGTTTTTTTGTCGATATGACCTTCCTTAACCATGTCTACCGCCACTTTTACAGCTGCAGCCGCAGTCCTCTTTCCGTTTCTCGTTTGTAACATGTAAAGCTTGTTTCTTTCAACGGTAAATTCCATATCCTGCATATCACAGTAGTGATCTTCCAGCTTCTTAGCCGTATCCATAAATTCATTATATACATCAGGAAACTCTTCCTTCATCATGTCGATAGGCTGAGGGGTTCTGATTCCTGCAACTACATCTTCCCCCTGTGCATTTACCAGAAACTCACCAAACACCTTTTTTTCTCCGTTTACAGGGCTTCTTGTGAATGCCACGCCCGTACCCGATGTGTTTCCCATATTGCCGAATACCATGGATTGCACGTTTACAGCCGTTCCTATGCTGCCCGGTATGTCGTTGAGCTTCCTGTATAATATTGCCCTTTCGTTGTTCCATGATCTGAATACCGCCTTTACCGCCTCTAAAAGTTGCTCCTTAGGCTCCTGCGGAAAATCACGACCCATTTCCTTCTTTACAAGCTCCTTATACTTTACGATGATGTCCTTGAGATGCTCTGTAGAAAGGTCTACATCCTGTGCGCAATTTTCCGCATCCTTCTTTGCATCAAAAATTTCATCAAACTTTTTCTTGCTGATTTCCATTACAACATCGCCAAACATCTGTATGAATCTTCTATAGCTGTCATATGCAAAACGAGGATTGTCCGTAAGCTCGGCAAGCCCTAAAACCGTCTTATCATTAAGTCCTAGATTTAAAATGGTATCCATCATACCCGGCATTGAAATTTTTGCGCCGGATCTAACGGACACGAGCAAAGGATTCTTAACATCGCCGAATTTCTTGCCGCTCTTTTCTTCAAGTAACGCAAGTTTTTCAAAAATTTGCTCTATAATTTCATCTGAAATCTTTTCGCCCTGTTCATAATATTCACTACAAGCCTCTGTACTTACTGTAAAGCCAAACGGTACCGGCAGGTTAATCTTGGTCATCTCCGCAAGATTAGCGCCCTTACCCCCTAAAAGATCCTTCATGTCCTTAGAACCTTCGTCGAATGAGTACACAAATTTTTTCATTATATTCCCCTTCTATACAATAAACTACTATTATCAACTGCAGTTGCAGCTAATTACAAAATTCACAGTAAGCCACTAAAGCCCTATCCTGTCACCTATGTAACCGGATACCTCGTCTATACCTACACGTGTCTGCTCCATGGTATCACGGTCTCTTATGGTCACCTTACCGTCTTTTTCCGTATCGAAATCAACGCAAATGCAATATGGCGTTCCGATTTCATCCTGTCTTCTGTAACGCTTTCCTATAGAGCCGGTCTTATCATAATCCACAGGAAAATCCTTAATTAATTTTTCAAAAATAGGATCTGAAACCGAGCTTAACTGCTTGCTCAAAGGTAACACCGCCGCCTTGTACGGAGCAAGATACGGATGCAACCTCATCACTACCCTTGAAGTATTTTTATCTTTATCTACTATCTCTTCTTCATACGCATCGTTTAACACCGCCAAGAGCAACCTGTCCGCTCCGAGCGACGGTTCAATACAATACGGTGTAAATTTTCGGTTGGTTTCAGGGTCCTGATACACGAGCTCTTCTCCGGATTCCTTCGTGTGCTGTTTCAAATCAAAATCCGTTCTGTTTGCAATCCCCCAAAGCTCTCCCCAGCCGAAGCTGAAATTGTATTCAATGTCCGTAGTCGCCTCGCTGTAATGCGAAAGCTCTTCCTCCGAATGCTCTCTCTTTCGTACGTTTTTTTCTTTTATACCTATGGTTTTTAAAAACTCCACACAATAATTTTGCCAAAAGTCAAACCAACCCATGCTTTCATCAGGCGCACAAAAGAACTCCAATTCCATTTGTTCAAATTCTCTCGTCCTGAATATGAAGTTACCCGGAGTGATTTCATTTCTAAATGATTTTCCGATCTGGCATATCCCAAACGGGAGTTTTTTTCGCATGGATCTCTGCACCGATTTAAAGTTTACAAAAATACCTTGTGCGGTTTCAGGTCTTAGATAAATTTCCGCCTTTGCGCCTTCCGTAACTCCCTGATAGGTTTTAAACATTAAATTAAACTGCCTTATATCTGTAAAATTATGCTTGCCGCAGTTAGGGCATTTGACTTCGTGCTCTTCAAGAAAGCTCATCATTTTTTCATTGGTCCAGCCGTCTACTACCTGCTCTTTGCCTTCTTTCTGCAGTTCATCTTCTATCAATTTATCCGCTCTGAATCTACTTTTGCATTCTTTGCAATCTACAAGCGGATCTGAAAACCCACCTACATGTCCTGAAGCTACCCAAGTCTGCGGATTCATTAGTATAGCGGCATCAAGCCCTACGTTATATTTCGACTCGTGGACGAATTTTTTCCACCACGCTTTTTTTATATTGTTCTTAAGTTCTACACCTAAAGGACCGTAATCCCAAGTGTTTGACAGGCCTCCATATATTTCGGAACCGGGAAACACAAAACCTCTGTTTTTAGCAAGCGAAAGGATTTTATCACGTTTATCATTGCAATTATTTGTCATAAATTCCCCCGCCTAATTAATCTCATCCTCAAGGTCTATTTGCTCGCCTGCATCTTTGACACCTTCCGCCACATCATTTTCCGCACCTTTAGACATATTGCTCATCTTGTCTTTGCTCTCTTTAGCCTTCTCCATGGCACTGCTTGCATATGACTTGGCAGTCTTGTAAACTTCTTCGCCCTTATCCTTAGCTATATCAAAATACTCTTTCCCTTTTTCAGCGCCCTTATCTAAATAGCTACTCACATCTATTACTGTTCCGTCTTCTTTTACAATAGTTACCTTGCAGCTGGTTCCAAACGTAGCTATCAACCCTGCGATTATCCCCCAAGGTGCAAGTACCGCTCCTATCATCCCGACGGTAAGCGGAATGTTTATCAGCTTTTGATCATCTTTTCTGACAATGACCCTCATCGCATTGCCTTTTTTTGCATGTTCCTTTAAGGTGCTCAATATGGCATTTGTATACGTCTTCATTTCTTTGTTTGCAGACTCACCCTTTTCTTCTGCAGCAATGATGGCATCTATAACATTGCCATCGCAGGCTTCGAGTATTTCCTTCGCTTCTTTATATCCAAGGCCCGTTCTATCTTTTACAAGATCTATTTTTTCTAAACTAATATCCATCTCAAGCCTCCTTCTCTAAACTATATGTAACTTATCAACGCTTTGATAACGTTTTACAAAGTACGCTCTCGCTTTTTAAATTCAACTTCCCCAAGTGATAGGACGCATACCTTCTTAAAAACATCCAGTATTCATTAAATTTGTCGCTTGGTATTGTCAGCTCACCAACCTTTGAAATATCAGCATTAGCCAGATAACGCACCGTGTTAATTATATCAGATGAAACTTTTAAAATCAACGAATCGTAGTACCCGCCACCTATCTCGGTTTTAGCTTTTTTATACGTTTCGTAAGATTTTCCGCTTTTTAATGAAAAGTAACAACTTTCATTTGCGGCGTCCAAAAAAACTTCATTATTTATAACAAACACCCCTATCATCGTTAATATTTTAATAAAATAATATATAGGGAAAATGGCATATTCAGATTCTCGCCTACGTGCAGCATCAAGGAAACTGCTGAGATGATTGTAAGCACCATGTTCGCCTGAATTTTCAGGTATGACCTTATCCGTTATCTCTATCGCAAACATAGCGACGGCAAGTTTTTCAATGTCACTTGCAATTTCCATTGGATAGTCTATAAGGTCTACTTTAAATACATTATAATATCGGTTTTGTTTTATCTGAAAAATTGATTTTGACATCGGCTGTAATATGTTTGCATCTCCACCTTTGCTACTTCCACTGCCGTATGCGGATGCTAAAATTTTTTTGTCATCCCTTGTGAGCAACGTAACCAGATTTCGCCCGCCTGTCATCTTTATGCACCTAAGTACTATGGCCTCTATCTCAAATTCGTCCATGAAAGTCTCCTAACGCATATGGATTTTAGATATCGCCATATCCAAGATTTTTAAGCTGCACATCGCTTTCTCTCCAGTTTTTTCTCACCCTCACCCAAAGTTTCATATTTACCTTTACACCGAATATATCTTCAAGCTCTAACCGTGCACTTTTACCTATGCCCTTGAGCTTTCTTCCGGATTTACCTATGATTATACCCTTGTGCGAATCCCTTTCACAGGTAATGACAGCTTCAATATCTATAACACCTTTCACTTCCTTGAACTTTTCAATGCCTACCGCAACTCCGAAAGGCACTTCCTTATCCAGGTACATGAATAATTTCTCTCTTATAATTTCGCTAGCCAAAAATCTTTCTTGCTGATCCGTATACATATTTTCAGGGAAATGTATATTTTCATCATTACAATACAAAGCAACCTTGTCCAATAATGTATCTACATTTTTTCCGTCTTTTGCTGTAATTCCTATTACATCTTCGAAGCCTTCCTTGGTTTTGTAATAATCATACAGCCCTTTGAATTGATCCGGCTTCATTACGTCGAGTTTATTAATAACTATTATCTTGGGGCTGCTTATGAATGCCAGGTTTTTAAAGATCTTATCTTCCTCCTCAAGTTTAAAGCGTTCATCCACAAGAAGTAACACCAAGTCTACATCCCGCATACTTCGCCTTGAACTTGCTACGAGCTTTTCTCCCAGTTTATTTTTCGGCATGTGAATTCCCGGAGTATCTAAAAATACCATCTGCTTATCCCTAATATGGTCTGTAAATATACCTCTTATGGTATTCCTGGTAGTTTGAGGTTTTGGCGTTGCAATTGCCACCTTCGTGCCTATTATCATATTCAGCAATGTGGATTTGCCGGTGTTCGGTCTTCCTATGATACTTATAAAGCCTGATTTCATATATTCCTCGTTATTTATCAAAAAATGTATTTAAAAACGGATCCTGATACACTTCGGAGAGTTTTTTAACAGTTATTTCGTCATTTGCCGCCTGCATTATCAGTTTTATATCTTTATTGAATTCAGCAAGCACTTGTCTACAGATCCCGCAGGGAACTATCCCTTCGGTATTGCTCGCTATAGCTATAGCTTTAAAATTACTCTCTCCATCGGTAACGGCCTTCGACACCGCAACCCTCTCTGCGCATATTGTAGCTCCAAAGGATGCATTTTCAACATTTACACCTGTATATATCCTGCCTGAAGATGTGAGAAGCGCCGCCCCGACTTTGATATCGGAATAAGGCGAATACGCATTATGCAAAACATTCTTCGCTTCATTCATCAACTTCTCTTCCATCTTCATATTACCGTTATCCATACAGTTTTTTAACCACCTTTTTTTCAAAACTTCTCATCATTTCTTTATCCGCTTCATCAATGTGATCCATCCCCAATAGATGGAGCACGCTGTGCACGAATAGATACACAACTTCACGGCTTAAGGGTTGCCCTATATCCGTAGCCTGCTCAGAAGCCCTGTCAAGACATATCACAACATCTCCAAGCATTATTTTATCACAGAAACTGAAGTCCAAGTCATAATCAGGGTTAAGCTCTTCTTCTGTGCTTATCATGGGGAACGAAAGGACGTCCGTAACGCTGTCCCTTCCTCTATAATCTGAATTCAATTGCTTAATACCGTCTTCAGAAACAAACGACACGCTCACCTCTATCAGATCTTTAGCGGCATAATCTGCGATTTCATGCGGCATATTATGCATCACTTCATCCATACCCAAGATGATCTCGAGCGTTTCATCATACTTAGCGAGAATATCTGCCGCATCCAAACCATGCGCCTCACATTTTTTGCTAAATTCTTCCTCGCAGCACACGATGCTCATGTCTATTTACCTTTACCCATGCTGTTGTTCTTCTCATAGGCGGTAATTATTTCCCTCACCAAACTATGTCTCACTACATCTCGCTCTCCGAGCCTAACAAATGCAATTCCTTCTATTCCCTTGAGAATTTTTTCTGCACTTTTAAGTCCCGAAGATTTACTGAGCGGAAGATCTATCTGCGTTATATCACCGTTCACTATGACCTTAGAGTTTATGCCCATTCTGGTGAGGAACATCTTCATCTGCTCCCTCGTGGTATTTTGAGCCTCATCCAAGATTATATATGAATCGTCAAGCGTCCTCCCTCTCATGAACGCAAGGGGAGCCACCTCGATAATTTCCCTTTCTCTGAGCTTCACAACGGTATCTCTACCTAAAATATCATAGAGCGCATCGTAAAGTGGTCTTAAATACGGATCTACCTTATCCGCCATATCGCCCGGCAAAAACCCCAGACTTTCCCCCGCTTCTACAGCAGGTCTTGTAAGTATTATTCTGTCTACCTGTCTGTTTTTGAACGCCTTTGCCGCCATGGCTACGGCAAGGTAAGTTTTACCGGTGCCTGCAGGGCCTATGCCGAATATCATATTCGCATTTCTCATTGCTCGTATATATTCTCTTTGCCCCAGAGTTTTAGGACTTATAGGTCTGCCCTTTCTGTTAAAACAGATAACATCGCTCTCAAGAGCCTCATCTGAAAGCAGGATGCCGTCTTCGTGAGCATCTAAAATATGTCTCGTCTTCTGAAGGTTTATCTCTTCTCCTTTTGCCGACATCCTATCCATTTCAGCTATTATCTGTTTTGCCTTTTTAGCGTTTTCGCCTTTTATAAGCAATCCTCCGTCATTTTCATACACATTCACCTTCATGAATTTTTCTACAAGCCTTATGTTTTCGTCGAGCTTTCCGAACAAGCTCTTCATATCCGACGTTTCAGGGCGAAGTAACTCCTGTTCCATATACGGCTCCTACTATTTAAACACCATTGTGAGCGCATCCGCTTCAATATTGTTGTTCTTGGCCGCAACAACCACCTCGAACCTGTCTCCCTTTACGTGGAGCAGTCTTTTTTCATCAAGTGCTTTTTTCAGTTTTGCATCGTTAAAAATGCTAGCTTTTTTTGCACCCAACATGTATGCAAGGTTGTCCGATGAAAGCCTGTACACCTCTTTTGCGAGTGTGAATATCTTGGTGAAGTCCGCCAAAATTGCCCTACATTTTTCATTTCCTTTAAGCTCTGCGGCATTAGTGTCAAACCCAAAGAAAAGCGAATTGTTACCGTCTTTAAATTCAAAGAAATTGAACTTGCCCACTTTGGAATAGTGCTCCGAAAACTTATATTTTTTCATAACTTCATCTGCGGTTTTTCCCAACATTCCCGTTAATTTTAAGTTTTCTTCGCAGGATGCTTCCTGTTCCTCTTCCTTCTTTGTCTCTTTAGGCTTTGATTTCTCCTCACTGCTGCCACAGCCAGTAAAAGCTACAGGTAATGTAAATATCAATGCTATCGCCAATACTGCGGTTAAAATCCTCTTTTTCATATTTAACTCCTTTACAATGCCGATGTCATATATTATACAGGTCGGTTAATAAAAAACGACTCATCGCAGAGCCGTTTTCTCTATAATTAATATTTTTTAGCCTTTTTTCTCGCTGCCTCTGACTTTTTCTTTCTCTTTACGCTTGGTTTTTCATAGTGTTCACGTTTTCTTATCTCAGACATCACGCCGTCTCTTGCGCAAAGTCTTTTAAATCGCTTAAGAGCGCTTTCTAAGCTTTCATTTTCCTTCACGTATACCTGTGCCATCTATCTCACCCCCTTAACATTCTTAATTCAATTCCTCTAAGCTATACCGCTCTTTCTACTTTGTCAGACTTCATGCAATTCGTGCAAACGTTTGCCTTGCGCACCTTGCCGTTTTCTACGATCTGAACCTTTTGGATATTAGCATTCCATTTTCTCTTAGAGTGAATATTTGAATGAGATACTCTGTTCCCTGACACCTGTCCTTTACCGCAAATTTCACATTTTTTTGACATCTATTTCACCTCCAGTACAAATTTCATATACCTAAGCCTTGAAAATACATGATACCACAACTCGAAACCGAAAGCAATGTCGGCAGCATATGTATCATTGCATAAAAACACAGTGTCTAACTTAATTTTTCCGGTCTGTTAACTTTTACAAGTCCCACAATCATTATCACTGCGAATACCAACAAGTAGTAGACAACCGTGACTTTATACGTAATTATTGTAGCTATTAGCATGAATATACATGCCAATATCGCAAGTACCGGCACAACATAGTGTTTGAACGGGTTGTGCAACCTCTCCGTCTTCATCATAAGCAAGAAGATCGGTATATACATTGCATACAGAGTGATTATCGGCAATTCGGATGTGTCAAATGAGAACGCCCCGAACCAAGGTTTTGGAACCAAATTTGCTCCATAGAAGTACGCATACCATACTCCTGTAAGCGTAATCGAAAGCACTGCGGAATTAACAGGCATGTTGGTTTTTTCGTCCACCTGCGCCAGTAATTCCGGTTTGTAGCCTTCATTTCTGACAGCCAATGCATGCCAAGCCCTCAAACAGCCGAGCATCATGCCGTTTAGCGTTCCAAGGCAGGAAATTATTACAAATATGAATAACCCCGTACCTCCTATTCTCGAGAATAAATTCGAGAATGCAACTTTTGCGCCCTGTTCGCCGCTGGCCATTACAACGTCGTTACTTACCGCACCTGCAAGTCCTACATAATATAGTACGTACGTCACTACAATTATAATGCTGCCCCACGCAAGCGCTCTGGGCAAATTTTTCTTAGCATCCTTAAGCTCCGCATTGATGCTTGTAGCTACTATCCATCCTTCATACGCAAAGGAACTTGCAACTACCGCCGCCAGTAAAGTGCTTCCTACCATGCCGTGCTCTGTCGTTACCGCCTTGAAGTTTTGCATGGTGGTGCCGTTACCCAATCCTACTATGCTGCCTATGATTGCCATTGCATACAACGGAATAAGTTTTATCACCGTAGTGCTCACCTGAAACTTCTCAGAAAGCATAGGCCCCAGAGTGTTAAGTCCGAAGCTGAGCAAGATAATTGCAGCTCCTATAGCCATACATCCACCACTCGTGATATCCATGCCCAGCAAAGCGCAGATGTACCTTGCCGGCACCCAACCTATTACCGCCGTAAGAGACGGGAAGTAGAGCGCAGCCATGAACCATCCCACCATATAGCCGTATTTTCTCCCGACTACCGCTTCCGCATAATCGATAAGTCCGCTTTCCTTTTCATACTTCGTACCTAAAATAGCAAATGCGTATGCGCACACTATCATTATAATTCCACCCAGAACCCATGAAAGAATACCGAGTTTCAGGTCTCCTTTGGTAGCTACGAGGATTTTCTCCGCCTTAAAAAAGACTCCGCTACCTATCACTATTCCTACTACCATTGCTATCGCCATTGCGAGTCCGTATCTCTTCTTAAGCTTAGCACCCATAACTACCTCCTTTTCTTTTTTTCAAAAAAACAAATACCGCAGATTTGCGATATTAAGATAATTATATAAAAATATTTAAAAAATATCAAGCAATATGAAGCTTTTTCTTTAAAAAACGCGAAACTACCTCCTAAAAAGTATATTTTCAAAACGCCCTCTTAAGCGCAGGCGGTGCGCTCCACATATTTCTCCAATACAATAAAAATCAGAAAGCTCCCGTGAGGGAGCTTTCTTAAGGTTTAGTATTAAGTTAGTCAAATATTTTTAGCTGAATGTGCTTATCGGCATAAACCAATGTTTCTATTTAACAGTCTTTTTTACAGTCTGTCCATAGTACTCAAGCTTACCTATCTTCTTAAACGCTCTTATTGTGAACGTGTAGTTGCCCTTCTTCTTAGGTAGCTTGATACTTCCAACTATAAAGCCTCTAAGCTTCTTAGTGCCCTTCTTAAGCTTTATGGTCTTAACCTTGCCGTCTATGACTATCTTAGCTTCATAGCCATTTACGCCCTTCATAGCCTTAAACTTGATGTTAAGTACTCGGCTCTTCTTATTCACCTTTGCGCTAAGCTTCTCAACCGCTCCAAGCATGAATGCGAAGCTGTTACCGTATTCAACCAGCTTG
>ERZ773042.581-NODE-581-length-24747-cov-7.414264_pt1 | contig 24747 bp, 33 predicted proteins | sample MGYA00511664_ERZ773042 | MGnify/ENA primary metagenome ERZ773042 (study PRJEB29015, sample SAMEA2737984) | human oral metagenome | biome: human oral; feature: human-associated habitat; material: dental | place: China | collected 2036 ... | reverse complement strand
GCCGTCGCCCCGAGCCGCAGGTGGGCCAGTGCGCCGTGTTGGCTGCGGCGCTGGCGGATGGCCGCCAGTTCCTCGCCGCGAGCCGGCTGCACCCCGCCGGTCAGCAGCCGCCACCAGTTTTGCCGGGCGCTGGGGGCCCGGTCGTCGACCAGACGGGGCGGCAGTCGGCTGCCGATCAGCAGCTGCAGCACCAGCATTTCGCCGTCGTCGAGGCCGCACAGGCTGGCCAAGATCGCCCTGGCCACTGCCTCGGCCCGCGCCGTCGTCAGTGCCAGGTTCGGCTGCCGCAGCCCGATACGCCCGGCAACAGTCGGCCTGCGCCGGTCAGCAGGCAGGCCGGCCTGGGGCGAGGCGGTCAGCCGGGCTCCCGGCACCAGCTCGCCGACGATCGCCGCCAGCTGGTCGATCTGACCGGCCGTCGCCCCGATCTGGAAGGCGATCTGTCGGGCGGTGGCGCTGGTTTGCACGGCCAGACGGCCAAGCGAGGCGTCGGCTGCCAGCCGGCAGACCAGCTCGCAGGCGTGCTGCCAGGCCAGGGGCCGCGGCCAGTGAACCGTCCGCCACACCAGTTGGCCGCCGGTCACCTCTGGCCTCCTGTCGGACTGTCGCCAGACGCCGCAGCCCCCTCAGGCCCGGCGGGAGTCTCGGCTGCCTCGGCGTCGTCAGCACCGGCCGGGGTGCCGTCTGACTCGGCGGCCGGCTGGGCTGCCTGCCAGGACAGGTAGACCGCCAGCGCCTTGGCCAGCTCGTCGGTCGACAGCTCCTTCCACAGCGGGCGCACCCGCACCCGGCGAGAGCGGGCCGTGCCGCGCGAGACCTGCCGGGGGCGAGCACGCCTCATGCCGATCCTCCCTGGGCCCGGCCCGACCGCCTGCGCCGTCTGCGCCGATGCGGGCCCGGTTGGGCCGGCGGCCAGGCCTGCGGTTCCGACCGGCTGTCAGGGCCCGGACGGCTCAGCGCCAGCGGTGCCACCAGCGGATCGCCAGCCCGACGCCGAGGGCCGCGGCGGCCACGGCAAGCCCCAGAGCGACCAGCGCCGGCCACATCCGCGCCAGCAGCCTCAAAGTCAGCTGCACGCACCCGACGACGATCAGCATCGTGATAGCGCCGTGCAATAGCCTGGTAAGAAGGCTGTTCGTCCCACCACTGTGCATCATGACCTCCTCGACACCGCGTCATAGTCGTCTCCTTCCTGCGCATCGGCTTCCTCTGACGTCGCCGCCCGGTCCGAGGGCACCGGATAGCCGGGAATGGCGATGTCCGAATCGATTTCATCGCCCCAGACCCGCCAGTCTTGGCGGCTGTCGGGCCGGCGGCGGGCGAACAGCTCGAGAAACGGCCCCTGGCTAACCCGCTCGATAATGGCAAACTGCTCGGCCGGCTTACGCGAATGCTCCTGCACCGGCGCACTCAGCCAGGTCGGCTGCGAGCGAAAGCGCACCGGCGCGGCCCCGCGCGTGCAAAACAGCAACTGCTCGGTGGCATTGCGCAGGCTGTAGCGGCCCGCCAAGCCCAGCCGGAACTTGATCCAGGTCAGCGGCGAACGGACGGTGAACCCCCACGCTTCAGCCACCTTATAGGCCTGGGGCAACAGCCCGTTGGTCGTCCACAGCCACAAATGGGCGTCGGCCGCCGCCAACTGCCCGACCGGCAGCGCGGCAATCCGGCCCAGACTCATCGTCCGGTAATGCGCCTCGCCGCCTTGCCTCGGCCACGGCGGGTCGGCCAAAACGGTTCGGAACCCGCCCTCGGGAATCCCCGCACCCCCAATGGGGCGGTGGTGTGTCAATGTCGTCTCAGACATGCCTGCCTCCTTTCTTTCTTATGTGATGCCTCACGGCACAGCCCGCCCCGGCGCGCAGCCGGCCGGCGGGCCCTGCCCGCCACCTATTACGAACTATCCGCCCCGGCCCGTAAAGAGCCGGCGATGACCGCGTTGCCGCCGATTCGACGCCGCTCATCCCCGGTCACCGCCCGGATTAACGGCCCCGTCAGCCGCTGCTGTCGAATCGACAACACACGCCGACGACCCAGCCCCCGCCTGGCCGGTTTGGCCCGCCCCCGCCACGACAGACTGCCCGGTCGCCATCCCCGCCGGGTGGGCGGTTGCAGCGCTGCCAGCTGCCCGCCGAGCGCCGCGCATCGCCCGCACCGCCTGGCGGTAAGCCCAAGCGTCCCGGCGCTGCTGGGCGTCAGCCCGCCGCCGCTGTCGGCGCACCATCCGGAAGCTACGCCAATCGCTCCGCAAGGACTGCAGATAATCCCAGCCGCAGACAGCCCCGGCCAACAGCCCGCCGACAACCACAAAATCCAGCACCGCCCGACCCGCCAGCGCCAAGGCCCCCAATAACACCGCCATGCCAGATCGCCGCCCTTCACTCGAACCGGGCGACCATGCGAGCCGCGCCCACGCCATACGCCCGCACAATCGCCTCGTAATACGGCGACCCCTCAGGAGCCGTCTGAACCGCCCGCGCCGCCATGCCAGTCAACGAGGTCACATTGGCCAAAGCCCCGGCCGCCAAACCAGCCCGAATCTGATCAGCAGCCCCCGCCACCTGGCCGCGGGCAGCTACCGCCTCGCCCTCCCGCCTGGCCTGCCGGGCCAGCCCCCACGACAAACCAGCCCGCGGCACAGCCACGTCCGTGCCGAAGGCATCCTCACCGGGCGGCAACACCGCCAAATGATCATTCCCAGCCATATCAAACCCCTTCCATGTCAAACCGGCAGCCGCCTGCTTCAGACCGTCAAAGCCCGACACTTGCCGCGGATCCTGCCGGCGCGGGAACTTCCCGCACCTCCAGCAGACCACGCCCCACACCACCACGTCGTGACACAAAAGTGACAACCCCTCCCGTGTCTTCAGACACGACCAAAACCCCATCACCGCCGACCTGCTACATCTGCTCGGCCTGAAACAGCCTTTGACCGCATCATGGCGACGGAGACGAAAAGACCCGGCAGCGGCGATGCTGTAGGGTGAAAAGCCGTTGAGGAGAGGGGCCCAGAAAAGCCTGTCAGCGAATCTTGACGAACCTCTGGACTTTTCCCAGACCCGAGGTATAGAATCTGGACTCATCACATACATGTGGTGCAACACACCCTGACAGGTATAGGGCTGTGTTGAACAAATGGTTACTCTTAGTCGTAAGAGCCCTGGAAAGGAGGGAGTGGCATGAGCCTACACGGGCAGCGACCTGTGCGTGCCGCTTCCACTGCCGCTGTCACGGGTCAGAGCGACTTTCTGAGGGTTTTGCAGCCCGGCATACACCCCGGGCTTAGCGAAACACCTCAAACGGCACAAAAGACATGTAAAACCATAGGAAAGGCGTGATTTCTATGGTAAAATATATCTACAATGTCAGAACGACAACCAAAGGACATCAAAGGAGACGAACGGCAAGACTTCGGCGATGAGTCGGACCTCGACACCGTTCGCGACTCAAGGACGCTTGGCAAACGCGCCTTGGAGGTAGCGATGCGTGAGCTCGGGCCGGAAGCAGTTGCGGAGGCTGCCTTGCAGGCTACGGCCCGTGCCCTCGGCCACGACGGGCTGAGCAGTCGCTCTCCGGCTTCCGATATGCGAGAAAGTCCAAACGTAGCAGACCGCCGATCTAGTACCAAAGTAAGGAGAGCTGTAGCTATGAGCATCAGCCAACCATTTAACAAAATCAGGAACTTTTTTAAAGAATCTTGGGAGTCGGCCGCCCCTAAAGAAGAAACTCAGGAAGAAGACGGCTACACTGCCTATCGGTTGTCGATGGGCTTTCCGGAGGTGATCTTTCCCGGCGACATGCCGCAGTCAATTGAAGAAAGAAGGAAGACATACCAATTGATGGTCAAGAACCACCGAAAGGAATACGAGGAGATCAAACGAAGGCTGCCACACCTCGCAGAGTCGTTTGATTTCACCGACCCCGAGAGTCGTCTCGGCAACTTCGCCGGCCGGATCTGAGCCGAGAGATTTCTGACATGCCAAAGGGGGGAGGCCTGTATAAGCCAGCAAAACTATCTATTTACTATCATACGCTATGGAACGATAGGGATGTTTGGCAAAAAAGGGTTGTTACGACAACTTCTATTTCCGACGAGCATCTTTTCAACGTATCGGTTACTTTTGATATTGACCTTCAAGCTGTTGGAACTTACTGGGATATTCTGGGAAGCAAGAAAAGTGATGCTACACATATACCGTTGTTATGGATGCCGCATGGTCCCCTCCTTGACGTCGATGCCGTTGATGGGCAAGGAAATCTGCTATCACTTACCAAGCGCCGTGACAACCTTTCTGTGGCGGCGCATTTCCTAGAGGGGTATATGTATGAGCATGGAATTCTAACGCACGATAAGGGATTGCATAATACCCTTATTAAGGCTATCAAAACAAAGGATAGTCAAGTTATTGAGGTTTTTCGAGAAACGACTAAGGGGAAAAAACTTCCATTAGACGAAAAAGACCCATTCTTCGATCATTTCCGCTACTTCTGCAATAACTACATATTGTCAATCGATAGGAGATCTATAACGGGCAATGAGAATCTTCTGGTTATTAAACTCCGTTTCCTTATGAAAGCTTATAATGCAAAGTCGTTGTTGAAAGCACGCAGGTTTGGTAGAGCCAGGCTTCTTGCCACTAAAATTCCCATACAGTTGACTGAGTTTACAACTGGAAGGACAGGTATTCACGCGCGCGTGACGGCACCTCCAGATATGGAGATCAGCGACTTTTACATACCAAAATCTACAGGATGGTTTGTAGATGACGACATGGATCGCTCGGTTCTCACTTCTAACAATGGAGGAGAAATCCTTGATGTTATTGAGTATAACTTGAACCGTTCGTTGCTAGAGATTCACGATCTAGGTTTGCCTTTAGCCAACAGCTTTAAGAAACCCTTATGTATTATTGTTCTTAATCCCCGAACAAGGGTGCTGCTGCCTGTCACACTTGCGTCTTTAAGTATCGTCTTGGCAACTATTCCCATGCTTTACAGTGCGTTTATTCTAAAGCATACTGATTTGACCATAACTGGCGGTCAGGAGATTACTGCCTACTCTGTTATCGTTCCACTGGTCGCAACTTTTTTCGCCTCCTCCAGTAGTCACTTCTTACCAACTGGGTCAGGTTTCCTTCCGCGCGCTTTTCTTATTGCTTCAGGAACTACTTCATTGGTTTCTGGAATTTGTGTATGCGTTTTTGGCTATTACTCGACTAATTCTAAGATTTTACTAGTTCTTACAGCGGTTCTAAGTGTTTTAAGTTGCTTTATTGGCGGTTTTCACTTATTGCGGATCCGCATTATGAAGCGTAATTCCAAAAATGCTATAAAGTTAATGATCGCAAGTACGTACGATCGCATAGGGAAAAAATACGGATATGACGAGTCTCTAAAGACTTACGCCTTTAAACCTCGTGTATACTTTTATTTCATCAGTGAAATGTTAAAGATGATGATTGGAAGTATGGTTCGTGGTTTGAGGAAGTGCCTCGGAAAAGACTAGGTAAATTTCTTGTCTTATTTTACCTTTTAACCTAAGGTGATAAACATATATGCAAACTAATGTTTAGTGATTTGATGTGCCCTTTACCTGCGATTTGCGTCTTGTATGTTGATGCTGGCTCTGAGCGCTGTGTTTTGAGCTGCAACTACGGGTGTGGTTTCGGCTGCACCTTTCGCTACACTACATTCATGACTCATCTTGATGACATTATTTCGGGGGCAACCGACGAATCCACTTCTGCATCCAACCTTCTGAGAAAGGTCCTTATCGTCGGGCACCGACTTAAAGCGGATCAGATCATCGGCTGGGTGAAGAGTGAACTAGAGGGTTACCCAGCCCCTGCCGAACTCCCGACTTATCGTAAGGGCCTTGTCGTACCTGTAAAAGGAGTATGGGGTAATTATGCTGTACAGCAATCTCGTTACCTGGATACAGCGGGACTACCGAAGGAGATCCAGAAGCCTCTATTTACCGTTGATCTGCGGCAGCCAATTCGCACACTTGAAGCGTGGATTTCGGATGACAGCAAATCCCTCGCTGAGCCTTGGCGGTCGGAGGCCATAGCTCTATACAGAAGACTAGTCAAAGAAGAGAAGGTGTCGCGGTACGAGGGCTTGACTTTCGACGAAGCGTACAAGGAGATTCCGTTACCGACGGTACGCGGAGTTATCGATTCGGTTCGAACGAAAACCCTTGAATTGGCGCTTGACCTTCAGAATGTCAACCCGGATGCGGGAGAATCGACTGCGGCAGCCTCTACTGTTCAGAATGATAAGGGTATAGCCAACGTGGTCAATAACTTTGAGATCACTATTTTCGGGGACGGCGCGAATGTTTCGTATGGCGACAACGCTATTCAAACAACGACCGTGTCCCATGGAGATACCGAGGGTTTTATCAAGGCTCTTCGTGCCCTTGGCATTGATGGTCGAGCACTTAAAGAGCTGGAAGAAGCTGCTGAGACCCTAGATAGCGAGCGTCCATCACGAATCAAACAGGTTCTTGAGCGCGTTAAGTCAGGTGCCATTTCAATTGGAACAACTGCGGCGACCAAGGCCGTAATAAGCCAGGTTGAACAACTCGCTCGGCAGTTCCTTGGAAACTGACCTCTCGCTTCGCCGGCGGCAGGAGGTCCGTGTGCGTAACCGCATATCGGATCCCCGCAGGCTGTTGCGGAAAGAGCTAGTTCTGTTTCTAAGTATTTTGCTGGGGTTGCGACAGATTGTTTCAGAGATATACCTAAAAGCTAGCTGATCCATTCTTCGCGGGTTGTAGTCCGGGGAACGCCAGTTTTTGTGTACCAAGAGAGGTAGAAGGTAACTAATGTACCTGCAGGACCAATATATGCTCCACCATGCCCTATCCTCATTATCCACTGTTCCATTTCTGCTATGTGCTTGCTGACAACAGAGTCGAGAGGCATCGTGACTTCGCCGAAAGCAGCTACGTTACTGGAAGATGACTCTCCGACAGTTTGGTCTTGAAACCGCGCCACTATCTCTAGATTTTTGACGGGCCATGCGCAGTCATTGGTGATCGTGACAAGCTCGGTTTTCCTGTCGAATTGGACCTCCCAGTTATAGGCTGTGTCGTCCTCAGTGACCGCAAGGGCTCGCCGGCTAGTTTCGTTCGCGTCTTTCGCCAGACGATTGGCCTCTTTGGCATAGTTGTTGGCTTCCTCAGCGATTGCGTTCGACTTCTTGGCCTCCCTATTTGCCTTAGAGGCAAAAGCAAGAGAAACAAGCGCGACAGCAGTCGATACGGTACTAGAGATGAGCCCGATCCATTCAGTAGCAGACAAGACCTAACTCCTTAATGACGAATAAAATAACAGTTAAACCGTGGATCACGGCAGGTATCCAGTAACTGCGCCTGCGAGAAGTGTTCCGGCTGCGCCAGCGGTTGCGTTGCTACACCACGAGATAATCGTGCTTATAGACTCGCCGATTTTGCTCCTCTTCTCTTTGCCCTCGTCGTCTTCGGGGATATGTCTCACTGCTTCAACGGTGGCTCCGCCGATCTCGAACGACAAAGAGCGAAGGGCCGTCAAGTCGACATCTTCGCCATCAAGGATGTTGAGGCATCGGTCAATCAGATAGAGGATATAACGGTATAGGTGTAGGTGCTCTGGGTCCTCAGACAGTTCCTCGATCTGCATGCGTAGCTTCTGTAGGGCTGCGCGAAGTGCATCAAGCTGCTCATCGTTGAGCGTGACCGGGAGGTACCGAGAATTGTCAAGTAGGAGAGCAAGGTTTTCAACCGCCGTGCGGGTCGCCCAACCGATTTCACCCATGGAGTGGTCAAACCATGATCCGTCAGGGACGGTGATGGCGCTCCAGAGTTCTTCAAAGACCTTCTCATTGCCCTCGTTATAGGCTCCAATCAGCTCGACGGCTCGAATAGACTCAGAGAGTAGTTTGCAGGCGCGTAGGTGCAGTTGCAGGCGGGAGTTTTTTCCCGATTCGAAAACAGCAATTTGTGTGTTGTAAGGACCTCCGTTCGATTCACGAATCGAATCAATGAGTCTAAGGAGATCGGTGAGCGGATTCTGTCCCATACCTACAGTTTACCTAAGTGATTTGTGGAAATAAGTCAGATTGCCTATTGGGCCAGCGCGTGGGAACAAAATGCATAAGCTTCAAATCGGAGCAAGGAGCACCATTCTTGATCAAGGACATATTTGTTATACTCAGTATGTAATGACGTCAAAACGAAGCAAATCGTCACATTCCATATCGTTTCGTCTGTGCAAGGTGAAGGCGGCGTTGTTGGCGGTGTCGTTGACGTTGGCTGGGGTTGTGGCGATGATGCTCAGCGCATGGCTCGCTCGGATTAGTTTGCCGCCGGAGTGGCAATGGTTGGCGCTGCTGCCGATCGGCGAGGTCGGTGGGGCGTTGTTCGCCGCCGGGGTGCTCTCGACGTTATTCGAGTACACCTTCCGGCGCGATCAAGAGCGGGCGGTCACCGCCCAGTTCCGCCAGGTCATCAGCGAGCAGGCCCCGGCGCTGCGAGACGCGGTCATCAAGGGCTTTCGCTTCGACACGGCCGATCTGCGCCGGATCGCCACGCCGCAGCTGCTGGACGAGCTGGCCGAGAACAGCCTGGGTTTGCGCTTCGGCGATGCCGACTTCGGCCGTGAGGTCTACCGCGACATCCGCCACCAGGCTATCAGCGCCGAGGAGCGCTGGTATGACGCGCGAATCGACGCGGCTCTAGGTATACCTAGAGGTAGGAGCGTAGCTCCTACCTCGTTCTTCGACTTCCGTGTCCGATGGGACTACACGGTGGTGCCCAAGCATCGTTTCCGTAGTTTCGTCATCGTTTGCGACCGGGCTCGCTACGAGCAGCTGGCAGCTGAGCGTGGGCCGACAAGTGTCTGGTTTCACCGGCCGACGCCTGGCGTCGACATCACCAACCCCGAGCTGTTCAGCCTCGACCATTTCTCCATTGACGGCAAATCGCTGGCGATTCAGCGCCATGTCGATGCAGTCTCCCAGTCCTACGTCGTCGATCTGGGTGAGGCGGCTGTATCCCAGGCGAAACCGGTAGTCGTCTCGTTTGCGTTCCACACCCGAGTGCCCGAGGCGGGCACGTCGTGCACATCAACATCGACCGGCCGACACGGGGCTTGGCCGTCGACATGCGTTACGACGAGACGATCTCCCGCCTGCGCCTGATGGATTTCGCCTCCCGTGGGGACGGCGGCCACGTCTTTGGCGACTCTGGCGCACGCAGCAGCCACTACCGTTACGATGGCTGGCTGTTCCCGCGAGCCGGACTCGTCTACGCCTGGACGCTGACCGCCGAGGCCGGCGTCCGACGCCGCTCAAGCACGCCGGACGCCCGCCATGCCCAAAAGGCAGAGCGAGCGCCTGGTGACGCACGCAGCGAGTCTGATAAGGCACTTGTCTAAGGCTCCTTACGCAGATCGCGTCTGGTGCGATGTATGCCTGATTCTCAGCAGCCGCCCATGGTGACCACCCCCTTGGCTATTCGGTTCTAGCAGTATACATAGTCTTGGGATGCATGATCTCTGGATTGTGAGACTTGAGACGTATGGGATTGGTGGGTGCATTCCTCGACGTCGAAATCGCCTATCTCTGACGCTGCCGCTGAGTTTGGCGCTCGTGTGCGCCGGCTTCGGCAAGAGCGTGGCCTGTCCCAGGAAAAGCTGGCTGCCACCAGCGACATCCATTGGACGTACCTTGGCCAAGTCGAGCGAGGACGGCGCAATCTCTCCCTGCACAACATTCTGCGCATCGCCCGCACCCTCGGCGTCGATGCCGGCGAGCTGATGCATGGACTACAAGAGCTTGACGGCGATTAGATTGGCGGCGAGCGAGGTCTTCCGGCGTTGTGTGGGTTGAGAGGCGTACCAATGGCAAAATACACTCCCCGGCGAGCTGTACAGGCGGCAATGCTCACCAGGGAGTGGGTGTGAGACCGTGAGTCTCTGTTCGGGATATAGTTTCTGACTTGGCGTCTTCAGGCACGAGTAGCGTGTGAAGGTATGCGCTCACCTCTGCCGCCGGGGAGTTGGGCAGTCTTTAGTTGTGGCATGCTGCGTGGTGCAAGATTCCCGTTTGCAGCTACTCGTCGGTCAACGGCAGAGCGCCATACGGGCGCACCAAGAGGACGTGGCGACGTGCGCGTGTGATGGCGACCCGTAGCAATCGACGTGCGCTTTCACGCTCCGAAGATGAGGCCTTCTCGCAGAAGAAAGCGGCAGCTTTCTTGGGGTTGCCGTCGACGATTACGACTCCGTCGAACTCTTTCCCTTTCGCCTTGTGCACCGTCATCAGAGAGCAGCCGACGGGTTCGCGATAATCTGATTGGAGAGACTGCATGCTAAGTGGCCGACGAAGCAGACCAGAGGCGTTGGTGTAGTTGCCCTGTTTATCCCACAGATCACTCAAACAGCCGCCTATCTGATCCGTTGCCCTGAACAATCGAACAAACTTTACATCACCAAATACATGGTCCAGCTTGTCGGTTGGTCTACTTAGTAGATCACGAGCTTTTCGCCAATCGTCTGCTGGACGGCCAATAAACGGTGACTCACTGTCATAGGCCTTCTCAAAGTGCTTCGTCACCTCATACCTTGGTTTACCGCCAGCTTTGAGGCTTTTAGCCTCGTTCGAAAATCTTTTAGAAGATTCTTGGGCATACTTAACCCCTTTAGGGTTTGACGCGTTCTTCATGTCGAAGTATTCAGCAATCAGCTCGAATGTTTGGGCCAAAGCCGTCTCCTTGGGAAGTGCCGTCCACTCCAGAATAGATGCGACAACCAGAGCGGCAGCGGTCGCCAGACCGGCATCCCAGAGGACGTCATGCACAATCGGCTTCATCGGGCGGCTTCTGAACTCATGATCTTGAGAGAGGCAGTCGGACGTCTTCGCCACCATTGCATTGGTTCGCGCAAGAACCGCCACAGAAGGCCGCTCAATCCCTTCCTCTTGTAGTTCCGATAATGTTGCCAAAACAGCCAGATGTACAATTTCGCCAAAGTTATTTGAGTTGTGGCATAGCGTTTGAATCTCAGGAACAGCAGGGAGAGCTTTGTTGTGGAGGACTGCGTTGGCGTAGGCGAGGATCCCCGAGTTCGGGCTGCGATGGTTATCGCCTCCCAAATCAAACTCTGCCGGTCTGAGATCGTTGCGAAGATGTTGAAGCCGCTCAGCGCTCACATGTTTGTCGTAGTCAAAGATGCGCTGATCAGGATCGGCAAGGAACACCATGCGTGACCGTAGAGACAAAGTCTTGACCAGATCCCACTGAAAGTCGTTGGTGTCCTGAAACTCATCAAGGATAACAACTGGATACTTGTCTGCGATGAGCTTTGCAACCGCCTTTGAGCCAACGAGGAGCTTGTTTGCCGCCGATGCGAACTCGCCGAAAACATAGCGGCCTTCCTCAACAGCCAAGCGCTTGGCTTCCTTCTCCCAAAGTCCGGAGTGACGTGATTTAAGAAGTGTTTCCTCGCTTGGACATAGAATCCGCGGGGGGAGGGCCGGTGAGCAGTCTGCCGTGTGTTTTCAGGATGTCAAGGGCAAATGAGTGGTAGGTGCGCACCTCGATTGACCGCTGCTCTTCTGCGTTCAGCAGGTCACGACATCTGATTTCAACCTGTCGAACGGCTGCCCGAGAAAAGCTCAGAAACAGAATCGCTTGTTCAGGCGCAAGCTCCGAGACGTACGACTTTGCCTTCAGTAGTGACAGCGTCGTCTTACCGGAACCGGGGCCGCCAAGCACCAACACAGGACATTTACTCCTTAGAACGTTCTTGGCGGTATGAAACCAAACATTTAAAACGCTAAAATATAACTTTACTTTTCTAATAACTCAACAGCATTCATAAGAACTGACAAAATTAAATAGACCTTAAGCGCTGTTGTCAGTGTAAAGAGAAATCATCTTGCGAGTTCGATCTATTTCAGGAAACACCAACCAATCCCATCGACCTTCCTCTGCCTCTAGCCAACCTGCTAGATGACGACGAAAAAATTGCGACGGTGCCTTCGAAGAATTTCCTACAAAATCACCCTCACAATAGGAGACAGCGAGATATGAATGTTCGTGTCTTCGCACTGCATCCTCAGCAGCCGACAGCCAGTCATTTCTTAAAGTTAATTCAACATCCCGAGAAACCTGGTCAATAAATGAGGCCGGCGATCGTTCGGTGCCGATCAAATGAACATGACAATGGTCATAGCATGACCCTCCTTTGTCGCGAAAGCTGTAACTACCATGTTCGAATACTGCCGAAAATAGTCCATTTCTACTGATCTTTACCCTCCAACGATCAAGTAAGTCTCTAAGTTCGTCATGCTCTTTACTACACAACCATCCTGCCGAAAGGACGTGACGTTTACTGACTATCAAAAAATATGTGTCCACTAAAGCGCCAATACACGGCATGACGGCAAACGAGTCTGTCTCTTCGAGAATATAGTTATAGGAAGATTTATCGCAAACGCCGAGCTCGTGATATAAGTTAGTTGCTCGGCCATTACCTACTTCTGAACAGAAGGTACAAATGTTCTGCATCTCGCAATCATTCTCGTAGGTAGTCACGAACATCCTTTCTAAAACAGGGCAGTCTGTAGAGGAATCTCATCTTTGCCTACGGAAGTAAAAGCAACATTCCGGCCAACGAGAGGTTTTGTGTTCTGTAAATAGTTACTAAATTGACCCTTCCAAGTCAAACACTGGCCAACTGCACAAGGCTCCTCAATTAGACTCCATGATGTTGACCCAACAGGCAGGATAATAAACTGACCAGGCCTCTGCCTTAGGTTCGCAAGTATCGGCAATATATCGTGCCAAATGGTGCCCGAAGTTGAAATATCTGGATCTTCTGAAGTCAACTGAAAAACAGCTTCTAGATCAGCTTTCAGCTGGTCTAGCGACGGCGACGCCGAAATAAGATTGATTTTCAAAGCGCCACGAACTGTCTGAGCAATACCGTAATCTCGCGATAATCTAGCCTCTAGTCTACGTATACCTATTCCGTCAGGGCGACTCGCAATCCTCAGAGCTGCCAGTGCCCCTTGTTCGTACCATCGCACTGGATGGCGTGATCGTGCAACCGTACCAATTTTCACGACTCCACCTCCAAAAGCGGCCAAATAAAGATAATGCTCTTGAGATATATAGTCACGTAGTTGTGGCGACACATCATTCAGTCTTCTAGCGTTATGTAGCGTTACAAATCCTTCTCGAAACCGACAAGAACGACATTGGTGCCCCTTGGCCACCAGAGCAGCATGTGGACAAGGGTTGTGTATTCCTGTGATGCTGCAAGAGAAGTCGTAATAGCCAGTGCAATATCGTTCGGATCCCTGCGGTACTGGGATTCCTGCAGACAAACTGACCGCAACAACGACACCATTACGGATGACTTCGTAATGAGAAGTACCGTCGTCCCTCCATGTTATTCCACAAAATACACTCATGTCTATCACCTCGATATAATAGCATACTCAATGAGTGTGCTAGCCTGGTCAAGAAGTTCTTTGCGATGCGCCTCAATTATTGTTGATCGTTCATTGTATAAACCAACGCCATAGTCGGCAGAAAGGCAGTCTGTTACTATGTGAAAATAATCAAACATTGCCTTAAACTTTTGCGCGACTAGGCCCATGTGTCCGATCTCCGGATCAACTAAATCGTATGTAGCAACGTACTGGCTCAACCAGTCGGTAGTTTCCTCCACCACTGAATCAACAGTAATGTGTTTCGCATCGCAAAAAATGTTTGATGAGCTTGCGAGTATATCCATCAAATACCCCTCCCATTCGACAAATCGGCCGTAAACCAGACTTTGATTTCCCGTCGCAAGAACTCGATTTGGTATTATGGTCGAATTCAGCGTACCAAGCTTACCTACATACAGTACCCAGTCAGAAACTTTCCGGGTAAACAATTCGGCGACGAGATAACCAGAGACGTCGCCCCAAAAGCTAAATTCGCAACCTAGCAATAGAACATGTCTGTTCTTGACGTCAACTAGTTTCCATCCCCACCCAGCCGAAGTTACCCAAGGTACGTAATCTGAATTACCTATACGTATTCTGTCAACATATCCAAGGACTATGACGTCAGCAAACGGTAATTTAGGCAAAGTGCAGCTGATAAAATTACGAATTTCTGTTTTTGCAGGAATTATGGCTGTGACATTGATAGTTTTGTGGTGTAAGTTCGCAGCTGTAGCTACCAGTAGACCATAATGCCGAACGTAAGCTACGCCAGGCACAACTTTACATTGAATACTATCCTCTGTAGAAACAAAAGTTGGCCGCCTCCAGTTGAAAAGTTTACCACCTTTTCCTGCTCCAAGCTCAGACAACCTTGTCACAGGCACTACCTCTACGGGCCTGCCGTCTTCAATAACCCAATCGGGAACCTTAGGGAGAACATAACGCTCTAAATTCGAGCCCATGCTATGCGACTTGGGACTAGTTCCATAGATTTTATGCGTAGTTCGTCTCATGGTATATTTTCCTTTACGGCTATAGTTGTCGCTTCGTCGAGTGAAACGAACCGGACCCTGCCATCAAGATACTGTTCGATAAAGCTGAACATTTCCATAGTTCGATTCTGATACTCATCAAAATTGTTCGAACTAGGGTCGAAGACACCCTGTTCACTAGGTTTCATCATTCTAGCCGTGGAGTGGTGAGTAAAACGTGGCAGAACAAGAACTGTTTGAGGCCATGGGAGCGCAGAAAAAGCCATATTGGCTTCAGCCACTAGTTTTGGGTCTTCGTAGAGTAAAAACCTAGCCCAGTGTTTAGTGGCCCAGCCATCGGTCAGTATATGGCAACCAGCGCTTGAAACTACTTCATGATAATACAACGTAAAGAACGAACATAGTGTATGTAACCAGTAGCGGTTTGGGTACTCCCATACATGTTCTAAGTGGTCGTATGCAAATACATCCTTCCAGAGCCGGTTTAACCTACGTTCCGCGTATGAAAACGAAACTGATTTGCACACAAGGTCACGTTCCAGTACCGTGTATCCGGGTAGATCGCCACTCAACTCATGTGCAAGAGAAGACTTGCCGACTCCGTCAGCACCATCCAAAGAGACCCAGATTGCAGTCATGCTCGTCTCACCTTGAACCCGTGTTCTCGCAGAGTTATTGCGAGATGAGACAACATTCCTGATTTTAAGTACACAGACTTGGTGCCTGCCTTGTGAAGTTTGTCTATAAGCCCATCGAGTAGATTGCTCTCTTCACGAGCAATCGAAGCCAAAAGAATGACCTTATTACCATCAGGAACTTCTTCCAACGCATCGGTAATGATAGGTGTGCCATATGGTGCGCCTGACGGTTGCTTAATATCCGGCATAACCACGTTATTTGTATGAATATTTTGCGGAGATATTCCGAAGTTGCGAGAATAATGTGCTTTAATTCCGAGAGGCATCTGTACTTGGTTGGCAAGCTGTGATAGCACCGAAAAGTGGTTTTTAATCCAGGTTGCCGTTTCTGTTAATTGCCAGTCTTCCACGAACCGTGACTCCTGCTCGGCTTGCCTTGATATGACATTCCAGAACTTAGCTGGTTGTGGTTCTAGTGGGATTGACATGTTAATATGCGATTGATTTGGACAATATTGGAAAATAGCTGGGGAAAATAGGCTATCCATCTCCCATATACCCGGAACTAGTTCAACAAATACTTGCTTATTAGTGATAACTAGTTCAAAAGAGAAAAGTAAATCGTCATAAGGTTGTACTGCAAAGCTTGAATAGACTGAGTTGACAGCCAGCCAGTTTATCGCCTCAGAAGGGTGGGCGCATATTAATCGTGGTAAATTTTTATGTTCCGCCTCACTACATGCTCGAATATTAACTAGTGCTACTTTTCTAAACTCATTTGAAAACAGAGTAATTAAATCATCCTTGCTAGTAACTAAACGAGTCGGCAGTCCTTCAAGGCCATAATATTGAAATAGCTGTACCGCTTCACTTTTACTAATCATCTTATAGCTCCAAACTGCAAGTAAGCGGGCGGGCTTGAACTATCCAACAGCCAATTCCATCATGTACCCACTCGAGATTGACTCGTTCACCGTAGTGTTTAGATAAACACTTCGAAATATTACCGACTTGATGCAATATGCCAATCACCGGTTGATTTATCTGTGTGCGATCAAGTCGCACTTTCAGCTCTGCTTTGGCCATCAGGGCAACCAACGCAGGAGGTTCACCCGAAGTTGTAGCAGCAAGAGAACGGAAACCGGCCTCGATCGCGACGATTCCTTGATCAACGAAAGCCACACCTGCGTACAAGCAATTAGCCTGAACTTGTAGAATTACTGAGCCGCCCTGGAGTGCCGGTTCAAGTTGATTGATAACTAGTTCCCTCGTGAGAGTTGCGTCACCAGCGATGTCGCTTAGAGTTATAGACGTTCCCGCTCCTGCACTGCTATCAAGGTCTTCGGTTAAAGAAGAGGATCGCAGTATGTAGGAACTTGCGGGATGACTGGATATCCAGCTCTTAACGACACGGAGCCCGGCAGTGTCGGCAATTGCACCAACACGAAGGCAGATGGCGGGCGGCACGGGTGCAGCTAGTGTTACTAGTTTCGCTAGTTCGGAAGCTTTGTTTCCCCATACTGCTGGATCGAGGGGGCTACCATCGATTTCGCGGATCATTGCCCACCTCCGTTTTGGTTTTGTTTGTGAATGTTTAAATTGTCGAGTGTATTCATGTTACACAATTAAGGACAAAGAAGCTAATAGCGGTTGTTGTCAAGTTGTGCGGAGTCGGTTGGGGACGCTGAGGCGCATAAAAGGTTAGGTTGAATGAAAGTTGCTTTGCGTGATTTAAAGGGTTTTAAAGCGACTTTTCATTGAGTCTGTTCTTATTTTTAAATATAAGTTTGTGATTGTCTTGTTGGATTACGGCACGTTTAGTAATCGATGAGTGTGTTTGCATAAGCAGCAGTGACAACTCTGGCGGCAACGCCCGCTTCGCGGAGGAGGCCATCCTCCAAGAGCTTCGGGCTGCCCGCAAGCGTCCGGGAGGGTTGTCGCCGCAGGCGATGGCTCAGTATCCGGTCATGTGTGATCTGCTGGGCAACGGCGACCCCGAAGTGGTGCTGGAGGCACTGAGGCCGTTGCTAACGAAAGAAATACAGAGGATCTTCCAGATGGCGGAAGCCTATGGTCTCTACCGTAGCGGAGACGGCGGCCCAGGCCATTCAGTTCGGCTAGGTACACAGTCGATGGCGTCGATGCCGGATAACGATCAGCTCGCGGGGCCAGACGAGGACTACATCGGGCTTGAAGGACGGTGAGTGCGCGGTCCACCGAATCAGGGTGCGGCAGTGGCCGTTGACAGCGACGCAGGTCAAGCAGTTGGGGACTCTGCGCAAAGCGAGGACGACCATTCCGGAGCTGTCTCAGACCTTCGACGTCGGCCATGCGGTGATCGAAGGGGAGCTAGATCGCGAGGGCTTAAAGAGGCTCAAGGTCTGCCCCATCGCCGGATCCGACAGGACGCGGTGGCCGCCGAATACGCGAAGGGCACCTTGATTCGCCGCCTGGCGGTGTCTTTCGACGTCAGATGCAATACGATTAGGAAACTCCTTAGTCGCCGCGGCATCCGGAGCCAGGTCGAGCAGTAGGCCGTGGGCTAAGTCCAAACGACGCGGCCTCCTCCGCAGGAACCATCTGACCCTGCTCTAAGCAGGTAGAGCTCACAGAGATCCTTTTTCTGCCCACCCCTCAGCACCATGTTCGACCGGCACGTCAGAGGGACGCTCCCAGCCAGCTCCGCCGGACTGTCATCGTCTGGATCGAGAACCGCGGAGTTCCTTATCTTCACTGCACAGGAAGATGATTCCAGCATTGAAACGCGGTATGAGGATGAGACGATCTGGCTGACGCAGCGCCTGATGGCCGAGCTGTTCGATGTTGACGTGCGCACCATCAGCGAGCACCTGGGGAACGTCTTCTCCTCCGGCGAGCTGGAGCGCGAGGCAACTATCCGGAAATTCCGGATAGTTCGATCCGAAGGTTCGCGCCAGGTGGCACGCAGCATCGACTACTACAAAACTAGCACTAGCACACAAACAACTTCACTCTCTACATCGTACCTGGTCTCCTCGACTAGGCTGGCTTTATGAGCAGCAGCGACAGCCCGGGCAGCGCTGGCGGGCCCGCCCGTCTTGCGGAGGAAGCCATCCTCCAAGAGCTTCGGGCTGCCCGCAAACGCCCGGGCGGGCTGTCGCCGCAGGCTATGGCTCAGTGCCCGGTCATGTGCGACCTGCTGGGCAACGGCGACCCCGAGGTCGCGCTGGTGGAGCTGACCCACAAGGTCATGGAGCTGATCGACTCCGACGACGATATAACGGCGGTGGAGGCCGCCAGCTATTCCCTTGGCCTGTGCACCTATGCCGACACTCACCTGGCCCGGCTTGAAGAGTTTGGGGCTGCGCATTTCATCGACCAGCGGCAAGCCCGGCGTTACAGCGACCGCGGCCTGCTCCAGCTGGCTCGGTTGATTTCCACCCATTGGACGACCCAGACCGTCCCGGAAGCCACGCTCATCCTCATCGGACTGGACGAGAGCCGAGTCGGCCTGACCGTCCAGCTGCGCTGGCAGCGCCACATCCACATGCACCCGCCCAAGCTCAGTCTCTGGCAAGGCGGCCAACCGCACCCCGCGCACTTCACTGCGACCTGGACGGCCGTCTCCGAGCCTGACGCGCTGTGGCACGAGCACGAGCTTGCAGAGCCGACCGTCGTTGAGCTTGAGAGTGAGGCAACCGTCCGGCTGGTCTGGCGAGGAGAAACCTGGCCCACGTTCATCGTCGTGCTGACCGGCGACATCCACGCCGACATGGTCAAAAGCCAGACGCTGGCAGCAGCCTGCGCGGTGACGGTGGTGCGGTCATTGACCTAAGGGCCCATGGCCCTTGCGCTGAGACGGGTGTTGCCAAACGCCGAACCGGGCAAGAGCCCGCGAGCTGTGGTCGAGTTGACGCGCTCGCCCATCCCGACAAACGGTCGCTGCGCGCCACTGTCTGTGGCGGGAATCAAAAGACGCGGTTCGCGCAAAGGCCGTGCGAGCCTTGCACGGCCTACAGTGCCCCGTTCTTCTTGCGCATCTTTACCCCACGCCGTAGCAGGCATCCCCGTACGGCGCCGACGCCGACGCCGATGCGCTCGGCGATGGTCTTGAGGGACGTGCCGGAGGCGTACATCGCTTCGGCCTCGTCCCCTTGAGGCCCATCGAGTCCACGGTGCCGTTGGGGGACCCCTGCCTGCTTGCGAAGTCGGATGACCGTGTTCTTCGTGATATTGAAACGAGCGCAGATGTCCCTCACTGGTACGCCGATCGCGTAGAGACGGGCAACGTCAGCACGCTGGGCCCGGGTCAGAGAGGTGAACGTGACCTTACGAGTCACACGCGGCGCTGCAGGGCCGGGCCACGACGGACGGTCAGCGGCCAGATCAGGAGGCAAGCTCGCGATCAAGTCCAACAACGGCTCCCACTGTTTCGAGTCCACGTCAGCAAGGGCCACCATTGTCGTCTTACACGAAACATCGCCAAATTTAATTTGCGTATTGCCCTTTGGGAGGTTTTCCTGGAGGGTTTTTGTGTTGCCCTGGCTGTGGGTGTTGCGGCCGTGGGTATTTTGGCCTGCCAATTACTCACGTGATCCTGGTAAGCACCAGGATTTTCATCATCGCATTTCCATATAGACGGACGTATAGACAAGGAGTAAACTTATTATTATGGATTGGCGTCTTGACATCGTCACCGCGGTTGCAGTCGACCAGGCTCTGATGCGGGTCGATGTGGATGAGCTGTGGGAGTACAGCCTGCCCGAGCTGCGAGCAAGTGAAGAAAAGATTGCTGACACCGAGGACCGTTTAGGTTATAAGCTCCCGGGAGAATATCGGTCTTTCCTCCAATATGCTGACGGATGGAAGTATTTCCTCCAGAATGTAAGCGTTTTCGGCACCTCTGATCTTCTTGGAGGTGAGCTGCACGACGAGGCCGAGGAGCTCTTGGAGGTGGCCAAAGAAGTGCTGCCTCCTCTGGAGTATGATCTTGATTGTTTCTTCCCGATTGCTGCATCTATGATTCAAATCGATCTGTTCGTCATCGGCAAGGTGGGAAGCCCCTGGGAAGGCCAGGTTATCTGGATCGCTGGCGATATTATCGATGAGTATGAGTCCTTCCTCGAATACTTCCGATCTATGGTGGCCTACAACAAGGAACAAGCGAAAGATTTTGCCGAAGAATACGGCATCGAAGATGAGCCACGGTTCGTGGTGCCCCTCTTTGAAGACGAAATCGAGAGCGAAGAACAAAAGGAAGATCGTAAGGATAGCTAACCTCCCTCCCTACTCACCGCCTATACTTGGCGGTGAGTTTTTATATGGTGTCGTGAGCGTGATGCCCTTCTAGTGGATGTCTATCCACCAGTATTTTTTGGTTTTCCACTAGCTTTTATTCAAGGGATATGACAATATATTGATATGATTTGTATTAAATGTCTCCACACGAAAACAAAGGTCATTAACTCTCGGCAGCACACACAGCAACCCAAGACGTGGCGGCGACGGCGGTGCCCCCACTGCCAGACGATCTTCACCACCTATGAGTTGCCGACGCTCGAGACTTATCTGGTGAAGGACCAGCACGGTACGCAGCGACCATTTCGCCTAGGTAAGCTCGCACTTAGTATCGCAAAAAGTTTTCAGCACGACCAACAAGCCGCTGCCTATGATAGCTATGAGCTCGCGCAGACCATCCAAACATACCTGGTGGTTCACTACCACCAGCCGACGCCAGCTGACATTAGCCAGGCAACCCATACTGTGTTGCAACGATATGACCCGGTCGCTGCACTCCAATACGCCGCCCGGCACGGCTTAGTTACTTCGCGGCGGCGCGGGCGGCCTTCGACTTCTTACCCGCTTTCAGGCGATCATTCATCTCGACCGTCTTCTTCTCGGTGACATCAAACTTATCGAGATATTTACCGATGAGTAAGCGTGTCTGTGCATTGTAGGCCGACATCGAGCTGTATAAAATAGCTGTCACTGGCATGATAAACCACTGCAATAGCATCCAAACTGTTCGACGCTTGGTGTAGCGAATTGGCCGTGGCGGCAACATTTTGAACGATACAAAAATCGTCACAAAAATACCAATCAACGCGATCTGCTGCAAAAAGCTGACCGTCTCTGGGAGCTGGTGAGCTGCCACACTACGAGCAGCTTCGCTATTGAGAAGGAGCGGTATCCAGCCGCCAAACGCCAGAATAATCGACATATAAGCGAGTGACACATGGCCCTCGGTCAACCGGATAAAGCGCATCAAGCTTGGCCAAAACGGCACCTGGCGATCCTTACGAAAGATCAAATTGCCCACGTAGGCAACGTCTGACGCGCCGTACGCCCACCGCCGTAACTGGGTAAACTGAGCTTTGAGGGTCTTTACATACGTATCCGACAATACCGCATCCTGATAAATCGGTGCATAGAGCGGGATCACCTCATAACGACCCCGGAAATGGAAATAGCTGCGCCAATACTGATGGCCATCCTCGACAATTGTACGAGTACTCCAGAAATCCATCTCGACTAATGCGTCCATTGGCTGCGCGTGCGATGCAAAATTTCGCAGCGAGTAGGGCCGCATCGAACTGATCACGTTCCAGAACGAGTTGCCAGTCGCTACCACCCGCATTGGCGCTGGCACATCCCAGATGTTATTAGTAAACAACGAAACTGGCTGATACGATAGGTGCTTGCGATCTTCGTTGACAATATACTCATACGTCAAGTAGTCAAAATATTTGCGGTGCGGTTTATTATCGCAGTCCATTGTCGTGACGATGACATTGCGATACGGAATATGCTGCTCATCGAGGTAGGTTTGCAGCCAGCGGCCAGCAAAGGTGATATTGCCGCCCTTGCCGATCACTTCATTTGGCAAATCCTTTGGGTGCTTAACAATATGGAAAGAGTGAAAATCATGACAATAGCGCTGCTGCAGCGTCTTCGCAGTACACTCGATACCCGTGCCGCCGCGCTCTTCGTAGGCAAACACCACGATCAGCCGCTTATGATCGTACGTCGTCCGTAGAAGTGTCTGTACAGACGGCTCAATCACCTCAATACTTTCGTTGTAGGCAGGCATAATCACGACATTGTAGAGCTCTGACGGCTTCGGGAAGTTGACGTCTGGGCCAGCCTCAGCCACCCGCTGCAGGTGAGCCAGATGCTGCTTGTAGCCATAATCCGACGCTGTGTAGCTATGCGCCATATAGCGCTCATACGCCGCCTGCGGGTCCTCCAAGTCGGCCAGGCGCTGCTGCCAGTCGACCAAAAGTGCCTTATCCATCGTCGCCCGGCCACGAATTATCTGGTAGGCATAGACTACCGCCCTGACCAATGTCATGGTGATCAATATCAGCAAGTAGACCGATGCCCATATCGGATTAATGATCGACAAGATGATCAACAAGAGAATAGCACCATAGCTCAATAACGATGGTAATATCTCTAAGAATCGATACAGTGGTTTTCGCTTGCCAATCGGAATCTCTAAGTCCATTTTGTCACCCTAATGCTGCAATGTTGATAATAGAACGCGCCAGCAGGAACAAGACGACCATCAGGCCGATCGTGAACCACAGCAGCGCAAGCGCCAAGCTACGGCGTTGCAGCCGCACCAGCCGCACACTCAGTGCCGTGTGGCCACACACCATAATCAGCGCCAACAAACCATATGACCACAACGAATACCAGTGGCCGCGATAGTAGCTCGTCACCCCGTACGAGCTATACTGGACAATTACCTGCGTCTCTTTTGGCTGCACAGATAGCAGCAGGCTCAGCAAAATTATTGCCAAAAGAAGGAGGTTCACCACGCACAAAGTGGCCAACCAGCGGTCGCCAAATACTATCTGGAAAAATGGTTGATCAGATGATTTCTGCTTCATAGTACAATAACCAGTGGAGCCGCTGACCGGGCTTGAACCGGTGACCTACGCTTTACGAAAGCGCCGCTCTACCAGCTGAGCTACAGCGGCAGACTCCTCAGATAATTATAGCAAACTACCGAGATTCTTCAACAGGACACACCGCGCCGCCACCAGCCGCCTGACCAGGCAAATTTATTCATTATGGCTTGACGTAGTACGTGATCTTGTTGTCTTTCTTGAGCTGCTCAAAATCTTGCTTAAAAACCGTCAACGGCACTTTGAGGTAGGAGTATTTGACAGTATCCTTACCAATCTCTGATGGCTGGATAAAATAGTAGCCATCCCCATTGGTCGAACGAGTGACTGGTGATACCTTACCGGCCGGCAGCCGCGCCGCCGTAGCCGTCAACCCGCCATCTGAGTTATTTTTTGGGACGCTGATATCTGGCACGTACTGGACTTTGTTACCCAACTCTTTTGCGATATCGGCTAGACTTTTGTTGGCACGCAGCTGTTTCTCAATGGTTGAGACGTGAGCAAACGCTGTCTTATCAACAGTAAACGCCACCTCTTGCTTCAGTAGTGTCATATAGAGGGCATGTTTCAGCTCATCCATCGACCAATGCAGCCGATCGTTGACCACCGCCTCATACGCTGATTTGCTTAAGCCACTATCTTGCTGCTGCTTATCTTGAAGTGCGGTGACCTGTTGGTCAGTCACCGTGACATTATATTGGCGAGCCAGCTTGCGGACATAGGCAGCCTCAACCGCCCGGTCCATCGCTTGGCCTTTCTGAAAGCCGATCCGATCAGCGGTGTTTGCCTCTTTCTGCCCGGCCAGCGCCGACAAAGTACTCCGGTGATACATCAAGTAGTCACTGTAGCGAACCTGCTCTCCATCTACCGAGGCAGCCGGCACCGGTAGTAGCCGAGTAATCCGATACGTCAACTCACTAGTGTCCTTCCAGACATACAGCTGCAAATACACCAACACTAACAGCGCCACCAGGCCGATACTACTGATGATGATGGTATTCCACACCAGTTTATATTTGGTGTACTGCACCGGATATTTATGCTTCCGCCCCCCAGCCAACACTTTTTCGCGGTGCTGAGCCACCGTATCATTGGTGATCCGGCTGGACAGTTTTTTGTCTGGCTGTTTTTTGTCGTCTGATTTTTTTGCCTTACGTAGTTTCTTGATCATCATCATTCCTTTCCGTTGCCATATCCACCGCGTCCTGGAGCTTATTGTAAATCCGATCTGGATGTTCAACGTTTTTGATCACCAGGTCACCGACAAATGTCTGAACAACTATTGTACCAAACCGGAACAGCTCTCCGCTCAAGCCCGGCACCGTGTAGCTAATATTCTGGATTTTTGACAGCCTCAGCTCAATGACATCCTTCCCAAAAAAGCCGTGCTGGGTAATCTGGCGGATCCGCTGATTAGTGACAATGTAGTACGTATAAAACCACATCAAAAAATGATAGGTAAATAGCAGCAGCCCAACTAAGAAGCTACCAAAAAACACCCACAGTAACCCCAAGTTGTCTTGCCAAATCAGATACGGTAACGCGCCGATAACCATCGGCACTAGCAAACAATAAAATCCTTTACGCATCGCAATGATATGTCGACGAAACACAAACAATAGCTCCTCGCCGTCTCGCTGGCCATCAAATTGCTTCTGTGTAGTATGTTGGCTATCCTTCATATGTAAATGGTACCCCGGGCAGGAGTCGAACCTACAACCTTATCCTTAGGACGGATCTGCT
>ERZ773042.580-NODE-580-length-24752-cov-24.270073_pt1 | contig 24752 bp, 17 predicted proteins | sample MGYA00511664_ERZ773042 | MGnify/ENA primary metagenome ERZ773042 (study PRJEB29015, sample SAMEA2737984) | human oral metagenome | biome: human oral; feature: human-associated habitat; material: dental | place: China | collected 2036 ... | reverse complement strand
GCGCCTTCGACCCCGACCACCGCGTCTTCCAGGGCTTCGGCACCGGCCTGCTCACGCAGCCCAGCGGCCTGGACCATCGAGGCTGGAACGAGCAGTCGGCGGACCTGGCCCACCGCACCGACCTGGTGCGCCTAGGCCTGGCGGGCAACCTCAAGGACTACGTCATGACGATCTCGGACGGGTCGGTGCGCCGCGGCATCGACCTCATCCACAACGGGGCGCCGGCGGCCTTCGCCTCCCACCCCCAGGAGAACGTCAACTACGTCGACGCCCACGACAATGAGACGCTCTACGACCTGCTGGCCTACAAGCTGCCCCAGGGCATGCCGGTGGCCGAGCGGGTGCGGATGAACACGGTGTGCCTGGCCACGGTGACGCTGGCGCAGTCGCCGGCCTTCTGGAGCGCGGGCACCGAGCTGCTGCGCAGCAAGTCCCTGGACCGGGACTCCTACAACTCCGGGGACTGGTTCAACGCCATCGACTTCTCGGGGCAGTTCAACGGCTTCGGGCGGGGTCTGCCACCGGCCAGCCGTAACGAGAGCTCCTGGGCGATCCAGGGGCCGCTGCTGCAGGACGACTGGCTGCGGCCCTCGCCCGAGGAGATCGCGGCGGCCCGCTCCCAGGCCCTGGATCTGCTGCGGCTGCGCGCCTCGACGCCGCTGTTCAGCCTGGGCTCGGCCCGCCTCATCCAGGACAAGCTGAGCTTCCCGGGGGCGGGCTTCGGGGCGCCGGCGGGAGTGATCGTCATGCTCATCGACGACACCCGGGGCGGCAGCGACGTGGACCCCGAGCTCAACGCCGTCCTGGTGGTCTTCAACGCTTCGGGCCAGACGCTCACTCAGCCGCTGCCCGAGCTGGCGGGCCGGGACTTCCGCCTCTGCCCCATTCAGGCCGAGGGGGCCGATGAGGTGGTGCGCCGCACCGGCTTCGACCGTGCCAGTGGGACGGTCTCGGTTCCCGCGCGCACCGTGGCCGTCCTGGTAGAGCCCCAGAGCCGCTGAGGCGACAACCGCTCCCGGCCGTGGCTCACCATCCGGGAAACTGTCACTATTGGCGACTATTCCCCGGCTCTGAGTGCCCCGCCGCAACCAGCACACCGCCCTGATCTGGGCAGATGCTCACAAGCCACGGAGGACCGAGGAGGCGATCAGCCCTAAAAGTCGCCCACAGTGACACAAAGCGGCCCCGGGCGGCGAGGGCTCGGACACGGATCGGTGGGCCACATCGCAGGTGCGATGTGGCCCACCGGTGGTTCATCCGAGCGATCCGGATGGAGCGTGCGCCTCACTTCCAGCGCATGAGTCGGGTGGCGGTCAGGAAGAGGGCCAGTCCAGCAGCGGCGGTGATCCCGCAGCCGATGAGCGCGTCCTTCATCTCGGCCACCCCGGTGAGTGACCAGCGCAGGGAGTCGAGCAGATAGGTCAGCGGAAGGAAGTCCGAGAGCGTCTGCACCCAGTTCGGCAGGACCTCCAACGGCATCATCGCGCCGGAGGCGAAGCCCATGGGCACAACCACCAGCGTGACGACGAGGGACACGGCGGAGACGGTTGGCACCGCCAGTCCCACGAGCACGCCCAGGGAGTAGAAGAAGAGCGTCCCCAGGAACACCGGTACGGCTGACAGCACCGCCCAGGTGGCCAGGTTGATGCCCACCGCGGGGATGAGCCCGACGCCGACGACGAGGACGGCCTGGATGAGCGCGGTGACAATGGCGACGGTCAGGGCTGATGCGAGGATCGAGCCGACACTCATCGGAGCACTGCGCAGGACGCGCATGACGCCCTTCTCACGCCACTCGGCGATATTCATGGCACCGGCGAACATACCCACGAAGGCAATACCGAAGCCCATGACATTGGGGCCAATGGTGTCAATGAGGGTGTGTCCGTTCATTCCGGGCAGGTCTCCCATACCGATACCGAGCGCCAGGAGCAGCACCGGCGGGAAGACGAACGAGAAGAACAGGGTCACGGGGTCACGCATGCAGGTGCGTGCCAGTGAGGCGGTCAGTGTCTTGTAGGCGATCATGACGCGTACTCCTTTCCAGTCAGCTCAATGAACGCATCCTCCAGCGTCGGGCCATGCACCTGCGCTCCCCCAACCGGCACACCCGCCGCGTTGAAGGCCGCAAACGCCTCACCCACGTCACTCACATGGGCCGTGAGGCCATCGGCCCCCAGCTCAGCACTGGCAACCGGCCCCAGCCCCCGGACCACGTCCAGGAAGCCACCGGCACTGGGCAGCAGCACCGATGCGCCACCGCCGGTACCCGCCACCAGCGACGACGGCGAACCCGTGGCCACGACTCGACCCCCGTCGAGAACGCTGACGACGTCGCATAGGCGCTCAGCCTCCTCCAGGTAGTGAGTCGTGTAGACCACCGTCGTTCCCTCTTCACGTACCGATCCCAGCAGCCCCACGAGGTCGTGGCGCGCCGTGGCGTCCAGAGCCGCCGTCGGCTCATCCAGGAACAGCACCTCCGGGCGATGCACCATCGCTGAGGCCACCGCCAGCTTCTGGCGCTCCCCACCCGAGAGCTTCTCCACACGCGACTTGAGCACGTGCCCCAGTCCCATGAGCTCGACCAGCTGCTCGGCGCGGGCGGCTGAGGCTCCGAAGATCGAGGCCACCGTCAACAGGTGCTCCCACACGGTGGCCCGTGTGAAGAACGCCGTGGCCTGCGGCTGAATCCCGACCCGCGCCAGGAGATGCGGGTCCCTGGGCAGCGGCGCCTGCCCCAGCAGCTGCACGCTGCCGGCCTCGCACCGACGAACCCCCTGAACAATCTCCACCAGGGTGGTCTTACCGGCACCGTTAGGGCCGATCACGCCGTGGAAGGAGCCCCGCTCCACAACAAGATCCACTCCCCTGAGCACCTCACGCCCCCCATACGACTGACGCACACCACGGACGATCACCGGTGCTGCGGCAACCTCCGAGACGGTCTTGGAGGCACCGACGGGAGCAGTGTTCGCCCTGCGGCGGGTTGAGGCCCGGGGCGGACTCTCCGGGGAGTCCACCGACCGGGAGGGGGCCGGACTTGGATGATCGAGGACAATAGTCATGCTTGTCTCTCCTCTACTCGGCGACGGCGGTGCGCCGTCGATCTGTGTGATGACATCAGAGTCCCGCATCGACAAGCCCTATGGATTCCTGCTTTCCGTCCCAGGCCGTTCCTCCTTTAGAAGGAGCCGAGCTGAAGTCGGCCACTCGTATCGCCAACCTGAGCCTGAAATACGTGTTAAATGCTCTGTGTAGGCCCCTTCATTGGGAGGACTGAACTGATGCCTGTGCACACTGACGGCGCCGGGGGATCACTGGTGCCGTATCTGTCGTCGCCCACGCTGCGCCACGCCTACACCCGCCTGCGGGCGGCCTGGAGCGCCAACTGGGGGCTGTACACCCTGACGACGATCAGTATCGTCCACTCGATCCTCGACGCGAGCCTGTCCGGCTTACACACCAACCAGATCCTTGGTTTCCTCGCCTCGGCCGCGTTGCTGCTGGTACCCCGCTTCCCGTGGACGGCCGTCACGGTCATCGTCCCGAGCGAGGCGTACAACATCATGACCTCTCAGCTCACCGGCGCCACGGTGGCCACCTGGTTCGCAATCGGCCACCTCATGTACCGACGCCGCTACCTTCAGCTCTTCCTCGCCCTGCTCACCCTCGTCTGCACGAACCTGGTCGCCTGGCTCATGGGTCAGGAGGTGGGGCCGCACCTGCAACACCTCACCATCTTCACGACCGTCTGCTTCGGGATAGTTGTTGTGCTGCGCCGGGCAGACACGAGCGTGGCCAAGGCCGAGGCCACCCGCATCGAGGCCCTCCACAACCAACGAGCCCTCATCGCACGCGAGCTCCACGACACCCTCGCCCGCGCCAACACCCACATCGTCCTACTCGCCCAGAACGCCCGCAACAACCCCCACGACCACCACCAGACCACCACCGCCCTGGACGACATCATCACCACCGGACGACAATCCGTCACCGACCTACGCACCATGCTCCGCCTCCTACGACAGGACACCAACACCCCACTGGACCCCACCCCCACCGCCAACCTGCACACCGCCCTGACCCAGACCCAGCACGACCTGACCACCGCCGGACTACACACCACCATCACCCACGAAGGAGACCTCACCACCCTGTCCCCCACCCTGACCACCACCCTGACTCACATCCTCCACGAGTCCACCGCCAACATGATCAAGCACGCCGCCCCCGACGCCCAGTGCACCATCCAGCTCGACATCACCGACACCCACGCCGAGCTCCTCGTCATCAACCCCCTGGCCAACCACCACCACGACCAACAACTCTCCTCCGGACTCGGCCTCCTCGGCATCCAAGAACGCAGCCGAGCCCTAGGAGGCACCACCACCATCACCCCCACCGCCCACCAATGGATCCTCCACACCACCCTCCCCCTCACACCCAAGGACACCCCGCAGTCCGAGCCCCCCGTCCCGCACGACTCCAGTGACCCCACTCCGCCATCGCCTCCCCAGTCCGAGCTCGACGGAGCATTCAGGCCTCAGTCCGCGCCACGCGCCGAAGCACCCACCCATTTCCTCACCCGCCTGCGGGCGGCCTGGAGTGCCAACTGGGGGCTGTACACCCTGACAGCCACCGTCCTGTGCCTCTCCGCCTCGTCACTTCCCTATCTGCACTTCGGAGTCCTGACTCTCCTCGGGCTCCTCGTCCCCTGGACGTTGCTGCTGGTACCCCGCTTCCCGTGGACGGCCGTCACGGTCATAGCGCTGGGCGCCGCCTGGACCATCAGCACCGGCACCTTCACCGCGACAGTAGTCACCGCTTGGCTGGCCCTGTTCCTCCTCCTGAATGACCACCACTATCCTCAGGTCCTCGTCATCGCCGCAGCCACCGCGGGCGGGAACCTACTGGCCTGGCGCGCAGGACGGGACATGGGAGTTTTCATGACGCAACAGGCGTCGTGGGCACTGCTGTGCTTCGGGATAGTTGTTGTGCTGCGCCGGGCAGACACGAGCCTGGCCAAGGCCGAGGCCACCCGCATCGAGGCCCTCCACAACCAACGAGCCCTCATCGCACGCGAGCTCCACGACACCCTCGCCCGCGCCAACACCCACATCGTCCTACTCGCCCAGAACGCCCGCAACAACCCCCACGACCACCACCAGACCACCACCGCCCTGGACGACATCATCACCACCGGACGACAATCCGTCACCGACCTACGCACCATGCTCCGCCTCCTACGACAGGACACCAACACCCCACTGGACCCCACCCCCACCGCCAACCTGCACACCGCCCTGACCCAGACCCAGCACGACCTGACCACCGCCGGACTACACACCACCATCACCCACGAAGGAGACCTCACCACCCTGTCCCCCACCCTGACCACCACCCTGACTCACATCCTCCACGAGTCCACCGCCAACATGATCAAGCACGCCGCCCCCGACGCCCAGTGCACCATCCAGCTCGACATCACCGACACCCACGCCGAGCTCCTCGTCATCAACCCCCTGGCCAACCACCACCACGACCAACAACTCTCCTCCGGACTCGGCCTCCTCGGCATCCAAGAACGCAGCCGAGCCCTAGGAGGCACCACCACCATCACCCCCACCGCCCACCAATGGATCCTCCACACCACCCTCCCCCTCACACCCAAGGACACCCCGTGACGCAGCAGAACCCAGCCGGAACGATCCGAGTCATCGTCGTCGATGACGACGCCATCGTGCGTGAGACGCTGTCCTCGATCCTCGACTCGGAACCGGACATCGACGTCATCGCCACCGCGGACAACGGCGCCGAGGCAGTCGCCCTCGTCCACGAACGCACCGTCGACGTCGCACTGATGGACATCCAGATGCCCGTGCTCGATGGCGTGGAGGCCACCTCCCGGATTCGGAAGACCAGCGAGAGGACCCGCGTCCTCCTGCTCACCACCTTTGACGAGGACACCTTCCTCGATGGCGGGATTGCCGCCGGGGCCTCCGGCTTCCTGCTCAAGACGACGCACTCGTCGGAGATCGCGGGAGTGATCCGCACCATCCACGCCGGCGGCAAGGTTCTCTCACCCGGTCCGACGAAGCGAGTCCTGGAGCGATACATCCACGGCCAGATCCCCAACGTCGGCACGATCGCTGACCTGGACCTGTCCGGCCGCGAGCAGCAGGTGCTTCACCTCCTGTGCCAGGCCCACACGAACCATCAGATCGCGCGCGAGATGAACGTCGCTGAGACCACCGTGAAAACCTACGTCTCCTCCATCATGCGGAAAATGGACGTGCGCAGCAGGCTCGAGATCGTCGTCGAGGCGCACAAGCGGGGTATCAGCGGCTAATGGTCACCAATCGGACTCGTCCCAACGGCCGCCTTTCCTCCAACGAAGGAAGGAGACTGCGAAGAACCAAGTAAGGAATCACGCACTCGAGTGAATCAGGGAGGGTAGGTCCATCCCACCGGGATGACAAGCAACCCACCTGGACAAGGAAGTTCACTCTCATGCGTTGCACTCTTCGCACCCTCTCCGTTCTCTCTCTCACTGCCTCATTCCTGGGACTCGCCGCCCCCGCGACGGCCGCCCCATCGTCCCCGACATCAGGCCCACGGGACGTCTCATACTCAGTGCCCATGTCCCACACGATTTGCTTCTATATCTGGGCTTGCTGAAGCTAGTTCGGATAATCGATCACTCATACCCTCACCGCTGTGCGGGCTCGTCCTAACCGGATGGGCCCGCACAGCGCGTTTCCGGCAGGCGTCGCCAGGATGAGGACGTAACCGAGATCCACGACGGCCATCATCCACCCACCCTCGACCCAGCCGGAGTGCCACTGGCCCTGTGCCGTCAGAACCACCGACAGGCCGGCGGCCACCCATGAGGCGGGGACCAGGAGGAGATCCGCCCTCCGACGCGCCCAGATCAGAAACGTCGTCAGATGGATTGAGACCGTGCAGAGCACGAGCGGGAACCACCATCGACCCTGCCCCACCATCATCAAAGGGACGAGGGGCGTCGTGGTGACGATTCCCTCCATGGCGGAGGTCACCTGGGCCCATAACGCACCCCGGTGGCCCAGCCTGGTGGGAGGCAGTGTCGGCCGGGTCCTGGTCCAGCACCAGAGCGCCGCGATCGAGATGAGGACGGTCACCACAATCCCGACAGCCCCCGAGAGCACTGCTCCCGGAAGGGACAGGGCGATCGCGCTGCAGGTGAGGATGACGAGGGGGCCGTTGGAGCCGGCACCGGGGCGGGCGGTTGTCGCATTCATGGGTCTTCCTCTCAGGAGAATGGGTGAGGACGGTTACTCAGGTGGTCGGGCACGACGGAGCCAACGTTCCGGGCGTAGTCGAATGGTCGATGCATGGTCAGAACACGTTGACGGTGCCAGCCGAAGTCGAGCGGGGCGAGTCCCGGCGCCAGGACCGACCATGTCTCCAGTCCCAAGGCCGACTCAACCGGCGCGGTGCAGCGCACTGCGAGGGGCTCAACTCCGATGGACTCCAGGGAGTCCACCATGGCCTCCAGGAGCCCGCTCGCCCCCATACGGGCCAGAGGACCGGCAGCCACCACCTCATCAAGTGGCCCGGTGGGGCCGTCCCCGAGGTAGTCATCGAGGTCCTCGGCTCCCTCGGGAAGCAGGCACTGAAGCGGATGGTCATCAATCTCCCTGACCAGCTCAGGGTCTCGGCGCATGTCCAGGCAGCGGGCCCGGTCGGCCTCCACGGCCTTGACGCGCTCAGGCAGGTAGGTCCACGCCTCCTCGACGGCCCCTCGTGCTGCACGGGCAGGCTCGGGATGGGCGGCAGCACCGACTGCAGCGGCGCTTGCGGCACGGGCGACGGCGACCATGACGGGAAGGCCGGTCTCCGAAGGCACCCAGAGCAGCTCGATCCGGTGGCCCAGAAGCGAGGCCCGGTTCAGGAGCGGACGCAGTCCTGGAACGGATTCGACGTCGATGCGCCGACCGGGAACTCGCGCGTACCAGCTGTTGACGAAAGCATCCCGCTCGATGAGCTCCATGAGGCCGAAGGCGATCGCCTCCTCCCGGGTCGAGCCGGTGGCGACGCCGGATGAGCACACCATCGCCCAGCGCGAGGTGGACAGCGACTGGCCGAAGAAGGCGAGGTCCCGCGGCACCAGAACGGCGCGGCGGTCGCGCAGGGACTCGGAGGCGACCCACTCGTGCAGGTCGTACGGGCAGAAGGGGACCATGTGGTCCCGGTATGCGGCAGGCCCGTAGTCCCCGAAGTCTCCGGGCACCCGGTGCTCCCTGCCTGCGGCAGCGAGGTCGGCCTGAGAGGCCAGGACAGTGGTGCCCGTGTGCTGGCGGGCGCCGACGAGCCTCTCCAGGCTCTCCAGCATGGCCGCCGTGCGGCTACGGGCGTAAGAGGTGGCCTGACCGCTCCAGGTCAGAGGGCGAACGCGGCCGTCGTTCCACACCGGAGTCTGTCCGGCGACAGGGGCCGTCGTGTCCCAGTCGAGCCGTTGATCGGCGACGGCGCCGACCATCCCGCAGACGGGATTGATGAGGATCTCAGGGATCAGAGGCAGGTCGTCAAGTCCTCGACAGCGCAGCGGCCCGGAGTGGTCGGAGCGCGTCGGCGCACTCTCCCCGACGACGACGGCGAGCTCTCCCCGGCGGATACAGTGTGTCACGATATCGAGCTCCCAGACGGGTACCTGCCATCCCGTGCCGAGGCGGACGGGCCGCGGGCTCAAGGTGTCCGCCATGGCTTGGAGAGCCTCCGTGTTGGGCCGATGACGCGGCACGAGGGTCCGCCTCCCCAGGAGCGGGTTACCCAGGCTGTACTGACCCTGGACGATGGGCGGCCTGGTGGCGGCCCATCGGCTGCGCAACATCGCGTAGGCCGCATGGGCGTCGTCGATCTCGGCGGCCCACGCGGGCCAGACGAGCAGGGTCCGCTCGCTGCGGAACACTCTGGTGCCCGGCGGTGGGGCCTCCTGGTTCTCCAGGTCCCAGACCACCGGCTGCGCCCCGGTCGAGGCATTGGAGCCGAACCGCCACTCGCTCGCCGGGGAGGTGGTGAGCGTCCTATCGACAGTCATGCCCTGTGCTCCTTTCATGATCGTGTTTCATGTTCGCGGTCATTCGATTCAACGGTTCTGCTCGTGTGGGCGATGGCCTCCCGGGTGCACCCCCGACTGGGGTGACGTGCACCCGGGGGACCATCGGACGCCAGGACAGCATCCCGGCAACCGCCCGCATGTTGCTCAGGCGGTCGCGCAGGACGACGTCGAGGAGCAGGACGAGGACGATGACGAGGACGATGAGCAGGTAGACCCGAACACCGTCTCGGTGTAGTCCAGATAGTCTTTGACCTCGAAGGTCTCGACATCGAGCTCACCGAGCTCGCCGGCGATCTTGGCAGCGGCTGAAGCAGCGTTGTTGGTCATCATGGTTTCCTTTCAAGAATCCGGTCACCGACCGGAGAGGGGGTTGGATGAGTTGCATGACAGGCGACGATCACCGCCTGCCGGTTCCGGACGAACGCCCGGAAGTCTTCGGTTGAGCCGGAAGGCTCAGGTCAGTGACCTCAACAGGCAGGTGACCCAGGTCAGGGCCACGGACACGGCCACGATGGCGAGCAGCGGGTAGGCCCGTACCGCCAGACGCGTCGTCGAGGGAAGGGAGGCGGGTACGCGCCCTGCCTGCCTGAAGCGGGCTGAGGCGATGGGCAGCTGCCGGGTCCCCGTGAGGATCTCCAGCCCCCGTGTCATGTCGGTGTTGGGGAAGGGAGACAGGCTCAGGATCACGATCGTGAGGTCAATGAGGAGGCTGATCGCCCCCCACGTCGCAACAGCGTTACCCGCCGGGGACCGCACAACCGCGGTCACTGGAATCGCCGCGAATGCCAGCGTGAACAACGGCCCTGCGGCGACAACGACCAGTCCCCGCCATCTGGCCGACAGGAGTCCCAGGCCGTCCAAGCGGGTGGAGGGCATCGGGATCGGGCCCAGGAACGTCAGCGACAGGACCGGTCGGCGCCCGCCACCGAGGCCGACGAAGGCCAGACCGTGGCACAGCTCGTGCCCCACCTGGGAGATCATGTGCCAGGCAACGACGCCAAGCACGACCAGAAGGATCCGCGGAAAGGACAGAGAGATCAGTCCACCCGCCGCCGCCGAGACCTCGGCCCAGCGGGTCACGGTCCCAACGAGGGTGAGCCCTGCCAGCACAAGCCCTACGACGCCGAGCACCGGCAGCACAGGAGTCCGAGCCACCGCCCATGCGGCCCTCGCTGCGCCGCTCCAGGGGGCGGAGCGCGGGGGGCCGGCTCGGAGCCCGCCCGGGGGTGGCGGGGCGATCCGCCGGGGTGTGCTCTCAACAAGGCCACGCAGGGCGAAGGCGGTGATGAGCCCGTTCACGGTCTCCCGAGGCACACGCACTCCGGCTCCATCCTCGACGCGATCCTGGACCTGTTCGGGGGTTCCGGGCCGTCGCAAGGCATCGAGGACGAGGGTCTCCAGAGGACCGAGACGGTAGATGCTTCCGCCCTCCCCGACCGCGACCTCGGCCACGAGGCTCTTGCCATCCCAGCTGGCCGATCCCATGCGCAGGTTGGGCACGGCGACGGTATGCACGACCAGTGCGTCGGTACTCATGCTGCCGTCTCCGTCGCACTGGCCTCCATGGCCTGGAGGATCTCGAAAGCGAGATAGGCCTCGTCCTCGATGGAGACCATGAGCCGATTGTTGGTCATGTGGATGAAGGACGTGCCGAGCCTCCATGCGGCGTTGGAGGGGTGATCGGGCCGGGTCTCGTCCCCGTTCTCATCGAGGAAGACGATGGCCCGCTCGGCCACTGCCTCCTCGATGCGTCGGCGGTAGCCGAGGCAGATACGAGCCCAGTCGCCGAGGAATCCGGGGAGCTGTTCGCCGGTGCCCGCCAGGACGGACTCGATGACGGGAACCACTGCCTCCCGAAGAGAGTCGACGATCCTCCGGTAGCGGGGCTGGTCGGTGTCCTCGGCGTAGGTCGACTCGACGCCGTAGCTCCCGGCCCACCGGGAGTGGTAGGCCCGGAGGAAGGACGTGATGACGTCGCGGTCCTGGAGGAGCGCGGCCACCGTGACCGCCATGACCTCGGCCCCGATCCCGAGCAGGATGGTGCGGGTGCCGGTGTTGCCCAGATCGATGACCTCACGCGCGAGCCGGGTGGAGTCGGCGAAGAAGTCCTCCGAGATGACCATTCCAACGGGGCCCCCGTAGCGTTCCAGCTCGGGCTCGTACTCCCGGCGCTCCACGGTGTTGTTCGGCCTCAGGAGCGGCCGGCCCTCGGAGTCGAAGTAGCGGGGGCGCAGTTCCTCGCCGTACTCCAGAGCGAAGAGGTCGTCGTAGTAGGAGCGGGACTCGATCCGAGCCATGGGGTGCATGGAGGGACGACGCACCAGGTAATCGCTGACGTCGGCCACGACCCGTCGGTCGATCTCATCGCGAGCACCCTCCTGTGCAGGCAGGAGGCGCAGGCGCACGTGCCCTCCTTCGAGCCAGTAGTTGATGTAGAACGACAGGCGCACCAGTCCCTCCTCCTCCAGCTGGGCCGCCAGCGGCAGGAGGCACTCCTCGAGCAGAACCTCGGGGTTGCCGCCGTAGAACACGTGGTAGGCCATCCAGCGCCGTTGGGAGGCGGCGGCGAGAACATCCGGGTTGGTGGTCATGAGACTGCTCCTTCGGTAACAGGGTTCGTGAGGTCGAATCCAAGGACCACCTCATGGATCCGGTGGTCGTCTTCGCGGTTGATGACGGTCTCGCTGAGATCGGGCAGTGCCTCGGCGACGTTGAGCCAGCCGTCCTGACCACTCCACTCGTGGCTGGAGACGGCGAGGTTGACCAAGCCGGAGACGTCCAGGTAACGGGGCTTCCCAGGGGGCCTGCCGTGACGAGTGGCCAGGGAGACGTAGCAGTGCTCGGGAAGGCCGGTGTCCCGCCACCACCGCACCCACTCCAGATAGCCCTCCGGTGTCGCAGGATCGGACTCGGGTAGGAGCGTGGTGGGGATCTGGGCCGTACGGCGGCGCATGATGAGCGAACCGATGCGCACCCGCGGCAGGACCCGCATGCCAGCGCCTTCAGGAAGATCAGGCACGAAGGAGGTTGTGACGTTGGAGGCCGGCGCCAGCAACGAGAGCAGCTGAGTGGGCAGGGGCGTGGCCGACAGGACGAGGTATCCGAGGTAGGCGGGCTGCACCTCCTCGCCCTCGGAGGTCACCAGGGCGAGCCGGCTCTCCTCGGGGCGGTCCTCCAGCACGAGGCCGTCGAGGCTCACACGGTTCGGTGCGCTCGATCCGCCGGGATCTCCAGGTTGGATGATCTCGGTGTCGAGAAGCGGAGCATGCAGGTTGAGGTTAGTGAAGGCGGCGCCCCCTGAGACCTCAGCGAGACGGACACCAGAGCGGCGGGCGCGCTCCTCCTGGTCCCGGGCGACTCGGGCGCCCTCCGTACCGTGCATGTAGGCGAATCTCGACAGCCCGAAGCCGGCGTGCCCGAAGATTCGGTTGACAACCAGCGATCCCGCCGAGTCCTCGGGCAGCACCTGGGCGAAGAGGAAGAGGTGCCGGTAACGGTGCCGAGGCAGATCCAGCCCTCGGAGGAGGTCGGAGTCTTCAGCGAGCACCGACATCAGGTCCAGGTCCTCCTCCTCGGACTCGATGAGTGCCGTCAGCGCCCTGCGGGCCTCCTCCCATCTCCAGGCGTCTCCCCACCTGAGCCAGGGGTCCTCACTCGCCTTCCCCTGCGGATCCAGGGTCCGTGTCTTGTGCGAGTCGTAGAGGTCGGCGTCGAAGGAGCGCAGGAAGCCCGCGACGTCGGTGCAGCGGCCGCCTTCTCCCACGGACTCGATGAAGTAGCCCCGCATGAGAGCGCGGTCGGTCTGCGTGGGATCCAGCAGGGTCGCCAGCACCCCGAGGGCGCAGCACTCCTCCTCGTTCCACCGCAGCTGCGGCCCCCGGTAGACCCCGCGGCCCAGGGCACAGTCCTCGTAGACGACGGTTCGCGGCGGCTGGGCCTCCAGGCCGGCACTCCTGTAGAGCTCCTCCACGGCGTCGCGCACCCGAGCCACCGCCTGCTCCCGCTCGGCACCGGTCATGTCCCCGACCAGGGAGGCGGCCTGCTCATAGCAGTCCAGTGCCCGGGCCAAACCGGCGTCGTCGTCGCCGGCGGCGCACAGGGTCCGGCGGGCGGTACCCGCCCGGTGCGCGGTGTGGGGGTGCAGGTCCAGGCCATCGACCTCGACGAGACCGAGCCTGACGAGTCGGGCAAGCGCCTCGCCGGCCCGCTCCTGAGTCAAACCGGCCCGCTCAGCCAGGGCGGCGACGACCTCCTCGAAGACGAGCACACCCTCCTGGAGCATCTCGGTGACGATCCTGCAGACCTCGGACTGGCGGAGCCTGACGACGGACTGCTCGCACGTCGCATAGTCCTCCCCCCGGTGGCTGTCCTTGTAGTCGTAGACCGCCCGCACGACATCGAGCCCACCATCGGAGCGGGGCTGAACCGTCCGGGACAGTCGCAGCGGCAGTCCATGGAGTCGACGACGGTCCTCACGCAGGTTGCCCAGCGCACGAGCCACCGGATAGATGCTCCACCGCGAGTGGCGTCGAGGACGAGACGGCAGGTGCTCCCAGCTGGGGGTGCCGGAGGTGAAGGTCGTCAGCGCCGTCGGCGTGAAGGTCGAGAACGGTGAGGCCTTGGCCGTCGCGCGCATGGCGTAGGACATCAGGGAGCGCTCGCACTTGCGCATCTGCTTGTTCGGCTTGGTCACAACGCCCTTGCGGGGGTAGTCGCGCAGCAGGCGCCCGGCACCGGGGACGGCGACCGCCAGCCCATCGGAGAAGTCCTCATCCGTGAGCAGCGAGGCAAGATGACGACGCTCGTTGACGAGCCACTCGGGGAACCTCGCCCGGCCCGAGTCCTCCAGCTCGGCCAGCTCGGCCTCGGCGTACCGCACCGGCTCGATGATGGCGGACACGGCCTCGGTGAGCCCGCTCGGCAGGGCGGCGATCGCCCGGTCCGCACGTCGACCGTTGAAGACGGCTCGACGGATCTGAACGAGTTCCTTGCGCACACCATCGGGCGCGACCCTCACGTGCTCAGCCAGCTGGTCGCAGGCGGCCTCACGCAGCCGGGCAACCCGTGTCCGGGCGCGTAGGACCTGTTCAGCCCATTCCAACGCCCCAGGAGACGCCAGGTCACGTGCGGTCTCGACGGGGAGCCCACCTACCCGCAGCTGAACGATCTCATCAACGGTGACAGTCATGATTTCCTCTCCAAGGTGTTGAGACGGCCCCACCAGGCACCGGAGGTCCCGGTGTCATGGCCCGCCAGGAGCATGAGCATGGGTTTCTGGGGGACATCGGTCAGGCCTATGCCCGTGACGTGTCGGGCGGCATCGAAGCCCAGGGCCGCCCCCAGGCCGATGCCCAGCCGGGATGCCTCCAGGCTGAGGACCTGGCAGACGGCACCGGCGGCGGCGTTGATGATCCGGTAGCCCCGCACCCCGAGCTCCTCGGACAGTCCCACGACGTCGCCGGTCAGGATGATGGTGGCCGCGGCCCTCTGGCCGTCGTAGTTGTGCAGGAAGTACGACGAGGCCAGGAGCTCCAGGTGACTCCCCTCGTCGACGATCCTGACGCCGCCCTCACGCGGGTCCGCCTCATAGAGTCCCGGCTCCAAACCGGTGACGTCCTCGATGAAGACGTACTGACGCACGCAGTGCGCGGCGATCTCTCCAAGGTTCGCGGAGACGAGCTCACCGGCCTCGGCCGCGGCGGACATCATCGTGAGCAGGTCCTCGCGGGCGATGGGCGCGCCGTCGAAGCGACCGAAGGAGGTCTCCCGGCCGACGACGGCGCGGACCCGGTCCTCCACCGTCACCGCGCCCGAATGGGGCAGCGGCGCCACAGTCGGTCCGGGCAGCGACCGGGGGCGGCCGCCGGCAGGCCTGCGCCGGGCGGGGGTACCCACCATGGCCCGCTGCATCGCGCGGGTGGTGGGGAACGTCTGGGCATCGCGGGAACGCTGCTGACCGGCGACCTCGATGCGCCCACCTCGCCGCCTGGCCTCATGGGGACTACCGATGTCGACGACGGCGTAGACGCCCTCCTGCTGACGGTCGATGCCCAGCAGCTCGGCGAGGGACTCCTCGTTCACCCACATGTCGGGAAGGACATCGTCCCGCCGTTCACCCAGGAGATATCGCCAGGTGCCGAGCAGGGTGCCGATATCCATGGAGGTGGCTTGGTAGGCGAAGTCGTTGTACTTGAAGCCGGACTGCCAGTAGTCGATGGTCAGCAGCAGGTAGTCGTCTCCCGTACTCGCATAGCCCTGAGCGGCGGCCACTGTCGCGGTGTGATCGCCCAGGGCGAGGACGTCCCAGGCGTGGTGCAGGGGCGAGTAGTGGTAGATCCCGGGAGCCAGGTCGGCCTGGCGGCCCACGACGCGGTAGACCGAGACTGTGTAGCGGCCACCGCCGGAGGCCGCTCCCCTGCCCCACCGGTAGTGCCCGGCCTCCGCCAGGACCTCCGGGTGGTCGTTGCAGTTGACCCGGGAGCGCTGCGAGAGCAGGCCGTAGGACAGGTGAAGCAGATCGGCCAGAACGTCTGCCCGCTCCGGTCCCCTCAGGCCTTCCGCATCGCCACCCAGCAGGCCTCGGTCGGGGGTCGGCGTGGGCAGGACGAGGCGTTGAGCGGACGGATAGACCTTCTGGTCCGTCGGGGCGTCATCCCAGTTGATGCTCCAGGAGTCGGTGGGCATGCGACGCTCGACGCGGTTGATAATGAGGTCGGCGTAGGCGGCCGCAGCCCGTTCGGCGGGCATGGCGTCCCAGAGAGCAACAGCTTGCCTGGTCATGGTCAGGGCTCCTTCACGGAAACGGGTGGGGCACGGGGGCGGGTGCTGGACAGGGGGTGGCGAGGCGGTGCCGGGATCGGTAGTGCTCGGCTCGTTCCCGGGTTCGGGGCATCCGCAGAGCTCGCTGGCGGTGCCAACCGAAGTCGATGGGAACCAGGCCGGGCACCAGCACCTTGACGCCATGCATGCCCAGGGCGCGTTGGGTCGGAGAGGTCTGCTCGACGACGAGGACGTCGAGCCCGGGGTCGAGCAGCTCCAGACACAGGCGCAGGTCACCACGGACACCGGCGCCCGCTCCGGGGACGCTCAGAGCTCCCAGGTCGCGCAGCGAGTCCCGCTGCGAGTCGAGCAGGAAGGAGGCCAGGGGGCGGGCATCCGGGTGGAAGAAGAGGTCGGCGTGGTCCTCCATGACTCGCACGCGGGAGAAGTCGGCGAGCATGGACTCGATGCGGCCTCGTCCCCGCTCAAGCCGTACTCGGGCCACCACGTAGTCGGAGGCGACCTCGCTCAGCGCTGAGGCGAGTGCCCGTTCGGCGTCCGGATGGGCCCCGGCCCCGAAGCACAGTGACCCCGTGGTGAGGGACTCCGCCACTGCCGTGACGGTGGGAATGCGGGTACCCGTTGTGGAGTCGAAGAAGCGAACCCGGTACCCCAGCAGTCTCATGCGGGCCAGCAGCTCGCGGCTGGACCTGTCGCGGATGGTGTCGGGATCGATCTCATCCAGCGCCAGGGCTCCGTACCAGCCGATGAGGAAGGCGTCGCGCTCGACGGCCTCCAGCAGTCCGTAGAGAACCGCCTCGGCGAGGCTTCCGCCGCACGCACAGCCGTTGGACGAGTCTTGGACGAGCTGCCGGTAGCACCCGGCGTTCTCCGGTCCCCCAGGCGCGTCGCCTCCTCCCGGGTCCTCGGGGAGGTAGTAGGCGACATCACGGGGCACAACCACGTCGGCTCCATCGGAGAGCCGTGTTGCGGCGACCCAGCGCGTCGGGACGAGGTCGGCTTCGGTCTTGAGGCCGAAGGCCGAAGGCGGGTAGACCGGTAGGGGCAGGTCGGCGGCGGCGCCGAACCACGTGGAGGCGCCCACCGGTGGCCGGGCACCGGCGATCCGCTCGAGGCCTTCCAGGAGGCCGATGGCGTGGGAGCGCGTGTAACGACTCGTGTGACCGCCCCACGGGCAGGTCCAGACGGAGTCCGCCGAACGGCTGACGTAGGCCCCAGACACTTTCGCAGTGGTCTCGATCTCCAGGTCCCGCACGGCGTCGGCGCCGACTCCGGAGCAGAAGGGATTGGCCAGGCCATCGATATCGCGGGCCACCTCGTCGAGGGACACGGCTCGGTACTGCGGCCCGTCAGGACGGCCCAGGTCGTGAGCCAGGCGCTGCGAGAGCCCGACGTCGGGAACCCGCCTCCCGCAGGAGCAGCGCTCCGAGGGACTGACGGGGACGATCATCACCTCCAGGTCGTCCCGGGAGAGGACCCGCACGCGGGGGAAGCGCCCCTCCGCCTCCAGCGGCACCTCCAGGAGCTGCTCCGCCAGGCGGATCACCGCCCCCCATCCATCAACCGCACCTGCGCACTGCGTACCGGGGCCTCGATGCCGCTGGTGACGGGAGCGTTGAAGCCCGTCGAGCAGACAGCCCAGGCACAGCCCGGACTCGGTGCCATCAACGAGAACGGCGGAGTCCTCGTCAGTCACGAGCAGGGGCGGTACGAGGCGATCAGTCTGCTCCCGGACGTGCCCCGGGGCGGCGGGCGACAGAAGAGACTCGACCTGCTGCAGAGGTATGACGGTCAGCGGCCGGTCAGGTGAGGAGACGGCTCTCATTGGACAGTCCCCTCACCGGCGTCCTCGGTGAGGACCTTGCAGGCCACCAGACCAACAGCGTCGAGTTCGGGGCTGGTGATATCGCAGATGAGGATTCGCGGCTCTCGCCCCACAGGCGCCCCGTCCTCGGCGACGGCGATGGACGCGCCGGTCAGGCCGGGGTGAGACAGGGACGTCCAGGTACTCGTGCCGTCAGCGCGTTGAAGGGCACCGATGAGCCCGGTCAGCGCCGCGGCGACAGCGCCATCGGTCGTGTCTTCTGCTGCCGCCTCCCACAGGGGGCCGCTGGGTGAGTCCGCTCGGGCGACGACGACGTGCCGTCCCAGCCAGACACCAAGATCGATGAGCTCGGGAACGATTTCCATATCCCGGGCGCAGGAGTAGAGGAAGGCGGTCTTGTCATCGGTGTCCTGCTCGTGGAGGACTACTCCGGCGCCGTCCGTCGTGGCTGCGTGCAGCGCCAGCTCGACGGCGGCCGAGGCCAGGGCGTCCTCGACGGCCTCCCGGACGTTGTGGCCCACCCCGGTCCCGCCGCAGGAACGCACGTAGGCGCTGGCGCTGTTGGCCGGGGACAGGGTGGCAGTGGCCGCCGCCCGCACGGACAGGGTGTCACCGGTGGCCACGTCGATGGCCGAGACAGTGGGGCCCGTCGGTTTCAGGTCGTGACGCAGGCGGGAGTCGAGCGAGTCGACGACGGATGCAGAGGGTGGGGCCTGCCCCTCGCGCACCGGTGCCCAGTGCTCCAGGTGAAGCGCCAGTGCCCGCCTGACCGCGTCGAGCCGGGCTCCGGCCACGTTCCACAGGTCGGCGCCACCCACGTTCACCGGTTTGGGCGGCCCGTCAACGAGTCTGGCGGCGCTGACCTTGAGCGGCAGCTGCTCGAGATCCTCGTCGAGGAACTCGCTGATCGGGAAGGTGCGTTCACCCACGAGATCCGTGTAAGCATCGAGGTCCTCCGGGAGGATCCGGCCGGCCGGCTCCGGGGGCCTCGCAAGAGACTCGGCCGCGGCTCGGGCCATCTCGGCCAAACGCTCGGAGTTCTGGGAGACGGTTCGCAATAGCCTGTTGGGCAGGACTCGGTGACGGCGGGTCTCCCCTGTGTGACAGTCGAGGACGAGGATGGACTCACCGGTCTCGGGCTCCATCGCACCGGTGGTGGCCTTGAACACTTCGAAGGCCGCGATGACCGCGATCATCCGCTCAACCGCCGGGACCCAGGTCGTCTCGCGCCCAGTGGGCATCCCGGCCCAGGCTCTCGACCAGAAGAGGGAGCTGGCGGAATCAGTGTCGTGCGTGGTCAGTGACTGGACGGCATCGGCCCAGCGGGGGCCTTGGGAGCCTGTGCCGCCCCAGTTGACGGGGCCGACGATGAGCTCGTCCCCGAAGGCCCACACCGGCAGGACCAGTCGTCCGGGCTCCTCGTCCACTCCATGCAGAAGGAGATCACTCGAGGCAGCACAGGGAGTCAGGATGAGGACCTGCGCCCCCTGGAGGATGTCGTGGTCGGTGCGCGGGTCACCACGCACGACCCTGACCTCCGGCGGCGCGTCGACGGGGGGCTCGGCGTCGGAAGTCGGCAGGACGAGACGCACGTCGCCGGCCCCGTTGTCGGTCAGGGCGCGTACCAGGGCGCGGGCACACTCCCCGTCGCCGACGACGACCAGGGGGGCGCTGCGGAAGCGGGAGAAGGCACGGCGGGGCTCGTCGGTGTAGTGGGACAGGAAGTTGAGCTGATCATCGAAGCGCATCTCCGTTGCGCCGTCGAGGACGATGTCCTCGCACGGGTCGACCAGTCGCAGGTAGCCGTGCTCGCGAAGCGGGCCGATGAAGATCTGGAGCCGTTCCCAAGCCTCCTCCCCGAGAGCCTCCCGCAGCTCGGCCTCCGTGTACTCCCCCTCCAGAAGGGGATAGACGGCACGAAACGCTCGGTAGGCGTGATCCCCGCAGATCTCAAAACCTGAGGTGGAGTTCGAGAAATAAATCCCCTGCGAGGACTCGCTGAACATGGTGTCCCGGCGCAGTCGGTAGCGCTGCCCTGCGGTCTCGATCATGGCCTCTCCTGTCGATGAGGCGGGACCACTCAGTCACCGCCCTGACGTTTTCCTGTTGACGGGAAAAGCATCTCGAGAACAGACCGGCTCAGAACTCCTGCGCGGAGGTGTGACGGCTTCCTTCTTTGGACCGTACGTTCAGTACAGCACCCGACCGAAAGTATGAATGCTCATGACCTGCGGATGAGTGTGCACCGACCGCGATGACACAGCCCACCGTTCAGCAGCGCCCCGGCACCACCGGTGGTGCGAGGTGGCCGGCCACCGTGGACCGCGCATCCGCCTCACGCCCTCCCCAGGACGTCGGCGGGGTCGACGACACCGCCGCGCAGGGCCAGCAGCACGAGCTGGATACGGTCGCGGCAGCCGGTTGTGGACAGCAGGTGGCTCACGTGAGTTGTGACCGTGGGCATGGACAGCCACTTCCGGTCGCAGATCTGCTGGTTGCTCAGGCCCAGGGCGATGAGCGCCAGGATTTCGCGCTCGCGCTGGGTCAGGCCCGCGATCTGCTGGGAGGCCTCGGCGGCCCGGAGTGCCTCGACTGAGTCCTCGGAGGCGTGGCGCCCGGCCCCCTCCCTGGCCCGTACACCACTGACGTGGCCGGTGCGCGCGGCGGTGAGCAGCCGGCGTGTGGGCCCCGGGGAGATGACGGAGCTGCCGTCGTGGACGGCACGGATCGCGGCGGCGAGCTCCTGGGGTGGGGTGCTTGTGAGCAGGAGGCCGGAGGCACCGGCCTCGATGGCGTCCATGACGGGGGCGTCGGTGTCGGAGGCGGTCAGGATGACGACTCTGCCGGTCGCGCCGCGGGCCATGAGCTCGCGGGTGGTGGCCGGGCCGCTCAGGCCCGGCATCTGCACGTCGAGGAGGAGGACATCGGCCGGGTCGGCGGCGTTGCGCGCGAGCGCTTCCTTGCCGTCGGCGGCCCGCCAGATGATCTCCATGTCCGGCTGCGCCCCCAGCAGCGTGGCCAGGCCCATGATGTGCAGTGGCTCGTCGTCAGCCAGACCCAGGCGGATCACAGGCGCCTCCCCTTCTTGACGGCAACTCACCGGAAGTATCCGCCCTTCCGGTTCGGCCGGTGCGGTTTTGTCCTGATGAAGTGCCGACGGCGCCCTGCGAGGTTCGCCATATCAGAGTGATTGGCCCTCACTGTGACCAGGCGGGGAGCCTTACCGCCACCCACCACCCCGGCGGAGCCGACCGATCCGACCGACCCCGCCGGCGCCCGGCCCTCACGCGCCCTTGGCGAAGTGGTTGAGCAAGGAGTCGATATCCTGCTGGATGCGGCCCCAGCGCACGACGTGGGCGCCGGTGTCCTCGTAGCGCTCGTAGCCGATGCCGGCGCCGTCGAGCACCTTCTCAAAGTTCTGCTGGCTGGGCAGCACGATGCTCTCGTAGCGATCACTGTCGGTGCCGCAGACGAGGAAGACGCGCTTGCCGCGGTAGCTCTCCACGTGCTCGACCGGATTGTCCGCGCTCACCCGCGCCTGGTCCCACGGGATCCCATAGATGGTGCCGCCCTTGAGGTCGGTGGCGCCGGCGGTGAAGTTCGCCCAGTGGACCACCGCCCCGTCCTGGATGCGCAGATCGGCCGGCCCCGAGTGGCTGGAGACCGACGCGAAGAGCTCGGGGTACTTCGCGGCGTACTTCAGGGCCCCGAAACCGCCCATCGAGAAGCCGGAGATCGCGCGACGGGAGGCCTGCCCGGTGGTGGCGAAGGTGGCATCAACCCAAGGGAGGAGCTCCTTGATGTGGAAGGTCTCCCAGTTGCGCGGCCCCACGTTGGAGGACTCGGGGTCGGAGTACCAGCCGGCTTTGCCGCCGTCGGGCATGACGACGATGAGGTCGCGTCCCGCGGTGTGGTTGCGGATGTCGTACTTCGTGTCGAAGGTCGAGTAGTTCTCGCCGCCGCCGTGCAGCAGGAAGAGCACCGGGTAGCGGCGCGAGGTGTCGTAGCCGTCGGGCAGCAGCACGTTGACGCGTGGCAGCCAGCCGATCGAGGACGTGGCCAGCTTGTAGTACTGCATGCGGCCGTGGTCCTCGTGCTCGGCCACGGTGAGGGCGGCCTGGGCCGGGGCCGCTCCGGCGACGACGGCGCCGCCCCCGATGACGGAGGCGGCGGCGAGACCACCCACCCCCTTGAGCAGGGTCCGGCGGCTGAGCCGGTGGGCGCAGGCACGGTTGGGCTGAAGGTGGGATGGCGAGTCAGCGGGCGGGGTCTGTGCACTGAAAGACATGGCGTGTCCTTGGATGTCGACGGTGACGGGCATGGCGGGGCGGACCTGCCGCCCCGGGGACCGGCCGGCTGACGGGCACCGGCCGACCCTTGCGACAAGGCCTCACGACGGCGCCTCCATCGGCATCCACCTATGAGACTTGCTTCACACCATACGCTAACCACTCGGTTAATACCACCCCTTGTCGCGTCCGGCCCGGAGGAGCTCAGGCGTCGAGCAGGGCGCGCAGGTTGTGCACGTACCGCTCGAAGGCCACGCGCCCCTCAGGGGTCAGTGCCAGGTAGGTGGCAGGACTGCGCCCGGAGTAGGTCTTGTTCTGCTGCACGTAGCCCGCCCCCTCCAGCTTGGACAGGTGCGTGGACAGGTTGCCCGCCGTCATGTCCAGCAGCTCGCGCAGCCGCGGGAAGTGCAGCTCGTCGCCAACGGGCACGGCGGCCAGGGTCGCCATGATCCGCAGGCGGGCCTGGGCGTGAATGACGGGATCGATGTCGACCTCGGAGGCGGCGGAGGCGCCCATACCGGCCAGATCTGCCGGCTTCGCCGCCCAGGTCTCGGAGCCCGCACGCCCTTCCTCCTCCCCCGGTCCCTTCCGGGGCTTCTCGGCCATCTCACGCACCTCGCTTCGTTCTCGTTACGGCACTGATGATGGCGGCCACCAGCATGCCGCCTCCTCCGGCCACGGACATGATCCACCAGGCCCAGGGCATACCGACAATCGTGACCACGAGGGTGACCAGGAGGATCCAGCCACCCAGAATCCCCATGACCGTCTCATCCCACAGCGCGGCGCTCATGAGGAAGATGACGCCGACGACGAGGCAGGGCAGGGCGTTGGATACCAGGCTCGCGATCTCGTTGGCCCGAGCCGTGTTGACGCTGGCCAGGAAGGCGTTCGCCCGCCCCAGGATGATGGCGCACAGCGGCATCCCGAGAGCCCAGGCGAGGCTGTAGTAGGTGCCCTCGCGGCTGCTTCGGCCGCGGATGCCGCGCGCCTTGGGGATGATGTAGGCGAAGGTGAAGAGCAGCGCCGCCGCGAGACAGCCGCAGAAGAACAGGTACGGCACCCTCGGCAGGTCATAGTCCGGCTCGCGATAGAGGGCGAGCGCGGCATAACCGACCAGCCAGGCCAGCCCCCAGGCAGTCAGGAGCGGAGCCGCCTTGATCTCATGGCGCTTGAGATAGGTGCTCCGCTGGGCGTCAACGACAGCGAGAGCCTCTTCAGGCCCCGCCGGAACCTCGTGATGCTGAGTCGCAGCACTCATGATGAACCCCCTTACTCAGAGTGGTTTGCGTTTCAAACCACCTCCAGGATAGCGCCCTTGAGTTTGCATTGCAAACTACTTTGAAGATAGGCGACTATCGTGGGGGTGGGCGGGATAAGCACTCGAAGGCAGTCGTTGGCCACTGCGGGTCGACGGGAGCGCCGCAAGGAACGGTGAGGCGAATGGCCGCCGAGAGCACCCATACCGTCCGCCCCCTCCTACGCCGCGCGGGTCCTCCCGACGTAGGAGGGCCTGCACAGGGTCGCCTCCTAGAATCGGCTCCATGACTGATGCGGCACCAGGCTCACCCCCATCGGCAGGCGGCGTCACCGACACCCCGGCGCCGATCGCTGCCACCGAGCCACCCACGCCGACGACCACCGAGCCACCCACGCCGACGACCACCGAGCCACCCGTCGCCGTCGCCGTATCACCCGCCCCTGCACCGTCGGCCGGATCGGCCTCCACCTCACCGGTCGGCATCCCGGTCATCGGCGTCGCCCCGGCACCCGAGCCCGCCCCCGCTCCCGGCCCCGCAGCCCCGTGCTCGACGACGCTCCTGGTGGACACCACCGCGCACCGTCTGCGCCGCACCGAAGACCTGCTCGACCTGACCCTGACCCTCCTGGGCATCGGCGCCGTTCTGATCCTGGCGATCTACGCCCGCCAGACCACGACCGGCGTCACCCAGGACGTCCAGAACGCCCTGGCGGTGGTGCTGCGTCGCATCCTGGTCTTCCCCCTGCAGGCCGTCGAGGGACTGACCACCTTCATCGTGCCGCTGGCCGTGCTGCTGGACCGCCTCCTGCGCCGCTCCTGGCGCTCCTGCGGCGAGGCCGTCATATCGGGGATCGCCGGGTACGCGGTCGCCGTCGCCGCGATGACCGGCCTGGTCATATGGGGGCCGACCGCCCTGGTCATGGGTCTGACGGTCACCGCCTCGGGCACCGCCCAGCTGGGCGTCTCCACCGTCTTCGCCTCGATGGCGGGCCTGCTCACGGGCGCCGGCGACCGCAACAGCTCGACGACGATGCGTTCGGGCTGGGCGGCTCTGTGGGTGGTCCTCGGCCTGGCTGTCCTGCGCGGCGCCCTGACTCTGCCCGGAGCGGTCCTGTCGCTGCTGCTGGGCCGCACTGTCGGCCTGCTGGTCCGTTACGTGTTCGGAGTGGAGGACCGCCGCGCCCACGGGGTCACGCTCGTGCGCGCGCTGCGCCGGGCCGGGATCGACGCCGTGCGCGTCGTGCGCATGGACCGCGCCCCCGAGGCGCGCGCCTGGGTCGTCACCACCGATGCGCCCCTGGGCTACACCGAGCAGGTCCGTGAACAGGTGCGCGACAACCCGCTGGCGTCGGACGCCCCGACGAACGGCGCCGGCCCGGCCGCGCCATCGACACCCGATCATCCCGCCGACGAGATCCCTGTTCCCGCCGCAGCACCAGCCGCCGAGCCGGCTACCGGCCCGACTGCAGACCCGCAAACCGAGCCGGTAGCCTCCCC
>ERZ773042.572-NODE-572-length-24998-cov-8.832137_pt1 | contig 24998 bp, 18 predicted proteins | sample MGYA00511664_ERZ773042 | MGnify/ENA primary metagenome ERZ773042 (study PRJEB29015, sample SAMEA2737984) | human oral metagenome | biome: human oral; feature: human-associated habitat; material: dental | place: China | collected 2036 ... | reverse complement strand
ACGTCTCCTACCTGCGCAACAAACTGGGCAAACAACGCTTCGAAACAGTCCGGGGAATGGGCTACCGCCTGGTGTGAGGGGGTCGTCCCCAAAGTCGACCGGCTTCGTCCTCCCCGAAGTTGGTTGAGCCGGTCGTATCGAAACCATTTCATCCCCAAGCTGGTTGAGCCGACCTGCGAGCGTCAGCGAGTGGGTCGTGTCGAAACCTCTTGCGGGTTTCCGGGGTGTTGGGGTCGGGTTCTGGCTGCCGGGTGTGGGGTGGTTTCGACTCGGACTGCTCCTTCGTCGCGGTCCGGCTCGACCGGCTTTGTCCTCCCCGATGTTGGTTGAGCCGACCTGCTCGCTCTGCGAGCTGGTCGTGTCGAAAACACGGCGACCGCAGTCCAACCCTGCGAAGAAGTTATCGAACTGTTATCGAAAACGTCTTCTATTTGCGGGCGGGGTTGGATAGAATCGTATGTATGTTCGAGATGGTTCCCGGGTGTGTGGCGGAGGCTTTTGCCGCGCTTGATGAGGCGAATCGCCATGCCCGGGCTGCCGAGGTCGCCGCGGTGGTGGCCGTGGCGAAGGCCGCCGAACTCTACGAGGTTGATCAGGAAGCGGTGTTCGAGGGCATGGAGCGCGTGATCTTCCCCGGTCACGCGGGCACCCCCGGGGTGGGGGAGTTCCTCGCCGCCGAGATTGCCGGGATCCTCGGGATCTCCACCGGCTCGGCGCTGCAGAGGATCGCCGACGTGCTGGATGTGCGCTTCAGGTTCCCGCGGCTGTGGGAGGCCTTCCTGGGCGGGGAGCTGCGGTGGTGGCAGGTGGTTGACGTCACCAACCGGGCTGCCGTGCTGGGCGTGAAGGCGGTGGAGTGGCTGGATCGGCAGCTCGCCTGGGCGATGAAGGTCTGGTCGTGGCAGCGGATCCTCAAGCACATTGACCGGTGGATCGTGGAGGCTGATCCCGCGGTCGCCGCGGAGCGGGCCGAGGCGGAACGCCGCCGCCGGGACGTGGAGGTCTCCGGGATCACCGACGGGCACTGCACGATCTGGGGGATCGTGGACGCCGCCGACGGTGTTGCGTTCGATCATGCCCTCACCGCCGTCGCCCGGACCCTGCCCGCCGAGGAGGGCGACCTGAGGCAGCGGCGCGCCGCCGCGGTCGGTGTTCTGGCCCGGCGGGTGAGCGGTCAGGACGCGCTGCCCGCGGCCACCGTGGTGGTGCACGTGAACGCCACCGACCCCGCCCTCGGGCTCGTGGAGCCGAAGGATGGGACCGGCGGGATCGCGGGTTCGAGTCCCGTCGCATCGGGTGCCGCCGTGGTGGAGCGCTGGGGAGTGCTCCTGACCGCTCGGATCCCCGAGTTCCTGGCCGGTTCGCGGGTGACGGTCCGTCCCGTCGTTGATCCCTGGGCCATCAGCCCCGAGACCCCACATCGCCCTTCCGTTTCGCTGCGCACGGCGGTCGAAACCCTCATGCCGCATGACGTGTTCCCCTACGGGGCGACGCCGTCACGGAACTGCGACCTGGACCACACCATCCCCTACGCCGACGACGGCGGTCCGGGTCAGACCAGGTGGGGAAACCTCGGGCCGTTGTCGAGATTCACGCACCGGGTGAAAACCCACGGCGGCTGGCACCTGACCCAACCCGAACCGGGCATCTTCCACTGGAGCTCCCCGGCCGGATACCAGTACCTGGTCATCGCGCAGGGAACCATCCGCATCGCATCCCCGCCGCCCCGGCCCCGGGAACCCGAACCCCCGCCCGGCTGGGAGGAACCGCCCCCGCCTGAGGCGGAGCGGTCGCTGGAAACCGAGGCCTGGGCCGCCGCGGCATGGGTCCTCGCCACCTGACCGGCGTCCCGGGCTGCCCGCACGAAGCCGGTTGAGTCGGGCCGCGAGCCCCTGGGTGAAAGCCCGTGCCGAAACCAAAACCGTCCGAGCTATTCCTCCCGGTCCGGGAGGTCGAGGTCGCGCCATTCCTCGAAGTCATCCAGCGCGCTCGCATCGCCGGTCCGCAGCGCCTCGGCGACCGCCCGGGCGAGCTCGTACCGGGGGTTTTCCTCCTGTGTGAGGCGTTCCAGGCTCCCCTCAAGCGACCAGCCGCCGGTCGTGACCCCGTCGGCCAGCAGGGCCTTGAGTGCCCGCCCCGACGCGGTCCGGTGCCGCGGGGAGTGCATGAACAAGTAGAAGTGACACTCCGCACACAGCGCTTCCTGTCCCCGCTCGGCAAGCCCCAATGCGCGCTCGGCAAACTTCGCCCCCTTCTCATCCCGACCCGTCACGAACAGAAGCTGAGAATAATTCCCGAGGGTGATTGCGTTGTTGGGATCGATGGTGAGGGCTTGTGTGTAGAGTTTTTCTGCTTGGTTGTGGTCGTGGCGAATAATGGTTAGAAAAATAGCGTAGGTGTAGAGGATGCTGGCCTTGTTTGGGCTGATGGTGATGGCTTGTTCGTAGAGTTTTTCTGCTTGGTCGTGGTCGTGGCGAATGTATGTGAGGAAGTTAGCGTAGTAGCAGAGGCTGTAGCCGTTGTTAAGGTCGACTTTGATGGCTTGTTTATAAAGTTTTTCTGCTTGGTTATAGTTGTGGCGAATAGTGGTGAGGAAGACAGCGTAGGTGTCGAGGGTGCTGGCGTTGTTGGGGTCGATAGCGAGGGCTTGTGCGTAGAGCTCTTCGGCGTGGTCGTGGTTGTGGCGAATGTTTTTGAGGAAGTTGGCGTAGCTGCCGAGGATGGTGGTGTTGTTGGGGTCGATGGCGAGGGCTTGTTCGTAGAGTTCCTCGGCGTGGTCGTGGTTGTGGCGAATGTTTTTGAGGAAGTTGGCGTAGGTGCCGAGGTTGAAGGCGTCTTTGGGGTTGATGGTGATGGCTTGGTTGTAGAGTCTCTCGGCTTGGTCATGGTCTTGGCGAATCGTGGTGAGGAAGTAGGCATAGATGCCGAGGAGGTTGGAATTTGAAGGGTCTGTGGAAGAATTTTCTTGTAGTAGGTCTGCTGCTTCCTGCACGAGGTTCTCCGTCGCCGTGTCCCCTGTCAGCAGGTTCTTGGAATGCATCTCGAACACCAGCGTCACGGCTTGGCGTGCTGTGTGTGGGCAGGTGGCCATGGTCGTCAGCGCGGTTTTGGTCAGGGGCCAGTCCGCCTCCTCCGCTATGAGGTCCAGGGCTTCCCAGGAGTCCTTGCCGGTGCGCAGCACGAGTGGCGCATCGGTGGTTTCGCCGATCGCCCAGGACCACTCTGCCTCCCAGTCGGGCTCCTCCCAGAGATCCTCGTCGTAGGCTTTCGCCAGCCTGAGGAGGGCCTCTTTGCTTGCGGCCCCCAAGCCTACGCGGTTCCAGTCCACCGCGGCCTTCACCAGGCCGGCCCGGCCCTGGTGGCTGTCGAGTGCCGACGTGAACCGTCGGCGTATGTCCTCGGCCCTGCCGAGCACGCGACCGAGCCCGAGCTGCTCAATGGATGCCAGATCCCCGGCGTAGCTCGTGCTTCCCACCGCATCCAGTTCGTCGTCGGACAGCTTGGCTTCGAGGGGGAGCGGGTGGAATCTGTTGACGATCTCCCAGCCGGGGAACTTGCTGTCCAGCTCTGCGCGCCATCTTGTGTAGTTCATGCGGGTCGTGGTGGCCACCACGGTGCAGGAATCATCGATCCACGTGTTCAGGACCCCGAGCGTGAACTCCTCTTTACCCAGGAAGCGTTCCAGTTCGTCGAGGAAAATGATGGCGCCGCGAACGGGTCTTCGCCAATTTTTCAGCAGCTTCTCCACGTCGTCCTCGCTCTTGGGAAACAGGACGCGGGCGTCGGGCCATTCCTCGCGGAGCACCTGGACCACGAGGCGGGTTTTGCCCGCCATGGACGGGCCCTCCACCAGGACGGGGGTGCGGTCTTTTAAAAGAGTGTGAAGCTGCTCGTGTGCATCGCGGCGAACGTAGTCATTGATATTCCTGTCGGACCTGTGAATGCGCAGCGATTTCAGGTCTGCCCTGCCTATCGGGCCGGAATCCCCGGACACCTCGGCGATCCATTTATTGAGCGCCCGCGCCGAGATCCAGTTCCTGACCGGCGGTGTGAAATCCGCGACAACGCCTGCGGCGGCTCCCAGAAGTGGACCGAGCACATTCCACACCCCGCCGAGGGCGCTGAGGTAGGGGATTGCGGCGCCCACGATGGCTCCGATAACTGGTAGGAGCAGCCACCACACCGACGTGCCGGGGTCGAATGATCGCGTGGACCGTTTCGACATCCTTGGTTCCCTCCGGCGCTGTCCCGGAAACAGGATAGTGGAACGGAGGGCGGCGAGCCGGGCTCAGTGGTCAGTCGTTGTCGCGGTCGTCGCCGTCGTCGTCGCTGTCCTTCTTGGTCGGTTTGGCTGTCGCGGCTTTCGTGCTTTGCGTGCTCTTCCTGTCGTCGTCATCATCGTCGTCGTCCCGGTCGATCTTCTTCGAGGCCGTGGGGGTGACGGTGGTCTTCGTGCGACTTGTGGAGGTTGGTTTGCTGGTGCTGGTGCTGGTGCTGGTGGCTTGGGGTGTGGGACTGTTTGGGTCCGCGGGGCCCGCCGGGTCGACCTGGGTGACCTCCGTGGGGATCGGGGTCTCGGTGGGAGAAGGACTTCCCGACGGTGTGGGCGGGGTGACGGCGATCGCTGGCGAGGTCAGTTCGGGTTCCGCTGGGTGCGCGAGGTGGAAAAGCAGCCCCGCCGTCAGCAGCCCCGCGGCGCCTATGCCCACCAGGGTGAGGGTGAGGCGGTCTCGTTCCGACTTCATCATGCTTCTCCTTCCACGTGTTTCAAGTGAACCCCGTGCGGATGAGGAATGGCGCAGACCTTCATGAGGAAGTTCTCATGAAACGCCCTGCCGGTTGTCAGCACAAATTTCTACACCCCGCGGCGGTGACCCGTCCGGACCCGACCCACCCGGGCTGCCCCGATTGCGGCAGGCTGGCGCATCCCGCGCGGGAGGGTTATTGTATGTACAAAGCTTCCGGCGGTTCCGGCCGTCGGGCCAGCGGACTGGACGGACCCGAACGCGGTGCAGTCGGCACTGCTGCCGGTGGGGGACGAAGCAATCCGCCGGACCAGCCTGAACGTCCCAGAAACCAGGGAGAGGTACATGACCACAATCACCCACTGGATCGACGGCGCCCCCTACGAGGGTCAGCCTTCCCACACGATCCCCGTCGAGAACCCCGCCACCGGCAAGGTCGTCGGTGAGCTGATCTCCGCCAGCCCGGCCGACCTCGACCACGCCGTCGCCAGCGCCAGGGCGGCCCAGAAGAAGTGGGCCAAGGTTTCCCTCGCCAAGCGCACCGCCATCATGTTCAAGATGCGCGAGCTGGTGCTCGCCCACCAGGACGAGCTGGCCAAGGCGATCGTCGAGGAGCACGGCAAGGACTACTCCGACGCCATCGGCGAGATCCAGCGTGGCCGCGAAACCCTCGACTTCGCCTGCGGCATCAACGTCGCGTTGAAGGGCGAGTACTCCTTCGACATCTCCACCGGCGTCGACATCCACACCATCCGCCAGCCCGTCGGCGTGGTCGCGGGCATCTGCCCCTTCAACTTCCCCGTCATGGTGCCGATGTGGATGCACCCCATCGCCGTGGCCACCGGCAACGCCTTCATCCTGAAGCCCGCCTCCCCGACGCCCACCGCGTCGCTGATCATCGCCCGCCTCTACAAGGAGGCCGGACTGCCCGACGGCGTGTTCAACGTTCTCGCCGGTGATCGCAACCTGGTCTCCAACATCCTCACCCATCCCGGTATCGACGCCATCTCCTTCGTCGGCTCCACCCCGGTGGCGCACGTCATCCAGGACACCGGTGTCGCCCATGGCAAGCGTGTTCACGCTCTCGGTGGTGCGAACAACCACGCCATCGTCCTGCCCGACGCGGACCTCGAATTCGCCGCCCAGCACATCTCCGCCGCCGCCTTCGGTGCGGCAGGTGAACGCTGCATGGCGCTGCCCGTCGTGGTGGCCGTCGGTGGCATCGCCGACAAGCTCGCCGAACTGGTCGCCGCCAATGGCGCGAAGATCAAGGTCGGTTTCGGCCTCGACGAGGGCGTCCAGATGGGTCCGGTCATCACCGCCAAGGCCCGCGACCGCATCGTCGGTCTCATCGACGACGCCGAGAAGCGCGGCGCGAAGGTGGCGCTCGACGGCCGCGGCCTGAAGGTTGAGGGCTACGAGGGCGGCTTCTGGCTCGGCCCCACCGTCCTCACCCACGTCCCGCTCGACGCCCCCGCCTACAAGGAGGAGATCTTCGGCCCGGTGCTGTGCATCGTCGATGCCGAGAACTACGCGGAGGCCATCGAGATCGTCAACGCCAGTGAATTTGGCAACGGCGCGGCGATCTTCACCAACGACGGCGGCTACGCCCGGCGCTTCCAGCTGGACGTCGAGGCCGGCATGGTGGGCGTCAACGTGCCCATCCCCACCCCGGTGGCCTACTACTCGTTCGGCGGATGGAAGGAGTCGCTGCTGGGCGACACCCACATCCACGGCCCCGAGGGTGTGCACTTCTACACCCGCGCCAAGGCCATCACCACCCGGTGGCCCTCGGAGTCCGGTGCGTACGCCGCGACGATGAGCTTCCAGCGCGAGGAGTGAACGCCCCGTCCTGAGCGGAATTGAGCGTCCCGGCGATCCATGCGGCCGCCGGGACGCTCAGCGCGTTGTGTAGCTTGGAAAGTTTCTTGCAAGGTCATGAAAGATTGTGTGGTGTGTACGCTACAAAGCCTTTCAAAATGACATAACGACAGGGCGGAGGTGGGGAAGGGCGATCACTCCCGCGGCTTCTTGGGCGACGGACCCCGCAACCGGGAGGCGGTCAAGATCGCCAATGCCGCCAGGCAACTGATCCCCGCCGTGATCCCCAGGGTCGCAGTGCGCGCCGGGCGCGGATCCGGTTCCGGCTCCGGGGGGCTCAAGGAGGGGGTTTCCTGCTTCGTCGGGGCCGGGAAGCGGGGATTCTCCGGACCCTCCAGGGAGCCGTCGTTGACGAAACCCAGGGCGTCGTAGGGGGCGATGATCCCCCAACCGATCAGCTTGTCACGATGAGAACGCGACGGACGCAGAGCCGTTGCCAGGATCCGGTGTTTCCAGTCGGCCGGGGTTTCCTCCGGATACTTGGCCACCACCAACGCCGCGACCCCCGCCACGTATCCGGTGGCGTAGGAGGTCGTCGGTTTTTCCCCGGCGAACATGCAGTCGCCGTCGCCGAAGAAGGTGCTGAGCACCCGCGACCCGGGGGCCGCCACCTCGACGTGTTCGCCGTGGAGCACGGAATCCGACGGGGCTCCGTTGGCGTCCACGGCCGTGACGGACAACGCCTGGGAGTAGGCAGCCGGGTAGCGCGGCGCCTGGGGATCCTCGGTCTTGTTCTGCTGATCCTGCGGAACATCGCCCGCTGAGGCCACCACCAGTGCCCCCGAGGAGGTGGCATGCTCCACCGCGGCCTTCAGCTCGGGCAGATCCGTGGGGGAGGGCTGGGCCACGACGATCACCTTCGCCCCTTGATCGGCGGCCCAGACGATGCCCTTGGCGGTGCGGGCCCCGTCAGGTCCCTTTCCGGCCGAGATGGCGTCGTGCTGGTCGCTGGTGTATACCCGGACCGGCAGGATCGCGGCCTCCGGTGCAAGGCCCACCAGTCCGGAACCCTCCACCTCGTGGGCCGCTATCTGCCCGGCGATGGCGGTTCCGTGTCCCGCAAGGTCCGTACGTCCGTCGCCTCTGTCCACCAGGTCGGTGCCCGGCAGCACATTCTCCGTGAGATGGACGTTGGATGCGATCACCCCGGAATCGACGATGGCCACCTTCACCTTGCCGCCTCTGGAGAGCTGCCACGCCTTCTTCACTCCGAGGAGGGAAATCGCGGTCGGGGCCTGCTCGACCTTGGCGGTTGTCCCGATCTGGCAGGAGGTGTTCCTGTCCTCGGTCACTGTTGTCATTCTTTTCTGTCCGTCACCACCGATCAGGGCCTGTGCGGGCAGCGACGGGGTCAGGAGGGACGCTGCTACGCAGACGGCGGCGAGTCTCCCACCCAGGGTTCGCAGCTGGATCATTGCTGACCCACCGTGGCCCATGTGCTTTCGGGATCGAGCACGGTTCCCGTCGGTATCAGTGCCGTCCACTCCGCCGGGATCACGTGGATGTCGTCGTCCTTGTATCCCAGGCGCGCCAGGGATTCGGCGGGCTGGGCTCCCAAACCGTGCAGGGCGCCGAGGTCGGAGACCAGCATGACCATGCCGAGGGTGCCTCCTGAAGTGGCCCGGACCAGGGCTCCCGATCCTCCCAGGACGGTGGTGGAGGCCGGGACGGAACGCAGTTTCTCCTCCACGGTCACCTCGGTTCCCGACGGTGTCGGAAGTACGTCGACGAGGGCTTCTTGGGTCATCGAATACAGTGCCGCCATCGACGATCCGTCCGTGGACTGCGACAGCTGGGCGCAGGGCAGAGAACCGTCCGGAACGGTGTCCTCGATGCGGCGTGGCCAGTCGGCCGGGGCGATGCCCGCCGGATCCACCTCGACCGAGGACATTTCGGAGAACGAGACGTTCAGGGGGGCTTCGGCCTGGCGGAGTCTGTCCGCGGTCTCGGACAACGCCGCGACCTTACCGGAACCGGTGACGACGTAACGACGCTGTGAACCATGGTCGTCGACCTGGATGACGGTCCCGATGGTGACCGTTCCCAGGCGCTCCGGCATGCCGTCCACGGGCTGGCCCGCGTTCGGGACCTCCACAGGTTGCAGATCCGAGCCCAGTTTGAACAGGGACAGCCATGCGGCATCGACCTCGACCGGTGTTGTTGATTCCATTCCCAGCGCCAGGAGCACCTTTTTCCTCTGTTCTTTCGGGATCTTGTGTCGCAGGCCGTCGGCGATCAGGAAGAGATCGTCCTGGTTCTTGACCAGGGCATTTCCGTGCCGGGTTCGGGGTTCGGGCAGGCTCGCCACCCAGGTGTGGGCCCTTCCGGGAGTCGCGCAGGAGAACCAGAGATCCGAGTGGAGCTGACCGGCGGGGGGAACGTCGTCGGGAACACCGGTGATGCCGATCTGGGTGCCGCGACTGATCCCGTCGATGGTCGAGGAGGACACCTCGCTGACCTGATATTTGCCCGACTCCGACAGGAGGCGCGCCGAGGTGACGTTGGTGACCGGGCGCAGGGTGCCCTTGATCGTGTAGTAGCGGGATCCGGTTCCCTTCACCACGATCAAGGTCGAGTCCTGCCAGCCGTTCGGCAGGGTTGGGGAGAACTGACTGATGATGGCCCCAACCCCCAGCATGATCGCGACGACGACCACACCCACGATCAGGGGAATGAATGGCGACTTGTACTCCAGCTCGCGGCCGCCGGGTATCCCGGATGAGAACGCCGTGATCAGGCGGTGGCGGTTGTAGCGCTGGGCCTCGAGGATCTCTTTGTTCGACGGCATCAGATGATTCCCCAGACCAGTGCCGCCAGCGGCAGGATCCCCAGCAGCACGAGGATCCCGGCAACATCCGCCAACCGGGTCAACCAGGGACGCAGTTTCTGCGAGACCACGTTGGCGGCCAGGAGCAGTACCGCGGCCAGGATGATCGCACCGAGAATCCAGGGCAGGGCGTCGGGAATGACCGTCGTGGTGGCCACCGCGGCGACGATGGTCAGGAACATGCCGGTGAGCACGCCGATGATGACCTCGACCAAGGAACGCAGTGACCGGGTGGCCAGCATCAGGGCCAGTCCGATGCAGGCCAGCATCGTGATCGCTGTGGGGGAGGATGTCATCAGCGGGGCCAGAACCATCATGGCCGCCGAACACCCTGCCTTCAGCGATATCACCAGCACGCGGGCGTTCTTGACCCGGGAGTGAACCCGTGTGGGGTCGATTCTCTCGTTCTCCCTGCTGGTGCCGATGGTCGCCGGCAGCTGCGCCATGGCCACCCAGGGGGCACTGAGTGTGATCACCACCAACAGGGTGAGGGCAGTGGCAGCTGCCCTGTCGGGAGGGACGCCCAGCATCCCGATCAGCCCACCGACGAGGCTGCACGACACACCCGCGGTCATGGGGGCGGCCATCGAGGCCCGCAGGTCGGAGGGGAGCACCAGGAGCGTTGTCGAACCGGCGAACAGGCCGGCACCGGCCGCCGCCAACGGCAGCGAGAACCAGTTCCCCGGGGTGACCACGAAAACGGCGCAGGTGATCAGGATCGGGGTGGTGTGTCCCAGGGACAACGCACCGGGGCGGTTGGGCATGCGCGCCACGACGGCGGCGGCCAAGGTGGTGAGGATCGCTCCGCAGGCACCCACCGTCGCGGTCAGGACGGGGTCCCGCGAGCCCGTCACCAGGAGCAGGGCTGCCAGAAGCACCAACGCCGCCGAGGCGTGGGCCGAGAGCTGGACGGAGCTGGTCTTCTCCCAGGGAGCGGAGTGCTCGGCCACCGCGGTCCCCACGGCCTCGACCATGTCGTCGTAGCGCTGGTCCTTGACGTTGGTGCCGCTCGGTTCCACGGTGAGAACCGCGCCAGGACGTATTTTCTGGTCGGGAAGGGACTTCGACTGGTTCAGGGCGCGGCCGTCCGAGGCCCGAACGGTGAAACCCCGGGTAGCGGTCCCCGGATCCAAGGGACGCAGGGCCTTGATCATCACCGGCATCAGCTCTGCCAGCGCGATGTTGGGTGGAACCGATATGTCAGTCGTGTCCCCCGCCATGCTCAGTGAGATCGGCAGGAGGGCACCGGCGGGGGAGGTTTCAGAGGGCGGCATCGGGTTCCTTGGTCGTGCTGGCGCTGGAACGTGTTCCAGCGGCAAGGGTACTTCCTCCGGGGATCCTCACCACCCGGAGGTCGTTCAAAAATTGATGAGTGCTGCTCCATGGTATCTTTTGGACCCCCTCGTTCTCCCGGGTCCCCCCGTTCGTGAACTAGACCTACGTTAGGGTTGGGGGCAGTTACCAAGCGGTGCAGCAGGTTTGCGCGCATCGCACACAACCACCACTACCGGAGGAAAACCATGGTAGGTATCATGCGCGCCAATCAAGGCGACCTCAAAGCTGGCGCCGACGCCACGGATGCGGCTCACAACGCGATTGCGGGACACATCGGAGGTGTCCGCCAGAGCAAGGAAGAGGCCCGGACCCGCTGGCAGGGCCAGGGGTCGGACGCCATGTATGCGGCCGCCACGCTCTGGATCCAGAAGGCGAGTGCGCTCAACCATTCGCTGCTGGAGTTCAGCAGCGCCCTCAAGAGGTCTGACGCCAACTCGGGAGACGCTGAGTCGGTTCTTGCCGCGGCCTTCGGGAACCTCGAGAGTCGAATGACCGGCGACGCCGCCCGCTGAGTCGCGGACGTTTTCTTCGACAGAGAAAGGATTGATGCAAAGTGAGTCTTGAAAAGGACATGCTGGTCGACTTCGCCGCTGTAAGGCAGCTCCATGAGGCGATCAACAAACACAACAGGGACATTGAGGCGAGCATCGATGAGCTGACCCGAAAGCTCAACACCTTGGAGAGCAACTGGGAAGGCGAGGACAGGGAAACCTACGCCATGCGCAGAAGGGAATGGGAGCAGAAAGATGCGGAGATGCGGGCGGCCCTTCAGCGGTTCAACGTCGAGGTGCTCAACGCGGAAGCCACTTACCAAAGGGCCGAGCGTATGAACGTGAGGCTCCTGGAGGACGTGGCAATCCCCAGAGTCTGAGGGCAGTTCGGGCACGTTGCCAAGCGCGAAAGCGGGGCGGGAATCCTTGGATTCCCGCCCCGTTCCCTGTCCCCGAAAACGTTTTCTCATTGCGGCGAATCGCCCACGATCATCATGGTGCGTCCCCCCATGATGATCGTCGTCCCGAGAGGGAGCAGGGTGCGTCTGCCGCGCGCCAGATGGGCGATGGCGCCGGCGGCGTTTCGGACAACGGTTCCGTTCGTGGACGCGGCATCCTCCACCCACACCCCGCTGCTGGCCGGGCCGAGTCGCAGATGGGTCCGCGAGATCGAGTGGGTGGGGTCCGGGATGACCACGTGGCGTTCCCCGTCGGCGCCGGTGGGTTCCCGTCCCACGACCAGGACGGAATCCACCCTCTCACGCTGGCCGGAATCCACGACCAGCCATACCTGCACCGCGCCCGGGAGCCCGCTCGGGCCGGCGGAGGGAGGGGAGGGTTTCGGCGGCGTGGGAGGCAGCGGCGCGGCCCTGCGTGGCGTCAGGGAGTTGGACTCTGTGTTCCCGGAAGGTGCCGCCAAGGCCGGTTCCCGGGAAGCAGCCCTGCGTGGCGTCAGGGGGCTGGCCGCGGGGGCGAGAGGCTTCTCCGGGCGCTGCGGGGTCTCCAATTTTTCCCGATTCACGATGGGCGGAGGTGCCACGGGGGCGAGCGGAGGAGGCGATGCCGGGGCAAGCGGAGGAGGCGATACCGGGGCAAGCGGAGGTGCCGTGGGGGCAAGCGGAGGGGGTGATGTCGGGGCGCCGGGCACCGGGAAACCCGGGTTCTCCTGTTTCCGGGGAAACGGCTCCTCCGCTTTCTCATCCCCGTTCCCGGAATCGGGTTGGGATTGCTCGGCCCGCAGGTCGAGCACCGCGGTTCCGGCGACCCGGTCCACCAGATCTCTGCCATCACGGCTGAAAAAGCTGACGACCAGTGGACCCACCACTGTCACGTGCAACAGGACCATCAGCGTGGTGCGCACCAGCTGCCGTTTCAGGCCGGGTGCGTGATCGCTGCCGTTGGCGACAGCAACCGTACCGGAGATCAACCCTCCCGGGGTGCGTCCGGTGCGGGCGCGCAGCAGGGTGAGGACGGCGACCACCTCTGCTATTGCGATGCCCGTCAGCACCGGGGAGTACAGGAGTCGCCAGAGCGGGCCGGCCACCGCCACGACACAGGCCAGATCCGTCAGGTAGGACAACGTACGGATCAACCCACCGGCAGGCACCGGGAGGCTCTCGCGCTGTTCATCCGCCACGGGGTCGGGGCCCGCATCAGGGAACATGGTTTCGGCGCGGGGCGGGGGAAGGCTGGTCAGGTCGAGCTGGGTCATGATGCGATCTGTCGTATCAGGTCGAACAAGCCTGCAGCGTAGGTGGCGGCAGGGAGGACAAGGATCAGGGAGAGTTTCTGCGTGATGTCCCCGATGCGCCCGAGCAGCGCCGACTCGGTGCCCTTGGCGAGAGACGTGGCGATGATGCTGAGCAGAGCGGCCGCGACGATCACCAGGAGCGCCGTTACCTGCGATCCCAGCGGCTGGGAGACACCGAAGGTGGAAAGCGTCGCGGCGACGATCACCAGGGCTGCGACGCGCGGCAGGATGCGCCCCGGGCGGTCACGACGAGTGCGGGGCGCCAGCACCAGGGACAGGAAGGCGCTGAGCATCATGACCCAGCCCGCTATTCCGGTTGCTGGTTGAGTGGACCTCACGAGCTCTGCGGCGGGGAAGGCGCAGATCCCGATTGCCCCACAACACGCGGTGAGCAGCAGCTGCCCCCGGGCGTTTCCCTCACGGATCGAGCGGAGAACCCGGTTCGCGGTGATGGGGGAAGGGGATGCGACCTCCAGGGTGCGGACCGTCGGCGCGGAGGTGGTGACGGTGGGAAGATCCAGCAACTGGGTCTGGGGGATGCGGAATGCGACGGCGGGAATGACGGTCACCACCATGGTCGCGGCCGCCAGCACCAGGGCCGCAATCGTGGTGGCCGGGGTGTCGGTCATGACGAACAGACACGTCAGAACACCGGCCAACCCCCACAGCGCGGCCATGGTGGCGTTGAGGGCGGACCTGTCGATCAACCACACGACCAATGTTGTGACCAGCGCGGTCCAGGTGGTGGTCGCCAGGGCCAGCCGGGGCAGGAATCCGGCATCGACGGGGAGCAGAGCGGTCCCGCAGACCCCGATCAGGGTGGTGGCGACCAGAAGACCAGGGGACGTACAACGCATCCGCCGCCACCTGAGCGACCAGCCGAGTGCGACGGTGCAGGCGACGGCGGCCGATCCCCTCAGCACGTCGGGGATGGGCCACCAACCGAGGACCGGCCCCGCCAGGCATGCCGCCTCAATGCCCGTCACCAGGGTCAGGAACAAGGACAGCACAAGTGTGGGACGAAACCAGGGGGAGGAGGCCCGGACCGCCACCTGCTGCGCCACCCGTTCGCTCTCGACGGGGCCGGTGAGCGTCAGGACGGTTCCGGACGTCAGGTCGCTGCCGAGGATCGACTCCGGGTCGACGGGGGTGCCGTCGGGGTGGGTCAGGCGCAGCGTCTCGGGGTCGGCGTCGATCCGCAGCATCGACATGACCCGTGCCACCGTCGTCCCGGCCGGTACCGCGATGTCCCGTTTCGAGGTGCCGTGAAGGATCGTGGTCGACGCCAGCTGCGTGGCCATGGAATCCTCCATTTCCCAAGAGAGAACGAACGGGGGGCGCGGTTCACCCTCCTGACGATAGTATGAAACGGGCTTGGGTGGCATCCAGACCATGAGAATGCGACCAGATCCATAACGTTGCGACAACTCGAGACGGGGAATACCAAGGCATGGTTCAACCCATACAGGACGAGGGGGCCACGGCTCCCGAGCTTCCCTCCGGGCAGATCGAGGTCCAGGCTCCTCCCAACAAACCCGAGGCCGCCAGCATGGGTACCGCCTTGATGACCGTCGTCCCGATGATGGGTTCGGTGGGCGTCATGGTGTTCATGGCGTTCTCGCAGGGGCAGAACACCCGGATGCTGCTCATGGCCGGCGCCATGGTGTTCGCGATGCTCGTGATGGTGGGGTTCAACATCTACCGGCAGGTGGTGGGGCACAGCCAGAAACTCGACACCCTGCGCCGGGAATACCTGGCCTACGTGGGGGAAACCCGCAAGACGGTTCGTACCGTGACCCGCAAGCAGCGCGACCACGTCGGTTGGCAGCTGCCCTCCCCGGATTCCCTGGTGCTGATCGCCCACGAGGGGACACGCCTGTGGGAACGCAACACCGACAACGAGATGGTCACGCGCGTGCGGTTGGGCTCTTCATCGCAGGAGCTGGCGATGCATCTGGTGGAACCTGAGCTGCCGCCACTGGCCAAACCCGACGTGGTCTGCCTCTCCGCCATGCGGCGTTTCATCGATGCCCACTCGATGGTCGAGGAACTACCGCTGGGGGTCATGCTGGGCGACTTCAGCCACATCGACGTGGCTGGGCCCGCGGAGGCGACGCGAGCCCAGGTGCGCGCCATGATGATGCACGTCACCACCCTGAGTTCGCCGCAGGCGATGCGCGTCGCGATTTTCTGTTCCGAGGAGAACCGCGACGAGTGGGAATGGGCGAAATGGCTTCCCCACGCCCGTTCCACGGAGATCAGCGACGCCCTGGGGCCGGCCCGCATGGTGACAACGGATCCCGAGGAGCTGATGCGGCTGCTCGGGGAGGAGATCATCGGACGTGGCGTGTTCCGGACCCGTTCGGAAACCACCGAATGGCCGCACCTGTTCCTGATCCTGGACGGGGTGACACTACCGGCGAACACCTCCCTGGGAGGGATCGGCGGGCTGGAGGGGGTCACCGTGGTGCGGACCATGACATCGTGGGGGCCGATGACCTCGCGTGCGACCCTGCGCATGATCCTGCATCCCGGGGAGCAGCCGGGCGACCGTGAGCGCATGGAAGTGCTGCTGCTGGACCAGGAACCGATCCTGGCCACCCCGGACGCGATGGGCATCCCCCAGGCCGAGGCCATCGCGCGACGCATGGCCCCCTGGATGGTGGAAGGACGTCCCGAAACCGAGGCGCCGATGGGGAAACCGGACCCGAAACGCTCCCAGAACCTGATGGAACTACTGGGGACCGGCGACGTACGCGATTTCGACCCGGACCGGCAGTGGAGGCGACGGGAGGGGCGCGACCGGCTTCGGGTGCCGTTCGCCGTCACCCCCGAGGGGGCTCCGGTGGTCCTGGACATCAAGGAATCCGCCCAGCAGGGGATGGGGCCGCACGGCCTGCTGATCGGCGCCACCGGTTCGGGCAAGTCGGAGGTGCTGCGCACCCTGGTGCTGGCGATGGCGATGACGCACCCGCCGGAGCAGCTGAACTTCGTCCTGGTCGACTTCAAGGGTGGCGCCACCTTCGCGGGCATGGCGGATCTTCCCCACGTCTCGGCCATGATCTCGAACCTGGAATCGGAACTGTCCCTGGTGGACCGCATGCAGGAGGCGCTGCGCGGCGAGATGGTGCGGCGTCAGGAGATCCTGCGGCAGGCCGGCAACTACGCCAACGTCACCGACTACGAGGCGGACCGGCTGGCGGGCAAGCACGACCATCCACCCATGCCGGCGCTTTTCATCATCCTCGACGAGTTCTCGGAACTGCTGAGCGCCAAGCCGGAGTTCGCCGACCTGTTCGTCGCCATCGGCCGGCTGGGACGTTCGATGTCGATCCATCTGCTGTTGTCCTCGCAGCGCCTGGAGTCCGGGCGCATGAAGGGCCTCGACTCGCATCTGTCCTACCGGATCGGGTTGCGCACCTTCTCCGCGAGTGAGTCCCGTGACGTGCTGGGCGTGCCGGACGCCTACGAACTCCCGGGCTACCCGGGGGTTGGGTACCTGAAACCGGGAACGGACGAGATGATCCGTTTCCGGTCGTCCTACGTGGCCGTCCCTCCGCCCCCGCGCCCGGATGACCGGGAACTCCGGGACAGGATGCGTCATGCACCCGTCAGGATCCTGCCCTTCACCGCGGGGCCCGTGGTCCTGGAGAAAACCGAGGCGGAGCAGGAACCAGACGTCATCGGCGTCAGGCCCGAGGACGCGAAGTGGGATGACATGACCCAGATGGACATCGCCGTCGCCCGGATGCGGGGCAGGGGAGTCCCGGCCCACCAGGTGTGGTTGCCGCCACTGGACGTGCCGGACACGCTGGACCAGCTTTTCGGGGACCTGGTGGCCGATCCGGTGCTGGGGCTGATCTCGCCCTCGTGGCGTGCCCGCGGCCCGTTGCGCATCCCGCTGGGCATCGTCGACCTTCCCCTGGAGCAGCGCCGCGACGTGCTGGAGTTCGACTTCTCGGGAGCCAACGGGCATTTCGCCGTCGTCGGCGGTCCCCTGACGGGAAAGTCGACGACCCTCCGGTCGGTGGTGATGGCATTGAGCCTGGTGCACACCCCCCAGGAGGTGCAGTTCTACGTCATCGACCTGGGCGGCGGTGGCTTCACCGTCTTCAACGGGGCGGCTCACGTCGCGGGTGTGGCGACCCGGGACCGGCCGGACGTGGTGAACCGCATGCTCGCGGAGATCGAGGGCATCATCGACGACCGCGAGAAGTACTTCCGCGAAAAGCGGATCGACTCCATGGACACCTACCGGCAGGGGCGGGCCGAAGGGCGTTTCGATGACGGCTACGGCGACGTTTTCCTGGTGGTCGACGGCTGGGCCGTGATGAAGACGGACCTCAACGAGGTGGACATGAGGATCATGGCGATCATGACCCGGGCCCTGTCGTTCGGTGTCCACGTGGTGTTGAGCACCAACCGCTGGGCGGACATCCGCCAGCAGGTGGCGGACGCGATCGGGTCACGTCTGGAGCTGAAACTGGGTGACGTGATGGACACCAGGCTTGATCGCAAGGTGGCGAAGGCCGTGCCCTCGGAACGGCCGGGGCGCGGACAGGAGGTCGGGCATCACCACGTTCTCGTGTGCCTGCCGCGCATTGACGGTGAACAGGACCCGTCGTCCCTGGGTACGGGCGTGAGGACGTCCCTTGAGCGCATCGCCCAGGCGGCACCGGAGCCGGGGCCGAAGCTGCGCCTGCTGCCCATCCACGTCACGGTGGAGAAGGTCCTGCAGCACCCCGGTGCGGCCGAGGGCCTGGTGCTGGGGGTGGAGGAATCCCGGCTCGGTCCCTTCATGTTCCACCCCCGCCAGGACAGTCACTTGTTCCTGCTCGGCGACGCCAAGTCGGGCAAGACTACGTTCCTGCGGTCATTCGTCCGGGAGATCGTGCGCAACTTCTCCCCGCAGCAGGCGCAGATCTTCGTCGTGGACTATCGGCGATCGCTGCTGGACCAGGTGCCGGCGGAATATCTGGCGGCCTACATGACGAACCCGGAGGAAGCCGAGGGAAACCTGAGCCACCTCGCCGATTTCCTGAGAACGCGCATGCCCGGCGATTCGGTGACCTCGGATCAGCTGCGCAACCGGTCCTGGTGGACGGGTGCGGAGGCGTGGATCCTGGTGGACGACTACGACCTGGTGTCGGTCCAGGGAAACAATCCACTCGTGATGCTGCAACCGTTGATGGCCCAGGCCCAGGATCTCGGTTTGCACATCGTGGTGACGCGCCGGATGGGTGGTGCGTCCCGGGCTCTGTACGAGCCGGTGCTGCAGTCCATACGGGACCTGGGTTCCACGGGCATCCTGCTGTCCGGCAGCCCTGAGGAGGGCAGCATCATCGGTCGTGTGAAACCGGTGAAGTCGATGCCGGGCCGCGCCCAGGTGATCTCACGCGACGACGGCTACTTCCTGGCGCAGCTGGTGTGGACCGACCAGCACTGAGCGGTCGGCTGCGCCACCCCGCGGGCGTGGAGAGTTTTCCCGGTTCCCCCACCGGAGGGGGCCGGGTTGGATAGAGTTGCGGGATGAACCGGTGGTGGTGGATTGGGCCCGATTTATGGGCAGGATCCCATCACGATGGATGCCGCCATGAACAATGCTGAGATCAATCGCGAGAACTTCATGAAGAAGAAGTAATGAGTGATCAGATGTGAGGTTGGGTATTGTGATTGATGTCAGGCGATGTGTGGCGTCCGCCCTTGCTGTGGTTCTTGGTTTGTCGGGGTGTGGTGTTCCCTCGGATGGCGTGTCTCCGAGTCCTTCTGTGTCGTGGGAGGAGCGCAATACTCCGGATATTGTGACTATTGCGGTGCCTGACGGGTGGGAAGTTCTTACGCCCAGCGAGATTCCCGGGATTTCGCGTCTGGTGCTTGTCAGTGATCGTGAGCCACGTGGTCAGGAAGGGATCAGTGTCGGTAATTTTTCTCCCAAGGTTGTTGGGATGCATGGTCCTGACGTTGACGTGAAGTATAGGCGGGATGATGGGATAGAGCATGGTACTGCTCAGGAGAATCTGGTGGGGCGAGGGACTCCTCTGGAGCCGAGGTTGATTGCTGGTGTCAAGGCGTGGGGGTATGCCGCGACGGCGACTTTTGGCGAGGATAACACCTATCCCATCCAGCGGTGGTTTCTGTGGCGTGAGGACGGAGTGTGGCTGATTTCGATTGCTGGTTTCGCGAACGCCGATACCATTCCCGCTGAGTTGATTGGGGTGCTGGACACGATTTCGTTTGTTCGTCCTGCTGCCACTCCTGCGGCTCCGTACACGGTGAGCGCCCCGTCGCCGTCCCCCAGCGCGACGGAATCATGAGGATGGATCATCGGTAGACCGGGTGTGTCTCGTTATGGCGCGTGGAAAGATTCCGTCGAGGTTGTGGAAGATTTCGTGGCGTATACGGTGCAAAACCTTTCGGATCGGCCCCGGGCGATGTTCGCCGTTCCCCGTCATGCTGTGCTCTGCTGGTGCGGCCCTGCGCGGACCCCGGCTCCACGAAGCGGCCGGCGTGAGCCTGCGTCGCGGGCTCCCGGGAACCTGATTCGTTAGCCCGGGCGTATCGCCTTGTCAAGGCATGATTCACCGAGGCCTACGGCGACACGCATGATGGTTGGGAATGACCCCGTGCAAGGCTAACGTTGGCCGGGTGAACAACCAGGCATCAGAGCGGGAGGTCAACAGTTGAGCGACCTGAACATCGTGACAGGGGACCTGGAGGCCCTGTCGACGGATGCGGGCAACGTGGCATCGAACATCGGCGGAGTGGACCTGAGGGCCAACGTGGCGCAAGCGCCCGCGGCGATGCCCGGGTCCTCATCCGCCACCTTGATCTCGTCAACACTCGACACCATCCAGGAACGGTGTAGCTCTGCCCAGAGAGGCTACGAGGATTTCAGCGCGGATGTGCGGACCGCGGCGAACAACTACGGAGTGTCCGAGGCGAACGTCGAGGCAGCCATGCGTTCCGCAGGGAGCTTCGCCCCTGTCACAAACCCGGCGGGAAAGGTGGGCAAGCATGGCTATCACATGGAGTGAGATCCGGCGATGGGATCCGGCAAACCTGAACACCGCTGTTGAGGATCTGACCAATTCCCGCAAGAAGTTGATGGAGGAGGCCGATGAAGCGGCTTCCGCGAAGGGGAGAGTGCAGTCCTCGGGTGCCGCGGTGACCGCCATGCTCACCTCGCTGGGTTCACTCAATGAACTCCTTGACGCCATCGTGAATGAAGTGTCCGAACTCATGATGGCAACGGCCGAAGCCGCCACCGGGGTGTGGGACGTCAAGACCAAGGTGTTCGAATGCACATCCTTTGTGAAACAGTACCCCGACCTCAGCATAGGGGAGGACGGGCAGGTCAGGGTCACGGGCTCTGAACCCAGAAACGACGAAAAAATCCGTCTGAAGGAGTTGATCAAGAAAGCCATTGAGCGCGCCGTCGAGGTCGACAATGACTATGCCAAGAGGCTGAGGGACGTGGCGAACGGCAGATACGTGTGCAAGGAGACGGCCGCCAGTGACTCCCAGGGATTGCCGGATCTCCCGCAGAAGGGCTGGTCGCCCACCGAGGCGGCGGCCTGGTGGGGTGCCCTGACCGAAGCGGAACGCCGAAAACTGATCAAGAACCACCCCGAGGCAATCGGGAATCTGGACGGCCTTCCCGGAAGCGCTCGCGACGAGGCGAATCGAATTCTCCTGCCGAGGAAACTCGAAGCAGCCAAGAAGCATCTGAAGGAAATTGAGGAAAAATACGAGTCTGAGAGTAGAAAATACGACAGAGAGGGTGAATGGGGGTTTAAACCGAGAAACAAGTACGGCGATGATGTTCTGGAGGCCCGGCGTCGGGTGAATGATCTGACCAAGCTGAATGAACTGGTGAACGTGGAGGGAAAACCCCGTCGTCACTACCAGCTGCTCACCCTGGAGGTGCCCGAGAGGTACGACAAGGACGTGAAGGCCGCTGTTGCCGTTGGCGACATCGACAAGGCCACGAACGTCGCGACCACGGTTCCCGGTATCGGCAACACGGTCAGGAAAGGCATGGATGGGATGCTGAACACCGCCGAGGAGCTGCGCACCAAAGCTGGCGCCGACAAGACCGCCGTCGTCGCGTGGATCGGCTACGATGCCCCGCCGGGATTCTTGGATAACGACGCCAACGGGAGCGAAGCGGAGTACATGTCGACCGGCGTAGCGAACAAGGCGGCTCCGGCCCTCAACAGATTCGAGGAGGGCATCCACGTGTCGCACCAGAAACAAGGCGTGGATCCCCATCTGACCGTTCACGCTCATTCCTATGGCTCCACCGTCTCTGGCACCGCCCTGCTGGACACGAAGGTCGGTGTCGTGGATGCCGCCCAGCTGCATGGATCCCCCGGAGGGCGTGCCACCAACGCGCACCAGTGGAATGTTCCCTACGGCCACATGTATACGGCTGAAAACGGGGATGATAGCATCGTGGGCATGGGGGAGCTTGGTGGTTTCGGGCCAGAGCCCTCGAAGGTTCCCGGAGTGCAAAGAATCTCGGAGGACCCCGATGGCGGGCATTCCGACTACTGGAGCAATCCTGAATTCATGGAGGACGCCGCCCAGATAACGGCGGGTGAGGATCCGTCCGTCGATCGCCGCGACAATGCGGCGGCGGAGGCATCCGCACAGTGTGCTGCCAAGATTCCGAACGGCGCGCAAGGAGCTTCCGGGCCCCGGCTGCGTCCGGCGGGGACCGGTTGGGGTTCGTGAGACCGGGGCTCATGGCTCAAGTGTCATGAGCCCCGCCCGCCGCACGGGCACATCGACACCGTGAAAAGTTGCTCACCAGGTGTCCCCGTCATCCGTCTCCCCGACTCCCTTGGCCATCTCGATGTGTGAACGGAAATCGTCATGCCGGGCGGTGAGGTTCTTTTCGTAGTGAGCCTTGTAGGCCAGCGCGCCCGATGGGTGTGGGCCGCATGACCCGTCGAACCCCATGCCGTTCGCGCAGACGCATCCTCCCGATGCCGTGACTGCTTTTGGGTCCCCTGGAAATTGGTGGAACTTCTAGAGCTCTAGGAAAACGCGGAAGAGGGCTCCCCGGACCGGGGAGCCCTCAATCGTTTCTCGTACGCTACCTGTTCTTGCGCTCGTCGATGATGATGGCGATGACGATGATCCCGCCCTTGACCACCATCTGCCAGTACGGGGAGACGTTCAACAGGCTGAGGCCGTTGTTGATGACGCCGATGATGAGGGTACCGACCATGACACCCCAGACGGTTCCGATGCCGCCGTTGAAGGAGGTGCCGCCGATGACGGTGGCGGTGATGACGTCGAGTTCCATCATGTTGCCGTAAGCCGGGGCGCCGGAACCGTTACGGGCGGTCAGGATCACGCCCGCCAGGCCGGCCAGCAGACCGATCAGGGCATAGATCTTGAGGTGGGTCTTCGGCACCGAGATCCCGGAAACCTTCGCGGCCATTTCGTTGCCACCGATGGCGTAGACGTGACGTCCGAAACGGGTCCGGTTCAACACGAACCACATCACGACGGCGGCGAGCGCCAGGATGATGATGGGGGTGGCTTCCTGCCCGATGAGGTTGAAGTTCCACGCGGTCCCGGAGATCGGGCGGCCGTCGGTGTACAGGTTCGCGGCGCCGCGGGCGGCGGTCATCATGCCGAGGGTGGCGACGAACGGGGGGATCCGGAAGACCGCCACCAGGCTGCCGACGATACCGCCGACCAGCGTGCCCACCGCCAGCGCCGCCAGCACGGACACGAAGACCGGCAGGGCGGGCAGGCCGGGGATGAAGGTGTTGGGGCCCGGAGGCTGGGCCAGGGAGGCGGCGACGACGGCGGCGAGGGCGGCGGTGGCGCCGACCGACAAATCGATGCCCTTGGTGATGATCGCCGCCATCATGCCGAGGCCGATGATGCCGATGGGAGCCACCTGCACGACGACGTTGAGGAGGTTCTGCAGCTGCAGGAACCGGCCCCCCGTGATGATGCCGAGCAGGACAATGAAGCCGAGCAGGATGAAGACGATCGAGTACTTCTTCAGGAACTCCCCGAAATCAAAGCTCGAACGAGTGGTGGTTGCGGTTTCAGACATTGGGGTTTCCTTCGCTCGCGGCGACCTCGTCGCCGCCGGTTGCCAGGTGCATGACGGATTCCTGGTTGGCCTCCTCGCGGGAGAGCTCACCGGAGATGCGTCCCTCGTGCATCACGAGGATGCGGTCACTCATGCCGAGCACCTCTGGCAGCTCGGAGGAGACCATGATGATTGCCTTGCCCTCCTGGGCCAGCATGGACATGAGACGGTGGATCTCGGACTTCGCGCCGACATCGATGCCGCGGGTGGGTTCGTCGATCATCAACACGTCCGGGACGGTCAGCAACCAGCGGGAGATCAGCGCCTTCTGCTGGTTGCCGCCCGAGAGGTTCTTGATCAGCTGACCCAGCGACGGGGTCTTGATGCGCAGCTTCTCGCGCTGGTCCTCGGAGTCCTTCCGCATCTCGCCGACGCGGAGGAAACCGTGGGGGCTGTAGCGGGGCAGGGCCGCGGCCGTGATGTTGTCGCGCACCGACAACACCCCCATGATGCCGTTCAGCTTGCGATCCTCCGTGAGCAGCGCCATGCCCGCCCGGATGGCGTCCGAAGGCTGCTTGATCCGCAGCGTTTTGCCGTTGAGGACGACCTTCCCGGAATCGGCTTTCTCGATGCCGAAGATGGTCTCCAGCACCTCGGTGCGTCCCGCGCCCATCAGTCCCGCGAGCCCGAGGATCTCGCCTCGGCGCAGCTCGAAACTGACGTCCTTGACCACGGTGCCCCGGTTGAGACCCTTCACCGAGAGCACCACCTCACCGATCTCGGCCTCCTCCTTCGGGAACAGGTCCGTCAGCTCGCGGCCCACCATCAGTTTGATGAGCTTGTCGCGGTCGAGTTCCTTCGCCGGGTAGGAGCCCACGTGCTTGCCATCGCGGAAGACGGTGATGTCGTCGGAGATCCGGAAGACCTCGTCCATCTTGTGGGTGATGTAGATGATGGCGACGCCGAAGTCGGTCAGGCGCTTGATCATCCCGTGCAGGTGCGCCACCTCGCGTTCCGGAATGGCCGAGGTGGGTTCGTCCATGATGATGATCTTCGCGTCGTAGCTGATGGCCTTGGCGATCTCGACCATCTGCTGTTTCGACACCGTCAGGTCCTTCATCCGGGCCCTCGGGTCGATGTCGATCTTCCACTCGTCGAAGAGCTCGCGGGTCTTGCGGAACATGGATGCGGGGCTGAGCAGCCCCAGCGGGCCGCGCGGCTCGCGACCCAGCCAGATGTTCTCCGCCACCATCATCTCGGGTACGGGGGACAGCTCCTGGTGGATCATCGAGATGCCGTGCTCCAGGCCGTCCTTGGTGTCCTTGAACCTCACGATGTCGCCCGCCAGCTCGACGGTTCCCTCATCGGGGGTGTACATGCCGATGAGACATTTCATCAGAGTGGATTTACCGGCCCCGTTCTCACCCATCAGCGAGTGCACGGTGCCGCTGCGGACGTCGAGATTGACGTTGTCCAACGCCACGACGCCCGGGAAGGTCTTGCGGATGTTCTGCATCCGCAGAATTACCTCTTGCATTGGTTCTCCCTGGTAGAGGGGACGGGAGCGGCTCCCGGCCCCTGCGTCGTCACTGCTGGAACTGGCTCATGTTCTCGGGCGTGACCAGCTGGTAGGGGACATTGATGACGTCCGGTACCTCGTCGCCGTTGATCATCTTGATCGCGGTGTCGACACCTGCCTGCCCCTGGCCCTTGGCGTCCTGGAAGACGGTGACCTCCAGCTTGCCCGCGGTCATGGCTGCCAGCGCATCGCCGGTGGCGTCCACGCCCCCCACGACCACCTTGTCGAGCATGCCGGCGCTCTCGAGGGCGTTGATGGCGCCGAGGGCCATCTCGTCGTTGTTGGCGCAGATGACGTCGACCTGCTGCCCGGACTGGATCAGGTTCTCGG